>Ga0157374_10003180_pt1 | contig 13792 bp, 12 predicted proteins | sample M25metaG_FD_115308 | JGI IMG/M metagenome (GOLD analysis project Ga0157374, IMG submission 115308) | Miscanthus rhizosphere microbial communities from Kellogg Biological Station, Michigan, USA - M2-5 metaG | ecosystem: Host-associated > Plants > Roots > Rhizosphere > Soil | place: USA: Michigan...
AATCCGCTGCTCGGCGGCGGCGTACTGAGCGTCCCAATTGAGCAGATTGTTGTCCCGCTTGTTGCGAAGCTGCAGAAAACACCGAACTGACGCCAGGAAACGAAGGGCCGCGTCCATTAATGCCTGGTTCGCGGGAGGGAAATATGCCCGCGGATCAGGCCACGCGCCGTTCTTTTCCATGGCAGATATGGCGGCCAGCCAGCGCGCCATGACGTAATCCTGAAAACCGCCGGGGCCGTCCTTCACGTTCGGCTCAAGATGAAAAACTGTGTTGGCAAACTTTCGGTGCGAGTTGCGCGTCAATTCCGCGAGTCGCTCGACGAGGGACTGCGATTCCCTGCCCACAATTTCAGGAATCAGGCGATTTCTGAGGTCGGCGAAGAGTTCGGCGTCCCCGTCCAGGAAACGGCAATCCAGCAGGGAAAGAATGGCGTCGGCATGATCCGCATCGAATTGGATATATTCGGAAATGATTCCGGAAGTAATGTTGGCCTTCAATCCGATCCCGTTCAGGCCCTCCGACAACTGCTGAATCGCCTCTTTGAATTGTTCGGCGGTTTCTCGTTCCCCGCTCAGGCAGATGATATCGATTTCCGAATACGGAAAAAGAGTTTGACGGCCAAAATCCCCCGTGGCCGCAAATAAAATCCCGGAAGACGAAAGGCCCGCCGATGTGAGCTGTTCCGACCAATACCGACGAGCAATGGAATCCACGAGCGACGATCGCTCGTTCAAATATTTCGGGCCGTCGTGTTTTGCGGAAAATTCGTCGCTTAGCCGCGCGGACTCGGCCTGGTAATGTTCCCGCAATTCCGTGCTGAGTGGGGATTGTGTGGGCATGCCGGTCTTCTGACGTTTTCACCAGATATCGCGACCGCTAGAATGGCATGGCCCCGCATGAAAAACCAGTAGCTACATGGAAGTTTCCCAGTCGTATCCTTCCTCACCGTGCTGCGAAAGATCGAGGCCCTGCGTTTCGTGCTCGGGCGAAACACGCAGGCCGATAATTTTATCCACGAAAATCAATATGGCCAGGGTGCCCACAATCCCCAGCGCCCAAGCCACTCCCACACCGATCAACTGGTTCAGGAGTTGGTGCGCATTTCCCTCAATCAAGCCAGAAGCGAGAACATTTCCATTCGAATCCTTCAAAATCGGATTCACAGCACTGACGGCAAAGACCCCCGTAAGGATCGCGCCGATCGTTCCCCCAGCGCCATGTACGCCAAATGCGTCGAGAGAGTCGTCATAGCCATAACGCGCTTTGACCCTGGCAACCATGAAGTAGCAGAGAATACCCGCAACGAGACCGATAACCATTGCAGGCATGGGCTTAACGAAACCTGCGGCGGGGGTAATGGCCACGAGGCCCGCCACCGCTCCGGAGATCGCTCCCAACGCGCTGGGTTTCCCACCGATCTTCCACTCGACGAGTGTCCAACCCGCTGCGGCCGTTGCAGCCGCGAAATGCGTGGCCACAAAGGCGCTGGATGCCAGGCTTCCAGCCGATAACGCACTTCCCGCATTGAAGCCGAACCAGCCTACCCAAAGCAGGCACGCCCCAATGAAGCTCAGGACCACGCTATGAGGAGGCACGGATTCGCTGGGATAGCCGAGGCGCTTTCCAAGATAGAGCGCGCAGACCAGCGCGGAAACTCCAGAGGTTACATGCACGACCGTGCCGCCGGCGAAGTCCAGCGTGGGGAATGCACCGCCCAGAGCCGCGTTGAGCATCCCTCCCTTACCCCACACCATATGAGCCATCGGGCTATAAACCACGATCGACCACAAGGCCATGAACAGCAGCATCGCCTTGAATTTCATGCGCTCGGCGAAGGCGCCGGTAATGAGCGCTGGCGTGATGACGGCGAACATCAACTGGTAGACCATGAATGTCAGGTGCGGAATGGTCGGGGCGTAGTCGGGATTCGGACCGCTGCCCACGCCGCGCAGAAAAATGTATTCGAAGCCTCCGATGAAACCGTTGCCCGAACCAAAAGCGAGGCTATATCCAAACAGCCCCCACAGGATAGTGACCAAAGCCATCATGGCGAAACTCTGTAGCATGGTCGCCAGCACATTCTTCTTGCGCACCAACCCGCCGTAGAAGAGCGCGAGGCCCGGACCCGTCATGAGCAGCACGAGAGCGGCGCACACCAGCATCCATCCGTTGTCCGCGGATCCCTTGGCGTCGGCCACTTTCTGCTCCAATTCCGCGATGCGTTCCGCGTCTGTATGAATTGCAGGCACGATCAGCATTGCGGTGGATGGTCCCGACGTCGTTCTAGTCGCGGAGGCCATGGCCGGCAAAATTAAGAGCGTCAAGGCAACGCAAAGCAGGCACAAACTTTTTGGTGTTTTCATGATTCTGCGAACAATATCAAATTGGAAGTCCGAGCGCCACATCATAAGTGATTCTTTATAGGACGTTTACAAGTGCCGCGGGGCCGCCGGGGTCGTGAGTGTTGCGGCGACAGGATTCCAAATCAGTAACAAACATCCCAGCCTCAGCGTTGGCCAGATTATCCTAATTTTCTAAGCGGAACACTCCTCATCGAAATCCTGATGGCACCGATAGATTCTTTCGTACACTGAACCCAGACGCCTATTGCTACAGTTGCTGGATGGCCGCAGTGCCTTCACAAATGCCTTTGCAGGGGCTTTTCGGGGATTATCAGGTCGGCCCGTTCTACGACGAGATGTTTTCGGCGGCGGATGTCCCGCGTCCGCATTACGCCAAAATTTTCCAGAAACTTGGCGGGATGATTCCGGCACAGTTCGAAGAGCGCCGCCAGCATGCCGACCTGTCGTTTCTTCTTCAGGGGATTACGTTCACGGTATACAGCGACGGTCGAGGAACCGAGCGTTTGTTCCCTTTCGACCTTATCCCGCGGATTATTCCGAATTCAGAGTGGCAACGTATTGAAAGCGGGCTCACGCAACGTGTGGTGGCGCTGAATTTATTTTTGCAGGATGTTTACGGCAAGCAGCGCATTTTTGCCGACCGCCAGATTCCACGTTCGCTCGTGTACTCCTGCAAGCATTTCCTGCGCGAAGTGATCGGCATTGAAGTGCCGCGCGGGATTCACACGCATATCTGCGGGATCGATCTGGTGCGCGATTCCAAGACCGGAGAATTTTGCGTCCTGGAAGATAACGTGCGCACCCCCAGCGGTATTTCCTACGTGCTGGAAAATCGCCTGGTCATGATGCGCACTTTCCCGGACGCATTTCACGAATACGAAGTCCTGCCCGTCAACCATTATCCGGCGGAACTGGCGCGCATCCTGCGCAGCTTGTCTCCACGAGGCGGAAATGACGCGCAGATCGCGCTCTTGACGCCTGGCATCTACAACAGCGCGTATTTCGAGCACAGTTTTCTGGCGCAGCAAATGGGCATTGAACTGGTTGAAGGCCGCGACCTGATCGTGGATGGTGGAATTGTCTACATGAAAACCATTCACGGACTGAAACGTGTCGACGTGATTTACCGCCGCGTCGATGATGAGTTTCTGGACTCTCTTACGTTCCGGCCGGATTCCGTCCTCGGCGTTCCCGGCCTGATGGGCGCTTACCGCGCGGGAAATGTGGCGCTGGCCAACGCCGTGGGAAACGGGGTGGCCGATGACAAAGCCATCTACGCCTACGTGCCCACTTTTATTCGCTACTATCTTGGCGAAGATCCGATTCTGCGGAGCGTTGACACCTACCTCTGTTCCAAAAAAGACGATCTTGCGTACGTGCTGGAGCATTTACCTGACCTCGTCACAAAAGCGGTTGGCGAATCCGGCGGTTACGGAATGTTGATGGGACCAACCGCGGATCGCGGACGAATTGAGGATTTCAAACAGCGCATCAAAGCAGACCCGCGGAATTACATCGCGCAGCCCGTGCTCGCCCTCTCCCGCGTGCCTTCCTACGATGCGGCACACGGAACGGTCGCCGGTCGCCATGTCGACCTGCGCCCCTATTGTTTGTATGACGGAGAAAAAGTGACCATCGTGCCGGGCGGATTGACTCGCGTTGCGTTGCAAGCAGACTCGCTGGTGGTGAATTCATCACAAGGCGGCGGAAGCAAAGACACGTGGGTGCTATTCGGAGATGAGTGAGATGCTGTCGCGGATCGCAGAGTCTCTATTCTGGCTGGCTCGTTACATCGAGCGAGCGGAGTATACCGCACGTATTCTCGACGTGAATTTCCACACCGTGCTGGAACAATCCAAGGATAAATACCGCCTGCATTGGGATCCCTTGATCGTGATGGCCGGGGAGGAGGAACGCTTCCGCACGCTGTATGGAGAGGCCGACGCGCGCGCGGTCTTTGAATTTTTGGCTTTTCGCCAGGATAATCCCAGCTCCATCGTGCAGTGCATTACGAAGGCCCGGGAAAATGCGCGGACGATTCGCGACTATATTTCTCGGGAGATGTGGGAAGACATCAACAGCCTGTACTTCACCGTGAATCGCTTCCTGCCGGATGAAGAAGTGTCGGCCGGGCCTCATCGCTTTTGCGACGCCATCCGTTTCGGCAGCCACCGGTTTCACGGCGTGACCGACGCGACCCTGCCGCACGACGAAGGCTGGGAATTTTTGCGAATTGGCTGGTTCATCGAGCGGGCGGAGATGACCGCGCGGCTCGTCGACGTTCAGTATCACATCCTGTATGACGCGCCCGCGGAAATCGGCGGCGGCGACAACCACCAATGGATGGCCGTCCTCAAGTCCGTCGGAGCTTACGAAGCGTATCACCGCAAGTATCATTCCTCGATCGAGCCGGAAAAAGTCGCGGAAATGCTGATCATGCACCCGCTTCACCCGCGCTCCATTCGCTTCAGCATGACCGAAGTGCAGGCCGGCCTGCGCGCTATCAGCGGCACGGGAGCGGGTTCGTATGCCAACGAGGCAGAGCGTCTGACGGGAAAAGTTCTCGAAAGATTGCGCTATGACCGCATCACCGAAATATTCCACCTGGGGCTGCACTCGTATTTGAGCGAAATGTTGCAGATGTGCGGCGCAATTGGCGAGGACATTGCCCGAAACTATTTCTATTACGCGGTGGTCGCATGAACCGGTATCACCTGGTCCACTCCACGGAATTTCGGTACGACGGCCCGGTTTCGGAGAGCTATAACGAGGTGCGTTTGCGGCCCATCCACGATGAAACGCAAAGCTGCCTTTCCTTTCGTCTGATCACCAATCCCGCGTCGCGGGGCACTTCTTATCGCGATTCCTTTGGTAACTGGGTGCACCAATTCAACATTCTTGCCGAACATCATCACCTGAAGATCGAAGCGGAATCTGTGGTTCTGGCGCATGACGCGCCTGCCATGCCCACGGACGGAATGAGGTTATCCGAACTGGAGGCCCGCCGTGACGAACTCGAAGAGGGTTTCCTGGATTTCCTGGTTCCGACGGGATACGTCCCTCACGTGCCACAACTGGATGAACTCATCGACGCGGCCAGCGGTGGCAGCGATGGAAGCGTCTCGGGATTCGTCAAGCAGGCTTCCTTTCTGATTCATGAAAAATTCAAATATATGAAAGGCGCAACGCACGTCAATTCTTCAATCCAGGATTCGCTGGCCGTATGGGCCGGAGTTTGCCAGGACTTTGCGCACCTTCTGTTAGGCGTGGTCCGTAAAAAAGGATTGCCCGCGCGATATGTTTCCGGATACCTGGTGCCAGAAGGCGCGTCGTCACCGGATGCGAAGCTACAAGAGGTGATCGGCGGTTCCGCATCCCACGCATGGGCGGAAGTTTATTTTCCGGATAGCGGCTGGTTTGGATTTGATCCCACGCTAGGCGAGCCTCTGGGACTGCAACATGTACGCATTGCATACGGGCGGGATTATGGCGACGTAGCACCGGTTCGCGGCGTCTATAAGGGTCACGCCGGGCAGCGACTCTCGGTCGATGTGAGTGTGCGTCCCGCCGTGGACGATGACGGCCGCGAGCAGCTGAACGAGAATAAAGTCGCTACGCCCGGAGCTCCGGCAATGCTTGAGCGGGCGCAGCAGCCAGCGCAACAACAACAGCAATAATTGGGAATTTCCGTTTCGGCCGGAACCTTACCCCGAACTTCAGCCGCGCGCGCTCAAGCGTACATGACCTTTTTCTTCCTGGACACGGGCCGGGAACGCTTGCCATGGTTTCGTCCAGCGCCGTTGTGATTGTTTCCAACCAAGGACATGATTCGTTTGAGCTCCCGCTCCAGCGAAGCCTCGATCACGTCGGACTGGCGTTCCCCTCGCGCGACACGGCTCACGTACGAGGGATCAACCTTAAGGTTACGTGCGACGCGACCGTAAAGACCACGAATGAGTGATGCAAGATTAGTCGGAGCAGATTTTTGAACAGTTTTTGCGCGGGCCATGGGGCTCCTTGAAAGTGACCATCAAAGGTTAAGCCGAGTGCAACCCGGTTTAACAGCGATGTTAACTCACCGAGGTTAAGAATGCAATAATTCCTTACAAAAATCAGCCATCTCGTCGGACCGGCATGTCATCCACTGTGACTCTAGTCACATTACCGATTTTAACGATCCTTTCACGGAATCAAAAGCAATTTTCCCGTCGTCTTTCTTCCTTCCAAATCCCGGTGAGCCTGCTGTGCCTCGTGTAAAGGGTAAATATGTTTGATTCGTAGTTTCAGTTTACCCGAAGCGATCATGTTCAGGATATCGGTGGAGCGCTGTATCAGCTCTTCGTGACTGGCAATATGGTTGACAAGCGTCGGGCGAGTCACGAATAAGGAGCCCTTCTGCGACAGTTTCCCCAAATCGAAAGGCGGGACTGGTCCGCTCGATGCGCCAAACAGAACGAGATAGCCCCGCGGCCGAAGCACATTAAGGTCTTGATCGAAAGTGGTTTTGCCCACTCCGTCATATACAACGTGAACTCCCTTTCCGGCGGTGATTCGTTTGGTTTCGGCTTCAAAATCCTGCCGGGTATAAAAAATCACTTCATCGGCGCCAGCTTCACGAGCCAGCTTCGCTTTTTCTTCGGTGCTTACGGTGCCAATCACCCGGGCACCCAGATTTTTCGCTAACTGCACCAGCAGCAAACCCACGCCGCCCGCCGCAGCGTGAATCAGGCATGTTTCGCCTTTTTGGAGTGGATACGTGCTGTAGGCGAGATAATGCGCTGTCATGCCCTGTAACATGGCGGCGGCAGCCTGGTGGTCAGTAATGCCGGCGGGCACGCGGACGAGCCGCTCGGCAGGCACGGCTTCATATTCCGCGTACGCACCTGTAATTCCCGTGTAAGCGACCCGATCTCCAGGTTTGAAATCTTTTACATCGGTACCCACTTCACTCACTTGCCCGCTGGCTTCCTGCCCGATGATGAAAGGAGCAGTGATCGGGTAGCGCCCCTCCCGGAAATACACGTCAATATAGTTCACTCCCGCGGCGGCGATCTTTACGATCACTTCATTTGGCTTGGGTTTTGGCGTAGGGATGTCCACCAGGGTCAGAACTTCCACCCCTCCCACCTTCGGGACTTGAATCGCTTTCATCTAGGCTCCTGCGGAATGTCCTGTAAGACTCTGCGCAATTTTAGCGGCGGCATCATAGTCCAAGGACCCTGTGGAAAAATTGTGGAACGTTTAGTTTTTTGAAAAAAATATGGCCGAGTGCAAAGGTTTGCACATGTCATAAAACGTGCCACGAAGGGCGTGGCGCAATTACAAACACATCGACAAATCAGTGTCGCTTCTCTGGTTCCGAAACCCACACTGAACTCGCAGCAATGCAAAATCGTTCAGTAGTGCCTCTGAAGTTCAGAGGCGTAACTGGCACCGAGAATGGCCGCGTTTTGCGCGAGCCAATCGCTGAATCGCGTGGTCGCGGTCGCCTGCTGTTTTGACACGAGCAGATTCGCCATTAATCCTTCTATTTCCTCGCGGGTTAGAATCACGTCACCAACGGCGCGTCCGACAAGGCTCAGCAATTGGATTGTGATTCGCGGGCTTACGTGAATGAGCTTGGTTTTGGAACCGACGGCCGACGCGATTTGCCGGACGAGGCCTTCAAAAGCAAAAATCTCCGGTCCAACAGCGTCGAGGACCACGTTCTTTTCTTCCCCGGCGGTGTTGGTCGCGAGTTCGGCGAGGTCTTCTACAAATATAGGCTGGAGCTGATAGCGGCCAGTCCCCGGAATCGCAAAGACGGGAAAGTGCCGAGCGAACCAGGCAATATTGTTGATCAAAATATCCTCGGCGCCGAATACGACTGTGGGCCGGAGAATCGCATAGGACAGCCCTGAATCGAAGATCGCTTTTTCTACCTGTGCTTTGCCCGAATAGTAGGGGAGATGCGAATCGAGCGAAGGATTGGCGATGCTCACGTGAACGATTCTGCGCACTCCGGCTTCGCTGGCAGCTTGAATCAGCATGCGCGAATTGGAAACTCCTTCATCGAACGTCGCGCGCCCATGATTGAAACGAACCCAGTAGGTGTTGTAGAGAACCGAAGCGCCTCGCAACGATTCAACTAACCCCGCCGGGTCATTGAAATCCATGGGAGCCACCTCCACCTGGTTGCCAAAAGAGTTCGGACGTTTGGGATGGCCGGTGATCGTCCGGACGCGCCTGCCCGCGATCAAGAGCCTGCGGGTGATGTATTTGCCGGTGTAGCTGAACGCTCCGGTCACAACATCGAGCTCGCACGGTTCACGCTTCGCAGGAGGATGCGCGTCGAGGTACCGTTGTGGAGCATTCATTGGGGCCCTATTCCTCTGGCCGGCCGGTTGGCACTGTCCTGGCTTCCCTGGCTCGGAAGGGAACAAACACCAGACACGCATGCACGGTGATCGGCGAACCAGCGATAGCCGGCATCGAGAACACGCGGGAAATTGGGGAGTTTTGCGGCGAGGAACAGCGGGTAGGCCCACCATATCTGCCGAGCGAGGTAAATAATCGCTTGAGCTCCGCCATAGACCTGACCGTCGGAAGTAACTACGCGCATTTCCCGCAGGAGTTCCTGCGGCGGCAAGTCCAGGAGGGCCTGCGCGCGGGGATCTTGCAGGGCGGCGAGACCGAAGCCGCGGGCTACGAGTGGGCGGCGAAACCGGCGCGCCAGTGAAGTGCAGACGCTGCAGTCGCGGTCGAAGAAAACCCAGTCGCGGGAAGCTCGACTTCCTTTTGTATCAGTCATTTCTGAACTAAGAGAAACCATCGGCCACCAAAAAAGGCGGTCGCCCGCCTCTTCCCTTCTAGCTACGCAACAGCTTGCGAACGCCACCGCGTAGTTTCATCAATCCCTTCAACGAAGTCGGCGAAAGGCCCCTGAATTCTTCGAACAGGGCGCTCATCAGGACAATGAATTCCAGCATTTCTTCCATCCGGTCGCGCGCGTAGGCGTCCGTCATGCCTGATTTCTTGGCTTCCGCCACGCACTCCCGCACCACCGCAATCGTGGGATCGAATTCGCGCCGCTTGCGCTCTTCCACGATCACGCGAAACATTTCCCAGAGATCCTTCATGGACTCAAAATGCTGCCGCCGGTCGCCAAACACCGAAACGCCGCGCACGATGCGCCATCCCTGGAGTTCGCGCAAACTGGTGCTGACGTTGGATCGCGCGACGGACAGAGTAGCCGCGATTTCCTCCGCGGCAAGCGGCCGATCGGAAAGGAACAGCAGAGCGTGGACCTGCGCGACAGTGCGGTTGATGCCCCAGCGGGTGCCCATTTCGCCCCAGTGCAGGATGAACTTTTGGGCGGTGGGAGAAAGCGATCTGGAAGTGTCAGCCATTTCTGTCTGTACAGAATGTACAGTCTTGCAGGGCGGGTGTCAAGAGGGTTTTGGTAGGACCAGCTTCACAGTGCTGGGGAAAACTCAACACGCTGTCATTCTGAGCGAAGCGAAGAATCTCTTCTCGATTGACATTACAAGAGAAGAAACAAAGAGAGATTCTTCGCTTCGCTCAGAATGACAGAACAAGTCATTTTTTCCGCAGCCTGTTGAGCTTGTCTGGCTTGGACTTGGGCGAAGCGCAGAAAACCGGCAGCCGAAAGCTGCTCCACGGGGCACGATTTGAAGTTCGAGCGCTAGTTCACGGTTCGCCGGGTTCGGATGTCTTTCAGATGCTGACGCAGGGCACCGATGATTTCCTCACGCCGGCCGTTCACGATATTCTTTTTAAGCTCCTCGAGCGCGATGTGCACGACGTCATGGTGATGAAGTTCTTCGGGCGCGACTTCGTTGCTGAGTTCGAGCCAGATGCCGTGCAGCAGGTCAATTTCCTTGGTCGTAAGCCGCGGGGCGTGGGGACCAAGATAGAACACTTTCTCCTGGCCGTCCGGCGAGTATATTTCCAGAGTCAGATTGGGTCTTGGTTCAGGCAGGGCTTCCCAGGCCAGACCGGCGATGCGGGCTTCGTCCTCGATGTTTCTCCAGGAGGACAACCCCAGCGCAATCGTGGATGACTGAAGGTTCTGTGCCGAACGCAGGATTCCCTCCCACTTTTCCGTGGCAGGCGCGACTCCCAGATGGATGGACTTGCCTCTTTTCTCCGCCAGAGACAAGGCGCGTGTAAACAACTCCTGTTCATTGATACCGAATAGATCTTCCTGCGCCAGTTCGCTTCCTCCCGAACCCGCGCGGCTGAGGACGCGCAAGTGTAGAACCACAACATCCTGCTGGCGAGGATTGACTCGATCCAGCACCGCGCCCAGATTGTAAAGTGCATTGGAATTACGAACCATTACCAGCGCATTCCCGGGGCGCACGCCTAGGGCAGCCGGGGTCAGTTCCCCATCGGACTCCAGGTTAAACATATCGAGTTCCTGATGCTTGGCGCCATGTCTCAGCGTGATTTTTTCCGAAATTTCAAAGACGGAAAAAAAGATCAGGGTGAAAGCGACGCCGGCGATCGTCGCCACTTGTTTCGTAAAAAGATTCATGATGCTCAAGGCAAACAGAGTGAGAGTAATCAGTCCCAGACCCACGGGAATTTCAGTATTGCCCACCTTGAAGTTCAGCGGGACACGGAAATCACGTTTGCCGGGCTGCCTGTACCGCAGCACCAGCACCGCCAACCCCTTCATCGAAAAGCTCCACATCACGCCGAAGGCGTAAGCTTCGCCGAGGACGAAGATGTCTCCGCGACTCAGAATAATAGTGAGGAGTTGCAAGCCGACAACGAGATTCAGCATCCGGTAAGAAGTTCCGAACTTGGGGTGCGGGTGCCTGAACCAATGCGGAAGGATGCCATCCTCGGAGACCCGGTTCAAAACGCCGTTCGAGCCGACAATCGCGGTATTGACGGCTCCCGCCAACATCAATACGCCCACAAGGACTACAAACCCTTCAAAGCACAGCTTCAAATTGATCGGGCCAACAAAATTCATGGCCAGACCGCTGATCAGGTTCCCGAAATACTGGGGCCGAACCGCGTCCGGAATGATCATGGAGGCAAAAAATGATACGCCAGCCGTGAAAATCAAGCTGTAGACGAAAATAACGAGCCCGGCCTTTTCGAGGTTAGGCAGCTTGGGATGCTCGACTTCGCGATAGACCTGGGCCAGAGTTTCTTCGCCGCTCATGGCCAGAACCGAGTGTCCGAGCCCAATGAGGATTCCAATCGCCGCAATCGTATGCGGCAGGCTGCTGAAACGCAGCCAGCCCAATGCTTCCGGTGCAAATGTCAGATTGGCTCGTGTGGGCAGCGGAGGAAGATGCGCGCCACGCATCCAAACCGTGAGAATGCACCAGGCGATCATCACCACCACCATCACGGTGGTCACATACATAATTCGCAGTGCTTTCCCACTGGACTCCGGGATGCCTTTGATGTTTTCCCACCAGAAGTAAATTGTGACCGCGATCGCAAAAATTGCCGAAGTGGAATTGATTGGAAGGACCAGATTCACATGGAATCGCGCAAACAGTTCGTTGAAAAACCCGGTCAAGTACTGGCCCGCCGAAACGCCGCTGATAGGCCCGGTCAGGATGTAATCGAACATTAAAGCGGATACGGAAAATTTTGCGAGCGTGCTGCCCATCGCCTCTTTGACGACGCGATAAACGCCGCCGCGCACGAACATGCTGCAACTCTCGATGTACATGGATCGCACGGCATATGCAAACAGCATGATGGCCAGAATGAACCAGGGCGCAGCCTTGCCAATCGCCTGCTCGGCAATCGCACCCGCGTAGAATGCGGACGACCCCAGATCATTGAGTACGATGGCAGCCGCGCGCCAGAACGAAATAAAGGAGAGCATTGCGGTCGTCGCGATGACGACCTTGGGCAATCCAGGTTTCTGAGCCGATTCGCTCGGCAAGATCACTTGGTTGGAGGACATAACGGTATAAGCCGGGATGTTTATCGGCTCTGTAGATGCTTTCTCCTTATCTAGTTACGAACATAACCGCAGGCAGACTCAAAATCCCGAGTCGCGCCACACACCAGACGAAATGGTTTTTCAAGGGACCGGTCATTCCGCGTTCAAGACATAAAAATTACATTAAAAGGCGTAAGGAACTCATAAAGACGGCGTACATTTCGCTGATCGACTTTTTTTGAGGAAATGCACTAGAATGTTCAATCTATTGATATAACAAGGGTTGTTGCGTTTTATACAGGTGCAGTCCGAGCAAACGGACGGGGTCGAATCAACGGCGGGGTCAAAATCTAAACACCAGCCACGCACCTGAAACGTCATCTTGGCGGTTCGGCTCGCGGCCACACATCGGGTAGTCCCTATTTACAGGACGCGTTAGAACAGTTATAAATTTTATGTAATCGTAAACATTGACGCCTCGCCTGTTTACGAGAGCTGCTTGCCGTTTGGCATGCGACTTGGGGAGTCGAAGACTTAATGGGTCTCGCAGGTCTGTTTTCCTTGCTGGTCTTGGCCGTTGCACTCGTGTACTTCACGCTCCGTGCTTGGCGTCAAAGGGATCGGTCCGATTCCACGGATAAGAGTAGCGGCTTTCGCCCTCGTATTGGCTTTACGCGACTCGATGGCATGGCATCACTGTCATTGCTGCTGATCAACAAATCCAGCGAATACGTTTGGGCGGAGGAGGTTGAAATTTTTCTCAGCGGCCTGACTGCGGATCAACAGACCGCCGAGGCTTCCTGCCATGAGATTCAAAAAATTCGCCAAATGGTCCGGCCCGGCGACACGCTTCCCATCAGCCTCGCTGAAGTGATTTACAAAGCCGCCGGAGATCCCCAGCGCAAATATTCCTGCATACTTGCATCCACCCTGCGTTACCGGATCGACGAGGAATGGTCAGATAAACGGCTGGAGAACTATAAAATTCGGATGATTGGCCTGACGGCGTCCGGCGTCCAGCGCGCACGCCAGCCGATTCCACCCTTCCAGGACCTGGGTAAAACCAGGGACGTTCCGGAGCCCGCAGCAAAATCAAAATAGACCAGGATCGCGATGAGCGGAGCCTGCCTGAATTTGTATCGAGAGTTCCTGTCGCTCAGGAATTGGCGTTAACCACCCGAAGGCGCATCCGTGTTGCGCGAATGTAGGCATTCACGAAATCTCGGAAATCGGGGTATTTACCGGGGGGAGATACGGCTCTCCGCAAACGAGACCGTCTGGGTCGCAACCAGCACATTTCCGCTCATCGAATATTCGACGCCCACTTCGCCAAACTCTGATTTAGTAAACACCTTGTCGGACAGTCTTACTAGATAGGAAGAGGTGCTCAAGTAATAATAATTTGAAACAGATTCATAACGGAGCATTTCCTGTTTTGTCGAAGACGAGCTGTTACATTATTAACGACGCCGGATGAAATGCGGGCCTGGTTCTCTAAACTCTGAT
>Ga0157374_10003181_pt1 | contig 13790 bp, 8 predicted proteins | sample M25metaG_FD_115308 | JGI IMG/M metagenome (GOLD analysis project Ga0157374, IMG submission 115308) | Miscanthus rhizosphere microbial communities from Kellogg Biological Station, Michigan, USA - M2-5 metaG | ecosystem: Host-associated > Plants > Roots > Rhizosphere > Soil | place: USA: Michigan...
GCATGGCCTTACGCCTGACGAATACGAAAAAATCAAACAACTGCTGGGCGGACGCGTGCCCACGATCACCGAACTGGGAATCTTTAGCGTGATGTGGAGCGAGCACTGCTCCTACAAATCCTCACGCGTGCACTTGAAGCGGTTGCCGACACGCAGCCGTCTTGTCGTGCAGGGGCCGGGGGAAAACGCCGGCATCATCGACATCGGCGACGGTTGGGCATGTGCTTTCAAGATCGAGTCGCACAACCATCCTTCGTTCATCGAGCCATTTCAGGGTGCGGCTACGGGTGTGGGCGGAATCTTGCGCGACATTTTCACCATGGGCGCACGGCCGGTGGCGGTGATGGACTCGCTGCGCTTTGGGCCGATTCAGGATGGTGTGGGGCGGGCGCCCTCGCCTACATCAAGCAAAGACATCCACAAGAATCAATCAGTGCTTGAGGGCGTGGTCAGCGGCGTAGCTTCCTATGGAAATTGTTTTGGAGTGCCCAACCTGGGCGGCGAGACCAAATTTGAGTCTTGTTATTCCGGCAATCCGCTGGTCAATGCATTCGCTCTGGGACTCGTCCGGCGCGACCAGATTTTCTACGCCAAGGCTTCGGGCGAAGGCAACCCCGTAATTTACGTGGGATCGAAAACCGGACGCGACGGCATCCACGGCGCCACCATGGCCAGCGAGGAATTCAGCGAAGCGTCCGAGGCCAAGCGGCCGAATGTGCAGGTTGGCGATCCTTTCCTTGAAAAACTTTTGCTGGAAGCGTGTCTCGAAGCCATGCAGACCGGAGCCATCGTCGGCATACAGGATATGGGCGCTGCCGGGCTGACCTGTTCCACTTGTGAAATGGGCGCTCGCGGTCACGTGGGCACCGAGATCGAACTCGACCTTGTGCCGCAGCGTGAAACCGGCATGAGCGCGTACGAAATCATGCTCAGCGAATCCCAGGAACGCATGCTGCTGGTGGCGCAGAAAGGCCGCGAGCAGGAAGTGTTTCGCGTCTTCGAAAAATGGGGACTGGACGCAGTCGAAGTCGGACGCGTCACGTCCGACGGCAGGATGCGCGTGCTGCAGCACGGAGAAGTCGTCGCCGACATTCCTAATGAAGCGCTCACCGACGACGCGCCGGTCTACAAGCGTCCGCTCGAGCGGTGGGAGCCTCCGGTTCCGCGCGAGATGCCGGAGCACGTCAAGCTGGCTGAGACTTCCGATCTCACTGGCAATCTAAAGAGATTGCTGGCGAGTCCGAATATCTGTGGCAAGCGTTGGATCTGGCAACAGTACGATCACATGGTGTTGACCAATACGGTGGAAGGTCCGGGCGCGGGCGATGCCGGAGTCATCCGCATTAAAGGTTCGCAACGCGGGCTCGCTATGGCGCTCGACGGCAATGGACGATGGTGCTATCTCGATCCGCGACTGGGCGCAATGCATGCTGTGGCGGAAGCCGCGCGCAACGTGGCCTGCGCGGGCGCCACTCCGATCGGCGGGACCAACTGTCTCAACTTTGGCAATCCCGAGAAGCCGCAGATCATGTGGCAATTTTCGCAGGTGATCGATGGCATCACCAAAGCTTGCGAAGAACTCGAAATTCCCATCACCGGGGGCAACGTCAGCTTCTACAACGAAACTCTCGGAGAAGGAATTTATCCCACGCCGGTGCTGGGCGTGGTCGGAATTCTGGAAGATGTGCACAAGGCAGTGCGTCCGGATTTCCGCGATACCGGACATGCCATCGTTCTTTTGCGCGGCTCTGAACCTGGAGACGTGACCGATGCCGAATCAGCCTTTGGATCTTCGGAATATGCCAAGGAAATTCTAGGCGCGGTCTGGGGATATCCTCCCGAGTTGGAGCTGGAAAAAGAGGCCGGACTACAGAAAAGTCTTGTGGAGATGGCTCAAATCGAAATTATGAATTCTGCCCATGACTGCTCGGATGGTGGAATTGCTGTAACGCTGGTCGAGTCCGGACTGACTAAAGGCATTGGAATGAATGTCGATTTGACCTCGCTTGGGTTACCGCCTGAGTTTGTGTTATTCGGCGAAGATGCGAGCCGCGTCGTGATCTCCTGCGACCGCGAGAACTTCAGCAGAATCCAACAGGTGGCGTTAAAATACGGCATCTCGGCAGACTTAATTGGAGAGACAGCGCCCGAGCGAATCGAAATCAAGCTCGATGGCCGGGTAGTAGTGTCAGCGGCAATTTCGGAATTGCGAGAAGTGTACGAGAGCGCGCTGGAGAAAGCATTGCGGACGGAAGTAGAAACGATGGCGGCGGATTAGAAACGAACTGCCGAGCTTCGCTCGGCTGGGCAGGTGAGACACCTGTCCCTACGTGGGCTGGTGGTAGCTAAGAGCTAAAAGCTAAGGGCTAAAGGCTGACTATGTTCGATAAATTCCATGACGAGTGCGGCGTGGTGGCGATTTACGCTCACCCTGAAGCGGAAAAGCTGGCTTACCTCGGGTTGCATGCGCTGCAACATCGCGGACAGGAATCGGCGGGCATCGTCACCTCCAACGGGCTGACTTTGCGCGCCCATCGCGCCATGGGACTGGTCGCCGACATTTTTACCGAGGATGTTTTATTGCCTCTGCACGGCGCGCTTGCCATTGGGCATACGCGCTACTCCACCGCGGGCGATTCCGCTCTCTTCAATGCGCAGCCCATCATGGTGCAATCGAACAAGGGGATGATTGCGCTGGCCCACAACGGCAACCTGGTGAATGCGCAGGAAATTCGTCATCGCCTGGAGGCCCAGGGCTCGATCTTTCAGACCAACAGCGATACCGAAGTGATCGTTCACTTGATCGCCCTCTCGAAAGAACAAACTCTGCCGGACGCGATGGCCGATGCGTTGCGCCGCGTCGAAGGCGCTTTCTCACTGGTGATGCTCAGTTCGGACCGGGTGTTTGCCGCGCGCGATCCGCGCGGATTCCGTCCCTTGAACATGGGGAGAATCCCGCGCCTCGAAGGGCAGCGGCAGGACACGATCGTGTTTGCCTCAGAGACTTGTGCGTTCGATCTGATCGGCGCGACCTACGAACGCGAAGTAAAGCCGGGTGAGTTGGTGATCGTTGGACCCGAAGGCATCACCTCACGGTTTTATTCGCCGACAGCCCCACAGTCGAGCTGTATTTTCGAACACGTATATTTTTCGCGGCCCGACAGCATGGTATTCGGGCGTGCGGTACAAGTCAGCCGCGAAGGCCTGGGCAGACAACTGGCGCGGGAAGCTCCGGCCGACGCCGATCTCGTCGTGCCGGTTCCCGACTCCGGCGTGACTGCGGCCGTTGGCTACGCCGCCGAAAGCGGCATTCCTTTCCGCTTCGGACTCATTCGCAATCATTACGTGGGACGCACCTTCATCGAGCCACGGCAAAGCGTGCGCGACTTCGGCGTGAAGCTGAAGCTCAACCCGGTGCGCACCCTGCTCGAAGGCAAGCGCGTGGTGTTGATTGACGACTCCATCGTGCGCGGGACAACCAGCCGCAAGATCGTACGCATGATCCGCAACGCAGGGGCGAAAGAAGTGCACATGCGCGTGTCTTGCCCTCCCACGGTTTCTCCGTGCTTTTACGGGGTGGACACGCCGTCCAAAAAAGAACTGATCGGGGCCAACAAATCCGTGGACGAGATTCGGGATTTTATCGGCGCCGATTCGCTGGCGTATCTTTCGCTGGAAGGCATGAAGAAAGCCTGCGCCGACGGCGAGAAAACTACCTACTGCACTGCCTGTTACACCGGCTCGTACCCCACGAAATGGGTGGATGTGGACGAGATTCTGCCGGCGGCAGTTAGCCAGCCCTGATTTCGGAACCCGGTCGTTTCTATAACCGTTCTTTCGCCCCTTCGGGGCTTCCATCGTGTTTATTTACCCACGGCTTGCGCCGTGGGCTTTATTCTGGCGCCGCTACGCGGCTGACCCGCACCAAAAATCTGTCATCCCGACCGGAGCGAAGCGTTAGCGAGCGTAGTGGAGGGACCTTGCGTTTTCTCGCTGGCGAATAAGACCTCGGCGAGCTGTGCTCGCCTGCCCGGACGAGGGCGTCCGGGCCTACGTGGTTCGTGCTGATGCAACTCTGGGAATCCCCTGCAAATCGTTCGTGATTTCTACTTCGTTCCAACTTGCCAGCAACTCCCGCACCCGTTCCGCGATCGTGCCGCTGATTTCCATCACCAGCCTGCCACGAGGCTTGAGGAATTCGCGGGCTTGCGGAATCAGACGTTCGATGACTTCGAGTCCCGTTTCACCTGCGAAAACTGCGTTGCGCGGCTCGTGTTTGCGGACTTCGAGTTGTACCTGGTCTGCTTCCGATTCGCCAACGTACGGCGGATTAGAGACGACGAAATCGAAACTGCCGCGATCGAGACCCTGCAACAAATCGGTTTGATGGAAATGGATTCGTTTTTCCAACTGGTGGCGGGCTGCGTTTGCGCGGGCAATTTCGAGTGCGGCGGGCGAAATATCGGTCGCGTCGATTTGGGCACTTGGTAATTCTTTCGACAGTGCCAATGCGATGCATCCAGACCCGGTGCCGACATCCACGATGCGCAAATCGGAGGGCGAGGGCGCCCGCCCTACACGAGCCAATACGGTCTCGATTACGTGCTCGGTTTCCGGACGGGGAATGAGTACGGCTGGCGTGACGATGAGGTCCATGCCCCAGAATTCCTGATGACCGGTGATGTACTGGGCCGGCATGCCGTGTTCGCGCTGGACCAGAGCCTGGATATAGCGGGCCTGTTCATCCGCGGAGAGCTGGCGTTCAGGATGCGCATGCAGATAGGCGCGGTCGCACTCCAGGGTGAACATCAGGAGCAACTCGGCATTCATGCGAGGCGAGGGGACGTTCGCGGCGGTGAGGCGCGAGACGGCCGAGGCGAGAGCGTCACGGAGCGTCACGACTTTATTTGAACACACGACAGTTCGGAAAATGTGGGGCGGACACTCTTGTCCGACAAAAGCCGATGGCTTGCCTGCGCTTGATTTCATCACTCACTGTGCACCTCTGTCGTCAGGCGGGCGAGTCGCGCGCGGCCACACCAAAAGGAACATTACACGGCGGTGGTGGCTTCGGCTTTCAGCTTTTCTGATTGGTAGTGACTGACCAGGGCTTCGATCAGAGGCTGAAGCTTGCCGTCCATGACTTGCTCGAGTTGGTGAATGGTCAATCCAATGCGGTGGTCGGTCACGCGGTTTTGCGGGAAGTTATACGTCCTGATTTTTTCGCTGCGATCGCCTGAACCAACCATGGCTTTGCGTTCCTTGGCGAGCGCGTCCTGCTGTTTCTGCATTTCCATCTCGTACAGACGTGCGCGCAATACGCGCATACCTTTTTCGCGGTTCTTGATCTGCGACTTCTCGTCCTGACAGCTGACAACCGTGTTCGTCGGAAGGTGGGTGATGCGTACGGCGGAATACGTCGTGTTCACGGATTGACCGCCGGGGCCAGAGGAACAGAAGGTATCGATGCGGAGATCTTTGGCCTCGATCTTGATGTCAACGTCTTCAGCTTCGGGCAACACGGCTACGGTGACTGCCGAGGTATGCACCCGTCCCTGCTGTTCCGTGGCAGGCACACGCTGTACGCGGTGAACGCCGCTTTCATATTTCAGCCGCGAAAAGACTCGCTGACCTTCGATGATGGCGATGACTTCTTTCAGTCCACCGACCGAAGAATCAGACGTCGAGAGCACTTCGACCTTCCATCCCTGCGTTTCGGCGTAGCGGGTATACATCCTGAACATTTCAGCGGCAAAGAGCGTGGCTTCGTCGCCCCCTGTACCGGCGCGGATTTCCAGGATGACGTCTTTTTCGTCGTTCGGGTCCTTGGGCAGCAGCAGAACCTTGAGCTCATCTTCCACGCCGCCGACGCGCGCTTCCAGTTTGTCGAGTTCCTCCTGAGCGTAGGCCCGCATGTCGGGATCTTTTTCGTCCGCCAGAACAGCTTTGCTCTCTGCGATGCCGCGCTTCAGATCCTTGAATTCGCGATACTTTTCGACGATAGACGAGACTTCGCTGTGCGCCTTGGCCGTCTTCTGATACTTGGCTGAGTCGCTGGCGATCTCCGGCGACGCAAGGGCCTGCGTCAGTTCCTCGTAACGAGCTTCGATTTGGTCGAGTCGGTCAAACATGGGATTCAGCCATGAGTCTTCGGTCGTCAGTCGTCAGCAATGCCAAGAAACTTCACGTTCAATTCTAGTACTGAATGGGTTTGGAGAGAATGTTCGCGGGGGAACCGCTAGGCAATTACCAGTTCGCCGCCGTGCTCTTTTTCCAAGGCCATGGCGTGATCGAGCGCGATGATGGCGCATTGCGCCTGGTCGTCGGACGGAGGCTGGGTGGTGATGCGTTGCAGCCAGAGACCAGGGGCGGTCATCAGGGCGAATAGCGATCCACGATGCTTGGCGGCAAACCGGATGATCTCGTATGAGACGCCCGCGATCACCGGCAGCAACACTATGCGCATGCCAAACTTGGCCCAGAATGTGGTCACCGGGAACACCGCAGACACGGCGACGTACACCATGATCGAAATCAGCATTACGGTCATCAGGAAACTGGTGCCGCAGCGGGGATGGAACGTCGAATACTTCTGCACCGACGGCGTATTCAGCGGATCGCCGTTTTCGAATGCATACACGGTCTTATGTTCAGCGCCGTGATATTCGTAGACGCGGCGAATATCGCTCCACAGCGAAACTCCCCAGATGAAGAGCAGGAACAGGGCAATCCGGATGACGCCATCGACGAGATTGAAAATAACCTGCTGTCCGAATACGGGGTTCACCCGCTTCAGTTCCGTCGCTGCCAGCAGCGGTAGGAATTTATACATGAAAATAAAAAAGCCGACAGAAATGACGATGTTGACGGCAGCCATCCAACCGGTGATTTCGAGCTTCTTTTTGTCTTTATCAGGCTCGGGTTGCAGTTCGTCGAGTGCGACGTTGGCGGAAAATTTCAGCGCGCGAAAACCCAGTGTCATTGCATGACCGAGCGTTGCGACTCCGCGAACGACCGGCCAGGCCATCCATTTGCGTTTTTCGGACAGCCGCTCCAGGGGTTCGCTGTGAATGGACACTTCGCCAGAAGGTTTGCGACAGGCTATGGCCCATGCGTGCGGAGAGCGCATCATAACGCCTTCGAGCACGGCCTGGCCGCCGACTAGGGTTTCCTCGCCGCCTTCAAGGGCGGGCAATAACTGCACGGCCACCAGGAAACGCCACCATGTTCGCAGAAAATGCATGAGTGTTAGATGATCCTTTTGGCTGTCGAGGCTCAGACCATAAGGGTAACACACGGTCTTGACCGAGGACGTTGCGTATTCATGTAAGTAGCTAATTATACTGGAGTTAGAAGGATCGGACGTAGCACCTGCATCTCGCTCGTGAAGACGCACGTGAAACGTGCTCGAGTCCACATAGAAACTGAATGATCAAGCTTGCCGAAGCTGCGGAGCGGATTGCCGCGACCAGCAAGAAGCTGGAAAAGATCGCGATCGTTGCCGAATATCTCAAGGCACACACGCCGGAGGAGGCGTCCGTCGCCTCAATATTTTTTTCGGGAAGACCGTTTCCGGTGTGGGAGGAGACCACGCTGCAGGTGGGCGGCAGAGTACTGTGGCGGATTGTCGCTGAGCTGTCGAGCCAAAGCGATGCCGACCTTACCGCCGCCTACCGCAAATTTGGAGACCTTGGCGACGTCACAGAAGCAGTCTTAGCCGCTTCCAGCAATACAACCCACGCAGTGACAAGCGCCCCCGCCCGTCCTGGCCGGGCAATGCCCGGCGTTGCCTCGCTTAGCGCGTCCGACGTCGCCGCCAGATTCCGTGAAATTGCGGCCGCCCGCGGTCCGGTAGCCAAGGCTGCGCTCACGAAAGGACTTCTTTCGCAGGCCACACCTCTCGAAGCCAAATACGTTGTGAAGATCATGACCGGCGATCTTCGCATTGGCCTCAAAGAAAGCCTGGTGGAAGAAGCAATCGGCAGGGCATATGGAGCGACCCTGCCCGAAGTTCAGCGGGCAAACATGCTCATGGGGGATATCGGCGAAACTTTGAAGCTGGCTGCGGAGAACCGACTCGGCGACGCGAAAATGCGCTTGTTCCATCCCCTGGGTTTCATGCTGGCCAGTCCCGCGGAGTCCGCCGAACAGGCTCTCAGCTATTTCGAAAACGCCCTGGTGGAAGACAAGTATGACGGTATCCGCGCCCAGGCGCATTGTTCGGGTGGCGAAGTGCGAATCTTCTCCCGCACCCGGGACGAGATCACGGAATCATTTCCGGAACTTCCCGACGCTCTGTCTGGCCTGCCCGACGATGTAATCCTCGATGGCGAAATCGTTGCATGGAGCTATGAAGGCTCGGAAAATGTAGCGCCGGCGTCCCGCCGGCTGTCCGGAGGGCGTCCCGCCCTCCGCAGTGAAGCTGAAGATGTTGTCCCGGATCCCGGCCGGGCGCTCCCCTTCAGCGCCCTGCAGCATCGTCTGGGACGAAAGCAAGTCAGCGAGAAGCTGAGGCAACAGGTTCCCGTCGCATATTTCGTCTTCGATATTCTGTATGCGAGCGGCGAGTTACTACTGGAGCGTCCTCTTCGGGAGCGGGAGAAACTTCTCGATGCCCTGCTGGCATCGTCGCGAAAATCTCGGCCACGAATCACCCCCGGGAAACAAGCTCAATTCGAATTCGGCGACGACCTGACCGACTCAAATACCCGGGTGATCCGCGCGCCCATATTTCAAGCGTCAACGCCGCAGGAACTCGATCAACTGTTCGAAGCGGCACAGGCGCGGGGCAACGAAGGTCTGATGATTAAAGACCCCTCGTCGGCCTACACACCCGGGCGTCGCGGAAAATCGTGGCTCAAGCTCAAGCGCGAACTCGCTACGCTGGACGTGGTGGTCACAGCGGTCGAGTACGGCCACGGCAAGCGCATTAGAGTGTTAAGCGATTACACATTTGCGGTGCGCGATGGCGAAAAGCTGGTCAACATCGGCAAAGCATATTCGGGACTGACTGACGTTGAAATTGCGCAGATGACGAAATGGTCTCTCGACCATGTCATCGAAGATCAGGGATTTCGCCTGGTTGTCGAGCCGAAGATCGTACTGGAAGTTGCCTTCAATAACATGATGCAATCTGATCGTCATGAGAGCGGGTATGCATTGCGTTTTCCGAGGATTGTCCGATTGCGTCCTGACAAATTGCCCGAGGACGTGGACACGATTGAGAGAGCGAGAGAGATCTACGAGGGACAGTAACGTGGATAGTCTTTAGTTCTTGATTTCTAGTTCTTAGTTCTTAGTTCTCAGTTCTCAGAATGACGTCCGCTGGGCTAAATCTGGAATCTACAATCTTAAATCTGCAATGCCCTAGTGCTTGTGATGGTGCTCGGCTTCCGCCACGGGAATCACGCAGCCGTGGGCCACTTCGCAATCGACGTTTTCGAACTGGATGGTAGTGTGGGCAATCTGGAAGTCATCGCGCAGGCGATGTTTCAGGTCACGCAGAATGCGTTCGCTGACTGACGGTGGAATGTCGGCAATCGAGATATGGCAGGAAAGCGCACGCGTCTCTGAACCGATACTCCAGACGTGCAGGTCGTGAACGTCATTCACTCCGTCAATCTGACGCATGGCGGACTCGACCTCTTCCAGCTTGACGCCGCGCGGCGTACCTTCGAGCAGGATGTTCAGTGTCTCACGCACGATGCCGAAGCCCGACCACAGAATCAGAACGCCGATGACCACGGATAGAACCGGGTCAATCCAATATTTGCCGGTTGCCATGATGACCCAGCCGCCTACAATGACCGCAGCGGTGGAAAGAGTGTCACCGATTTCGTGCAGCAACGCGCTGCGGATGTTGACGTCACTCCCGGCGCGGTAAAGCAGCAGCGCAATCACGCCGTTCATCACCACGCCGGCAGCTGCGACCCAGATCATGACGCCCGCGTGCACCTGTTCAGGATTCTCCAAGCGACGGAAGGCTTCGTAGAAAATAAAGCCCGAAACCGCTACCAGCGAAACCGCGTTGACCAGGGCGGCCAGTACACCGGCCCGGTGGTACCCATAAGTCTTGGTGGAACTGGGCGGACGGGACTGCAGATACACGGCGGTCAGGGAAAGCAGGAGAGCAAAGAAGTCAGAGAGATTGTGTCCCGCCTCGGAGAGCAGCGCCAGCGAGTGGGCCCGGATGCCGGCCACGACCAGGAGGATTATGTAGGCAGCGGTCACGCCCAGCGAAAAACGCAGGATGCGCGAAGTCTTTTCGCTTCCCCCGGGGCTGGCGTGCACGTGCATAGATTAAGTTTAAGAGGATTGAGTGCAGGGTTCAAGGCGCCGCGGTAATGGGCAGAGTCCCCTACTTTGCCCTGAGGCGGTTACAATGCCTGGTTCATGCTCAGCCACGGCCATGTGGCCGCGGGCGACTCGCCCGCGAAGCAAAACCTGGATCGAAATTAAACGCATGCCAACTCAAGAACAAAACTTCTGGTTGACTACGACGAAGATGCCAGGGACGGATCCATCCCTGCGGCTTCCCGACCGGGTGAACGTTGCCGTCATTGGAGCCGGTTTCACCGGACTGTCGGCGGCGAGGACCCTGGCCAAACTCGGTGCCAAGGTTGCCGTTCTCGAGGCCGAAACTATCGGATGGGGCGCAAGTTCGCGTAATGGCGGCATGGTCCTGACCGGGCTGAAGCTGGGAGTCAACAAACTGATCTCGATGTATGGACGCGAGCGCACGCAACGCATGTATGCAGCGTCACTGGCAACAATCGATTGCGTGGAAAAACTCGTCCAGGAGGAAAACATCGATTGTGACTTTGCGCGAAGTGGACATCTCGAGGTCGCCTGTAAGCAGAAGCACTTCGACGACTACGCTCGCCAGGTGGAAGTAATCGCCCGCGAATTCAACCACAAATTACGCATTGTGCCGAAAAGTGAACTGCAAGCTGAGATCGGATCATCGATCTACTACGGGGGCATGGTCGATGAAGTCAGCGCCGGATTGAATCCTGCAAAATACGTCGCCGGACTCGCGCAGGCAGCGACGAAAGCCGGCGCGGCTATCTTCGAAAACACGCAGGTCCAGAAAATCGAACGTCAAGAACATGAAGGAGTGATGCGCTGGCGAGTTACTACTTCTCGGGGAGCACTTTGGGCGCGCGAAGTGTTTGTCGGAACCAGCGGCTATACCGGATCGGCGACGCCAGCGCTGCGCAGGAAGCTTATTCCCATTGGCTCGTACATCATCACGACCGAAGTGCTGCCCGAGGCGCTGGCGCAGGAACTGAGTCCGCGTAATCGGATGATTTACGACTCCAAAAATTATCTCTACTACTATCGCCTGACGCCCGACCGGCGCATGCTCTTTGGGGGGCGGGCGGCATTCTTTCCGGAGACGGGAGATTCGATCCGCAAGAGCGCCGAAATTCTGCGGCTGGGCATGATCCATGTCTATCCGCAACTGCGCGATGTGAAAGTCGAATATGTCTGGGGCGGCACGCTGGACTTCGCTTTCGACATCATGCCTCATGCGGGACAGATCGACGGACTCTACTATGCCGTCGGCTATGCTGGCCACGGTGTCGCCATGGCCACGTGGCAAGGCCAGCAGATGGCCCACATGATCGCCGGCGAGAAGCCAGATAATCCGTTCGTGGGGATTCCGTTTCCGGGCGCGCCGCTTGGGCTGTACAACGGGAAACCCTGGTTCCTGCCCTTCGCCGGGGCCTGGTACAAGTTTCTCGATTGGGTCAGTTGAATTGGTAGCGCCGGCGTCTCGCCCACCCCTTCGGGCCGGCCAGAGGCCGGCGCTAAAGTTAGAGCCTAACTCGGCATTGGCAGGCTCTTCCGCCCTATCGCGTAATACACTACCGGCCCTGCTGCAAGCGCTACCGGCCCCCAGATCAGACCGTAACGGTCACTTCCCAGAAGCGCGACTGCGCTCATGATGATGACTGCGACCACGGAATAGATCAGTCCAGCGCGCCCACCGGGGATCACAAACGGACGCGGCATGTCCGGCTTCTTGCGGCGCAAATGCCAGGCTGCGAGGACGGTCATCACCGTGGTCGCGACTCGCAGCCAGTTGTAGATGCTGATGAGTTCCACCAGTGAGTGCAGCGCCAGTAATCCGTACACGACCGATGAAGTGATGATCGCAATCCACGGCGTTCCGTAGCGTCGATGCTGGCCGGTGAGCACATGCGGGAGATATCCATCTTCCGCCATGGCGAACGGCATTCTCGTGGACGCCAGGATCGTGCCGTTGAGGAGCGCGACCTGGGTCACCATGGCAGCGGCGAACATCCAGGCGCCCAGCCAGCGTCCTCCGATCATTTGTGCGGCGGTGGGAAAGAATCCGGTGTGCCAGCTCTCCCAGTTGCCGAGAGCGGCCAGCGACACCAACGTCGGCAGAAAGTACGCTGCGATCGACATCGGCACCACCAGCGCCAGAGCGAGGGGATAACTGCGGCGCGGATTGTCCACTTCTTCCGCGACGGTCGAACACTGCTCGTATCCGGAATACAGCCATAGACCCAGCGCGAGTCCGACGCCGAACACGTGGAATGTTGGCTGGTGCGGCGGGATAGCGGGCACGAATGGATTGTGATGCCACTTGGCCAATCCGATTACGACCAGCACCAGCACGGGAAGCAGAATGAATAGTTCCAGCATGGTGGCGAATTTTCCGACCATTTGAATACCGCGGACGTTGATGTAAGTGATCAACGCGACGATAGCGAAGGAGACTATGTAGTGTCTCCATCCCACGATCTCGGGAAAGTAATAGCGCAGGTAGTCGGCGAACTGCACGGCGTAGACGCTACCCAGGAGAAATGACGCGCACCAGTTCCACCAGCCTGCGAGGAATCCCCAGAAGTCGCCGAAGCCGGCGCGGACCCAGCGATAGAATCCTCCTTCGACCGGCATGGCCGTGGTGAGCTCAGCGGAAACCAGCGAGACCGGAATGCACCAGAAGAATGGGATCACCAGCAGGAAGATCAGGGTCATGCCCGGACCCGAGGTGGTGACCATGTCTTCGAGTCCGAAGGGGCCGCCAGTGCAGTACGAGAACATTACCCAAACGAAATAAAACAGGCCGGCTTTACGGAGGGCAGATTTCGCGGTGGTGGACACGGGGTTGGATTATACGAGAGGGCAGATTGCAGATTTTGGATTTTGGATTTCAGATTGAAGACCTTGGGCGAGAGGATGGAAGCTTGAGACGCGGAGGGCGGGACGCCCTCCTGACAGCCTGCGGGACGCCGGCGCTACTTTGAATCGTGTGCCCGAAGCGCAAGGGCATCGCGGACTTGCTGTTCAATCTGAAATCTGAAAATCAAAAAAGCCTCCTGCTTGCGCGGGAGGCTTTTTGGGGGAGGGCTTCGGGCCTTTCGGTCCGTCGTCCCTAACTTACGTTATTTCGGGGGCGCGGGCGTGTCCTGGCTCGCGGGAGCCGGGGCAGTGCTGCTCGAAGCCAGGGTCTCCAGGTCGTTCTTCAGGAGGCTGATTTCGACGCGTCCACCGCTGGTGCGCTTGGTCTTGGCATCATCGCCGGCCGCTGTGGGCACCGGAGCGTTACCCATGCCAACCACGTAAATCCGGTAGACCGGAATTTCATGATTGAGCACGAGGTAGCGAACAACTGCGTCCGCCATCTTCTGCGAAGTTGCGATCGCGGCCTGGCCGTGACCGGACGAGAAGCCCTGCACTTCGACGATGTAGCCGCGCTGATCTTTCAGCGGAGTGGCCATTTCGTCGAGGGCGGCCTTGGCGTTCTTGCTCAA
>Ga0157374_10003182_pt1 | contig 13789 bp, 12 predicted proteins | sample M25metaG_FD_115308 | JGI IMG/M metagenome (GOLD analysis project Ga0157374, IMG submission 115308) | Miscanthus rhizosphere microbial communities from Kellogg Biological Station, Michigan, USA - M2-5 metaG | ecosystem: Host-associated > Plants > Roots > Rhizosphere > Soil | place: USA: Michigan...
ACCCGGGACCATGGTGCGCGGTATATACGCGCCCTCAGCACGAGAGGACAGTCACCGAGATGCTGGAGTCGAAGGGCTTTGAGGCAGTCTCTCCATCATATGAGTCCCGTGGGCCGTGGAAGGATAGGCCGAAAGTGATCTCGTTGCCGCTTTTTCCCTGCTATGTATTCGTGAGGGGTGCAATCGAGCGGCGTCTTCCGGTACTCACCACACCTGGCGTGCACATGCTGATCACCTCTGGCGAACAGGTCGCTACGGTGCCGGAACAGGAGATCGAAGCTATCCGTAGAACTGTTCAGGCTCAAATCGGTGTGGAACCCCATCCGTTCGTTCGCTGTGGGGAGCGGGTGAGAGTCGTTCGCGGATCGCTCGAAGGTGTCGAAGGGGTCCTTGCGCGGAAGAAGAATTTGTACCGCCTGATACTTTCCGTGGAAATGCTGGCGCAGTCAGTCGCCGTAGAAATCGACGCGCAGGATGTTGTGCCAGTGGTCAAACAAAACATAGTGAGGCTGGATTCGGCTCAGTACAGATCCTCTGATTTTCAGCCGAAGTCGCACGCGGGAGACTAGTAGAGTTCGCGGCGAACCCGACGAGAGATGGGCCCGCGAGCATCACAATTTGGCCGGTCATGAACGGGAGTGGTAATGAGATTGAGTTTTTTGCAGGCGTTGTTTATGGGAGTGCTCATCGTTCTCGCACTGGGGCCCCGAGCAGGACGTGCCCAAGCAGCTGCGGACGATAGTGCTGCTCCAATAACGTCAAATGCACAGTCGGACCCAGCATCGACGAACAAGGCGCATGATGACAGTTTTGTGATCGGGAACGACGATGTGCTCGCCATCAGCGTCTGGAAGGAATCGGAACTTACGAAATCGGTTCCTGTGCGCTCAGACGGAAAGATTTCACTTCCGCTTGTTGGTGAAATCCAGGCGGCCGGCCGAACTCCGCTGCAACTCGAGAATGAGATCATCGGCAAGCTGAAGAACTTCATTACGACACCCGAGGTCACGGTGATTGTTGAGAAGGTGAACAGCCGCAAGTACAACGTACTTGGAGAAGTGTCTAAGCCGGGGTCGTATTTATTGACCACAAGTACCACGGTGATGGACGCCATCGCGGCTGCGGGTGGCTTTCGCGACTTCGCGAAGAAATCCGGTGTCTATATTCTCCGCAAGGGCCCTGATGGAAAAGAGGCCCATCTGAAGTTCAACTATAAGGACTTCGTCAAAGGCAAAGGTTCGGCTCAGAACATCAAGCTCGAGCCGAATGACACGATCATTGTTCCCTAGAGGGTTGTTATGTTGAAGGTTGCCTGTTTCTGTCTCGCAATGGCGCTAACGACGCCGGTATGGTGTCAGGTTGAGCCTGCGGCAGTTGGTGGTGGATTTGAACTGGACGACATACATATGATGACGCCCCCGCCTGTAAGCAGAGACGTCAGTCCTGTTGTTGTTGGAGTGGAGAAGCGCACGAACTTTCTTGATGCCGGCCTGGTTTTCACCGGATCGTACACGGACAATCTGATGTTCGGCGGCAATGCGGGTAAGGTTAGCGATGAGGTCTACTACTTTCTGCCATCAGTGGACCTAGATCGCAGATCATCACGAAGTGGCGAAACGCTCCATTACTCCGCCGGTTTCACACTCTATGATCACGTGGATCAACTCAACGGAGCGACTCAGGATGCTGCCGGCCAATATCGGTTTCACCTGAGCCCGTATGCAGTGATCGAGGTCAACGACAGATTTCAGCAAAACTACAACCTCTACAATCAATCGAATCCATTCGTAAGCGGAGGTGCGGTTGGTGGAACGGGACCATCCAATAATATTCTCGTAGCGCCGTTCGCAAATCAGATCAGTAACTCGGCGGGAGTGGGCATCTCGGATCAATATGGAAGAAACGCGATGATCGGCGCAAGCGGAGCTTATACCTTCTACAAGTTTTCAGATAGCGCCAAGAACGCAGGACTAAATGATGAGTACATGACCAGCGGTGTTGCGTTTTACAGCCGCAGGATCGCGCCGTCTGAATACATCGGAATAACTGATCAGTTTGCGAAATACATCACTCATCCAACTAACAGTTACACCGTTACCAATACGATCCTGGGCTTCTACACTCACTACTTCACCAAGAATTTCTCCGCCTCCGTTCTTGGCGGTCCTGAGCACTACACTGCATGGGGCTCGGGAACCGCTACGCGGCAATCCTGGACCCCCGCAGTGCAGGGAAGCTTCGGGTGGGAGTCGGGCCGTACCAGTCTTTCTGCAACTTTCAGCCACATTGTCGCAGGAGCCCCGGGGTTGATCGGTACCTTCCAAGCCAACGTTGCGGGTCTGAATGGACGCATGATTTTTGCACGTACCTGGAGTGCCGGAGCAGATGCGGAATACATGCAGGAGAAGAACGTAAATCCGCTCCTGTATCCGGGAGGGCACACAATCTCAGGCGGGATTGACCTGCAACACCGAATGGGCGAGCGAACGAGTGTAGCAATCGGTTATGGGCATTTCCATGAGAGTTACGGTCAGCTTGGAACTGTAACTGCCTTTTCCCCCGACTCCAACCGAGTTTATTTGTCGCTCAACGTCGGGCTTCACCGACCGTTAGGGAGATAAGATGCCCGACATACTTGAAGAGCAAGAAGCAACACAATTCGACTTCGAACGCTATCTTGACATCGTGCGCCGTCGCCATATCCACTTCCTGGTGCCAGTTTTTTTCGGCTGGCTTCTGGTATGGAGTCTCAGCTGGATACTGCCGACGCGTTACACTTCCAGCACTCTGATTCTGGTGGAGCAACCGACGATGCCAGAGAGCTATGTTGCTCCAAACGTAAATGAAAATCTCCAGGATCGATTGCAGAGTATCTCCCAGCAGATTCTCAGCCGTACGCGTCTCCTGACCATCACTGACAAGCTGCATCTTTTTGAAGGGAATGAAGCGCCAGCCAGCGCCGAAGAGAAAGTTGAGGCAATGCGCAAGGCTATAAGGGTTGACCTTGTGCAGGGACGTAACAACGAAATCACCGCGTTCAGAGTCGCATTCTCTGCGCATGACCCACTGGTTGCACAGAAGGTGACGAATGAACTCACCCAACTTTTCATCAATGAAAACTTGAAGGTCCGCCAGGAACAGTCAGAGGGCACAACTCGCTTCATCGAGTCTCAGCTGGACGATGCCCGCGCGGCACTTGCGGCTCAAGAGGCAAAGGTCCGGGAGTTTCAGGGCGTACATCAGGGAGCGCTGCCGACCCAGCAGACCTCCAATCTTCAAATACTTGCTGGCCTTCAGGGCCAGTTGCAGAACGAACAAGATTCACTCAACACAGCCCGGCAGCAGCGAGTTTACTTTCAGTCGCTGATCGAACAATACAAGAACATTCACGCGACAGGCCGATCGGTGGATGGTTCGCCCAGTGAAGTCACTGCACTTGATCAAGAACTGGCCAAATTGAGATCTCAGCTGACCGATCTCAGCTCACGCTATACGGACTCCTACCCAGACGTCCAGAAGGTGAAGGCGCAGATTGCCAGGACAGAGAAACAGAGGCAAGATCTGATCGCCACCCCGAAGACATCTTCCAGACAGGCCAGCGATTCAGAAAGTGCGCCGCTGCTCCAGTTGCAGGGTCAACTGCAGGCGAATCAGGTTGAGATTGCAAATCGCGAACGTGCCATTGCAGGTCTTGAGGCGCGTATTAATGAGTACCAGGGGAGACTGAACGCACAACCGGCGATTGAACAGCAGCTCGCGGAACTCAACCGTGGGTACGAACAGTCGAAGGCAAACTACGATGATCTTCTGAAGAAGAAAAACCAATCCGCGATGGCGACCAGCATGGAGCAGATGCAGCAGGGTGAGCGATTCACGATGCTTGATCCTCCGAGCCTCCCAACGAAACCGGATTTTCCCAACCGATTGAAGTTCTGCATTGTCGGAGTTGCGGCCGGGATCGGTTTGGGCTGTCTGGTCGTCTTCTTGTTCGAGTTCCTGGATGATCGGCTGCATTCGGAAAAGGAAATAAAGTCCCTGCTTTCGATGCAGGTCATGTCAGAGATACCCGAAGTCCAAAGTCCATCGGATTTGCTGAGGCAGAAGAAGCGTCTTGCATGGGGTTGGGCATTGACGGCAGTCGTTTGTGTGGTGATTGTAATGGGCTCCGCTTACAGTTATTTGCGAGGATAGTTCACAGGCTGACATGTACAAGAGCTTTTACAATCTCGCTCGAAACCCCTTCGATCTGACGCCGGATCCGACGTGTTTTGTTCCGACCGTCCGCCACAATGAAGCTCTGGCCGCCCTGTACTACGGAATTCGGCGGCACAAGGGCGTCGTTGTGGTGACCGGAGAGGTGGGCACAGGCAAGACCCTGATGCTCCGCTGCCTGCTTCAGCTTTTCAAAGAGAGCAGCGAGATCTCATATGCCTATCTTTTCAACTGCAGATTGTCTTCTCACGAATTCCTGCACTACGCCGCTTCAGATTTCGGATTGAAGGTACATGAAAATCAGAGTAAGAGTGCTCTGTTGCTTGATCTGAGCAGGTATGTGACATCGCGCGGTCTTCAGGGCCTGACGACGGTTCTGGTTATCGATGAGGCGCACAATTTGTCGATGGAACTCCTGGAAGAGATTCGTCTGCTTTCGAACTTAGAGACGAATGACGACAAACTCCTCCAGATCGTACTGGTAGGACAACCGGAACTCGACCTGAAACTGGACTCATTTGAACTACGGCCGCTCAAGCAGAGAATTGCGTTAAGGGCTCACCTCGCGCCGCTCGATGAGCAGGATACGGATCGATATATCCAGGAGAGATTGACGATAGCCGGTGGATCTTCCCAGGCGGCCGCCCTGTTCGCACCCGATGCTGTGAAGACCATTCATCAGTATTCCCGGGGGTTCCCGCGCCTGATCAATACGATTTGCGAGAACTGCTTGATCACCGGGTATGCGCGACAATTGCGGACAATTACGCAAGACGTGGTTCTTGGTGTTGCACGAGACTTTCACCTGAACACGAATAGCTCGAAGATCGCGAAGGTTCAATCGGGCGAGGCCGATCAGGATCTAGAACGGGCAAAGAACTTCTTCCTTGATCTCTACGCCGCGACGCAAAGGGACACTGGAACTGGCTCAGATTTGAATCCACCGATTCCGATCAAAGGGGGAGCATGAGTCAAATATTTGACGCGCTGCAGCGTTCAGAAGCTGAACGAAACGGGGGACCCGCCGCAGGGAACCTGCGGGCGACCGAACTGCTGAAGCGTGCTGAACACGGCACTCCTCCGGAGCGAACCCGATCGAATTCGGTGACCGCGGTTGAAGAGCTTCCGTCTTCAGCGGAGCCGCTTCTGGAAAAACCTCCGGTGGGTTCTGAGCTTCTGAGCGCTGTAGCGCCGAGAGCGGAACTGGAGGGAGTTGAGGGTCCATTTCAATGCCAGGTCCTCAAGATCTCTCCATCCAGTGAAGGACATCTGGTCTGCCTCCCAGATGCCGAGAGCCCGGCGACCGAGGCTTTTCATCTTTTGGGTGTCCGGCTCAGACACCTTCGCCGGCAAAGGCCTTTGAAGAAGGTGCTCGTTACCAGCACGATTCCGCAGGAAGGCAAAAGCGTGGTTGCCGCGAATCTCGCCTGTACCCTTGCCTTGCGGACACAGCAGAAGGTGGTGCTGCTGGAGGGGGACATTCGCCGGCCGACGCAATCAAAGATCTTTGGAGTCCAGGCAAAATCCGGAATCTGTTCGTGGCTGAATGGCGAAAATACCCTCTCCGATAGCATGTACAGGCTCGAGGGCCCCGGAATCTGGATTCTACCCGCGGGGATCGCGGCAGGGAACTCGCTGGAGCTGCTGCAATCGGGACGCGTTATGCCCCTCATGGAACAGCTTACAAACTGGTTCGATTGGGTTGTGATCGATTCACCCCCGATACTCCCCCTCGCTGATACCAGCGTCTGGACAAACCTGGCCGACGGTATCCTGCTCGTCGCTCGGCAAGGCACAACCCAAAGGAAGCAACTAAAGCGCGGCCTTGAAGCACTGGCGCACCAGAAGGTCATTGGAGCTGTTTTGAATAGTGCGAAGTCGGTTACGCACAGCGATTATTACTATCGTCCGACGAATCGGTTACCAACCGACGATGCGGAAGCCTGATTTTTTGCAGTAATCTGTCGAAGCTCAAGTATTCTCTCCACTCGGGGTGGGTTGTCGCTTTCTCATCGAAAACATCGGATATGTCTCCGACGCGCTTCTCAGAAATCACAATAACGAACAGAAAATCGATTTGCTTCACTGAAGACTTAGGAGATTCTTAGCCTTGGGAGGACGAGTGAACACGGGAATGCAGGGCCGGCAGGTCAAATTTGTTGATCCCCTCAACGAGCCCGCGGTAGAACGCAGGCACTTGGATGAGGAGAGCTTCAGACGCGTAATAGCGGTTGAGCGCAAGAGAACCGAGCGTTCTAAGGCTCCGTTCGTTCTGATGCTCGTCGAAGTCTCCCAAAATGGGAGTGCACGAACTGAGTCGGCTCTCGACGTGGTGATGCAAGCACTGCTTGCTTCGAGCCGCGACACTGATGTGGTGGGCTGGTACAAGGGCAAGAGGACAATAGGGGCCTTATTCACGGGTCTCGTTGCGGGGGAGAAGAGTGCCATTCTCCTGACTATCCTCACGCGAGCCACAAGCACCTTACGTGAGCAGATGAGCTACGAGCAGTTCAACCTCATCAGCATCTCGTTGCACTATTATCCCGACGATTGGGATGAGAACGGACCTGATGGTCCAAGCAATCCAGCGCTCTACCCGGATTTATCTAAGCAGACAAACGCCAAACAACCTCTGCTGATCCTGAAGCGCACACTGGACATATTGGGAAGCCTCTTGCTTCTGTGCATTTGCCTTCCTTTCGGCGTTGTGATTGCGATAGCGATCAAGCTGACGTCAAAAGGGCCAATTCTTTTTCGGCAGATGAGGGTAGGACAACATGGGCGGCAGTTCGAATTCCTGAAATTCCGTTCCATGTATGTGAACAATGACAATCGCGTGCACCAGGAGTACGTAACAAAACTGATCAATGAGGGAACTCCCTCGACTTCGGAGCAGGGAAATCTTTATAAGCTTAAGGGCGACAGGCGGATCACGCCTCTGGGCAGTTTCTTACGGAAGACGAGCCTCGACGAACTGCCTCAGTTCATCAACGTCCTCCGCGGCGATATGTCGCTGGTCGGTCCTCGGCCTCCGATCCCTTACGAACTAGCGGCCTACCAGACGTGGCATCGTCGCAGGCTACTCGAAGTGAAGCCGGGCATCACAGGCCTCTGGCAGGTAACGGGCAGGAGCACGGTTGATTTCGACACGATGGTACGACTCGACTTGAAATATGCCACCTCCTGGACTCCACTCCTTGATCTCAAAATCCTGCTCATGACGCCTCTCGCCGTCATTCGTGGCTCTGGCGCCTGCTAATTCTTCACATACAATCCCCTTCTGTTTAACTTGGCAGAGATCATCACTGATCCCGGTCTGGAAACCTGCGCACGTCATCCCCCAACCAGTCAGCGATTCTGTAGAAAGACGGAGAATCATGAACTTTGGCGTCATTGGTTACGGCTACTGGGGCCCCAACATCGTCAGAAATCTCGCAAACCTGGAGGGCTCCCAGGTTGTGGCAATTGCCGAGATCAGTCCTCAGGCTCGAAATCGGGCTCACAAAGCGCATCCTGGAGTTAAGGTCGTTTCAAGTGCCACGGAAGTGATTACTTCTCCGGAGATCGATGCGATCGCAGTGGTATCTCCGGTTTGGACACATTTCGACCTGGCCAAGGCCGCATTGGAGAATGGCAAGCATGTGTTCGTAGAAAAGCCGTTCACCAGCACTTCTGCCCAGGGTGAGGAGCTAATCAACCTCGCTGCGCAAAGAAACCTGACCGTCATGGTCGACCACACCTTTCTGTTCACAGGAGCGGTGCGAAAGATCAAACAGTTGGTAGACGATGGCGCACTCGGCAATCTCTACTACTACGATTCCACTCGCGTGAATCTCGGTCTGTTTCAGCATGACTGCAACGTGCTGTGGGATCTTGCTCCGCACGATCTCTCCATCATGGACTACCTGCTGAAAGGCGATCCGGAGGCGATCGTCGCCACTGGCCAGGGCCATCTCAACGGGCACGAAGACGTCGCTTACATGACGCTGTACTTCCCGGAAAAGGTGATCGCCCACATTAATGTGAATTGGCTTTCGCCGGTAAAGGTTCGTACAACGCTGATCGGCGGCGAGAAGCGGATGCTGGTCTGGAACGATCTTGAAGCCGACGAAAAACTGAAAATCTACGATAAGGGCGTTCAGATCGGGAGCAGAGAAGGGGTGTACGAACTGCTCGTGAGCTATCGCTCCGGAGACATGTGGTCGCCGCAACTGGAGCAGGGCGAGGCACTGCGTCAGGAGTTGACTTACTTCGTGGAATGCGTCTCCACAGGGCAGCGACCCTTCAATGACGGCTGTGCATGACTGCGCGGAGTTCGCATGCTCGAGACCGCGAACGAGTCGTTGAAGAAGAAGGGGGCTCTGGTCTACCTGTGAACACCTGGAATTGCATTGCGGATGATGTAAAGCTAGGTGCAAACGTCCGGCTCTCGAAGTTCATCAACCTTTACGGTTGCGAGATCGGGGACGATACCAAAATTGGCGCCTTTGTCGAAATCCAGAAAAACGCAAGCGTCGGCAGCCGCTGCAAAATCTCTAGTCACTCGTTCATCTGCGAGGGTGTGGCGATTGAGGACAACGTCTTCATTGGCCATGGCGTGATGTTCACAAACGACTCCTATCCGCGGGCAACCAGTTCTGAAGGTGCATTGCAGACAGAAGCGGACTGGAAGGTTGAGAAGACAGTTGTCAAGCGAGGTGCTTCGATCGGCACTGGCGCAACAATACTCCCCAACGTATGTATCGGAGAGAACGCAATTGTCGGGGCAGGCAGCGTGATCACTCGCGATGTTCCTCCCAATGCCGTTGTGGCCGGAAATCCAGCCAAGGTGCTGCGTTATCTCGAAGCCCGATGAACGACGAGAGTTGAAAGTTTGAGCATAAAGCATTGCCCCGAATGCTGGCCGCCTCATGCGCGCTAGGCGTTTTCTTCGAAGTTTGCACCGCAATTTTGGAAGCATCAGCCAGGAGATACGATGAATACTGACCCGGCAATCCCATTTCTCAATCTTGTCACTCCTCACGTCGAACTCGAAGGGGAGCTCACTGAACTTTTCCGCCGTGTGCTACATTCGGCCGGGTTCATTGGTGGTCCAATGGTGGAAAACTTCGAAACGGCCTTTGCGGAATTTTGCGATACGCGACACTCCGTTGCGGTGAGCAGCGGTACGGATGCGCTGCGTTTCGCGTTGATGGCGAGCGGAGTTCAGGCTGGTGACGTCGTGCTGACGGTGCCGAACACTTTTATTGCCACAACCGAGGCGATATCGCAAGCACGTGCTATCCCAGAGTTCGTTGACGTAGACGAGCGGACCTACAACATGTCCGTGTTGATGCTTCAGCGCTATCTCGAAAAGAAATGCGTTCGCGAGAAATCGGGGAAGCTCATCAGTCTTCGCAGCGGACGCCCCGTGACGGCGATCATCCCCGTCCATCTCTATGGCCAAATGGCCGATATGGACCGGATTCTCGAGCTGGCGGAGGAATACAACCTGGTCGTGATTGAAGATGCCTGCCAGGCTCATGGCGCTGAGTACTTCTCCAAGAAGCACAACCGCTGGATGAAAGCCGGATCAATGGGCAAGGCAGCCGCGTTCAGCTTCTATCCTGGGAAGAACCTCGGTGCGTGCGGTGAGGCTGGCGCAATTACAACCAACGATTCCGGCATGGCAGAGAAGATGAAGATGGTGCGAGATCACGGCCAAAGCCGCAAGTACTACCATGACATCGAGGGTTACAACGGCCGTTTGGACGCTCTGCAGGCTGGGATACTTCATATCAAACTCGGACACCTGAAGAATTGGAATCTGCAGCGTCGCGAAAAGGCGGCCGAATACGGCAGGCTTCTCTCGGGTTGTGATGCCATCAGGTTGCCGTGGGAACCATCGTGGTCGCGAGGCGTGTATCACCTCTATGTCCTCCGTATAACCGATCGAGATGGTTTGATGAGACACTTGAAGGAGGCTGGCATCGGGTCGGCGATCCACTACCCGGTACCGTTGCACATGCAGCGTGCGTACTTGTCTCTCAACTACAGCATAGGAGAGTTTCCCGTTACTGAGAGTGCGGCCGCAGAGATCGTTTCGCTACCGATGTACCCGCAGTTGATGTCGACACAACAGGAGAAGGTTGCGGCAGAAGTGGTAAAGTTCGCCACCAAAACCACGATCCAGGATCAAGCCGGAACGCTTGTTGCTGCGGATCGATCTGCGTAATTGCAACCTGCACCCTGGCCAACAGCCGCACGTCCCTAAACTGAGTCTTTCGAAACTAAACATGCCGTTGGAGCTCAAATACGTCATTGTCACACCTGCGCGGAATGAAGCTCGGTTCATCGAGCTGACGCTTCGTTCTGTAGTGGCGCAAACGGTGCTTCCGCTGAAGTGGGTGATCGTCAGCGATGGCTCCACCGACGCTACGGATGACATTGTCAAGCTATATGCGGCACAGCACGAGTGGATTGAACTGTTGCGGATGCCTGAGCGCGTGGAGCGCAATTTTTCCGGGAAGGTGCTGGCATTCAACGCCGGGCGTGAAAAGATGGCCGGGCTGGACTACCAGGTGATTGCGAGCCTCGACGCAGACATCACATTTGATCCGGATTACTTCGGGTTCCTGCTCTCAAAGCTTGCTGAGAGCCCGTCTCTGGGTGTCGTGGGAACACCATTCCAGGAACTCTCTGGGCAAGTGTACGATTACCGCTTCGTGAGCTCCGAACATGTGTCGGGCGCATGCCAGGTATTTCGCCGTGAGTGTTTCGAAGCGATCGGCGGTTATATGCCGATGAAGGGCGGCTCTATCGACCATGTTGCCGTTATCAGTGCGCGGATGCGTGGCTGGCAAACTCGCAGCTACATGGAAAAGGTCTGCACACATCATCGCGAGATGGGAACTGCGCAACAGGGGCTGCTGAAAGCCAGATTCAACCAGGGAGCGAAAGACTACCGGATTGGCAACCATCCTCTTTGGGAAGTTTTCCGGGTTGCTTACCAAATCACTCGCGCGCCTCGCCTCGTTGGCGGCCTGGCGCTTGGCTGGGGATATGTGTACGGTGCAATTCGCCGCGTGAAGCGCCAAGTGTCTCCGGAACTCGTGAAGTTTCACCGCACCGAGCAGCTTGGCCGGTTGAAGAAGAAGTTCGGTTTACCGGTAGCCACCGACGGGAATATGTTTCTGGCCGCACGAGGAAATGGCGGGCAAGAGTAACGATTTGATGATGCAGGCGACTGTTAAATCGAGCCATCCAGCAACTTCTGAGCGGAACGATCGCTCTCACGGACTCATCGTGAACGCCGATGATTGGGGGCGTGACGTTGAGACCACAGATCGGATTCTGGAATGCTTCAAATGCGGAACCCTGTCCTCCACGAGCGGCATGGTTTTCATGGAGGACTCTGAGCGAGCTGCTGGTATTGCGCTGCAGCATGGGATTGATGTTGGGCTGCACCTGAATTTCACCACTTCTTTCTCCGCATCGGCGATCCCTGAAAAGCTACTTGGAGCTCAGTTGCGGCTGAAGAGGTTTCTGCGCGGAAGCAGGCTTGCTCAGGTCTTCTATCATCCCGGCCTGGTGCAAACTTTTCGATACGTAGTCGACGCGCAGATCGCCGAATTCAGGAGGCTTTATGGTGCGGCGCCGAAACGTGTTGACGGCCACCACCACATGCATCTCTGCGCAAATGTATTGCTAGGCGGGCTGTTGCCAACTGGGGCGATTGTGAGACGCAACTTCTCGTTTGCTCCGGGCGAAAAAAGCGGCATCAATCGTATATACCGGAAGTGGCAAGATCGGATTATCGAGCGGAACCACCCGGTCGCACGGTATTTCTTTTCCATCGAGCCCCTGGAAAGACCTGATCGGCTAACGCGAATTCTTGATCTTGCGAAGAACTCCCTTGTCGAATTGGAAACTCATCCAGCAAATCTGCAGGAGTTTCAGTTCTTGACTGGTGGAGAGTTCAATCGGCGGTCTGCCCCAGTCGGAGTCATGCCTCGGTATGAGGTTGGAAGGGGATAGCGAGTGATTTCCGAAGAAGCCCTGAGAGCGGCGAGTGGCGAGGGGGAGAGGGACGTGCAAGGGATGCGGCTTCCACACGTTTGCGTCTGCATCTTGACGTATCGCCGGACCGATATCCTGGAGAGGCTGCTCGACGGGCTGAAGGAGCAGCGGACCGAGAAAAAATTCCGATACTCGATCCTGGTGGTCGATAACGATAAGCGGGAGAGCGCGAGGAGTACCGTAGAGGAGTTTGCGGCTGAGTGCGTCATTCCAGTTCGATATCTCGTAGAGGAACGTCAGAACATCTCGCTTGCACGGAACCTGGCAGCAGCCAATGCCGATGGTGATTACATCGCGTTTATCGATGACGATGAGATCCCGCCCACTGGATGGCTCTCGACTCTATACGATGCGCGGGAGAGATTCGATGCGGATGGAGCGCTTGGCCCCGTAAAGCCTCAGTTCGATACTCCGCCGCCCAGCTGGGTTGTCGATGGCAAGTTCTATGAGCGTCGGAGTTATCCCACCGGGTTTGTGATCGATGGACCGAAGGGAAGAACCGGGAACGTGCTGCTGAAGAAAGCGGTCTTCGCATATCCTGATCCGCCGTTTCGCCCGGAGTTTACCACGGGGGAGGACCAGGACTTTTTTCGGAGAATGATTGCGAAGGGCCACAAGTTTGTCTGGTGCGACGAAGCAGTCGCGTACGAAGTGATCCCGCCGGTACGATGGAGCCGTAAGTTTATGCTACGGCGAGCTCTGCTGCGCGGGCAGACCGCTGTACTTCATCCGACATGTGGACCGAAGGACATTGTGAAATCCATCATTGCGGTGCCTATGTACGCAGTGATGGCCCCATTCGCGGTTATTCAGGGGCAAGGCAGGTTTATGCTCTGCCTCGTGAAGATGTTCGATCATCTCGGCAAGGTATTGGCCGCAATGGGAATCCAACCCGTTAAACCGACGTACGTTACGGAGTAGTTGCTTTGATTCCCGATTCTGGAAGCGAATTTATCAGGCAGGACGATCTCATTCTGGTGACAGGCGCAGCGGGCTTTGTGGGCTTGCGCGTCATTCATAATCTTTTGGAGAGGGGCTATCATCGGATCCGCTGTTTTGTGCGGCCCTCCAGCAGCGCTTCAGAAATCGTGAGCCTGATAGGAACGGGTCAGTTTCCCGGGCTACACATTTATCGAGGGAACCTTCTTTCTCACGAAGATTGCCGCAGAGCAGTGCAGGACGTCGCGGTTGTGATTCACCTCGCTGCAGGCCGTGGAGAAAAATCAGTTCCTGACGCATTTCTGAACTCGGTGGTAACGACTCGGAATCTGCTCGACGCGTGCGCCGATCAGCAGGGGATTCGCAGGGTTGTCCACGTGAGCTCGTTCGCGGTGTACTCGAACGCTGAGCCCGGGCAAAGACTCCTGTGCGAATCTGGCGAGATCGAGAAACATCCCGAACTCCGCGGCGAAGCCTACTGCTTTGCCAAGACCAAGCAGGAAGAGATTGCCAGGAAGATGCAAGTCGAGCGCAAAATACCAAGCGTGATTCTTCGTCCGGGCGTTGTGTACGGTCCGGG
>Ga0157374_10003186_pt1 | contig 13783 bp, 7 predicted proteins | sample M25metaG_FD_115308 | JGI IMG/M metagenome (GOLD analysis project Ga0157374, IMG submission 115308) | Miscanthus rhizosphere microbial communities from Kellogg Biological Station, Michigan, USA - M2-5 metaG | ecosystem: Host-associated > Plants > Roots > Rhizosphere > Soil | place: USA: Michigan...
CACGTCGCGGTCGCAGCCGAACTCGCGCATCAGCTCGGCCGACGCGACGCCCTGCGCGAACTCCTTCGGATCGGTATAGAAGGAGAGGATGCCGCGCTCCAGGTGGTCGTATTCGATCCCCGTCTGCGCGCGCAGCTCCTTCAGGCAATCGCGCGAGTAGAGCGCCAGGTTCAGGCACTGGATGGTGTTGTGCCGCGTCCGCGACGGCAGGCATTCGTAGAGGAACTGCAGTCCCCAGCGCCATTGCTGCGGATCGGCGCGCAGCCGGAACAAGAGCGGCGCGTCGTCGCGGCCCAGCCACTGCAGGATCTTGAGCGGTGCGTCCGGATTGGCCCACGGTTCCGCATAGGATGCAGAGATCTGGCCGCCGTTCGCGAACGAGGTTTCGAGCGCCGCGCCCGGATGACGGTCGAGCACCGTGACCTCGTGCCCGTCCTGCGCGAGATACCAGGCGGCGGTGACGCCCACGACGCCCGCGCCGAGGACGAGGATGCGCATCAGGCGGCCGCTGCCTCCGCCGCCTCGCCTGCGTAGTCGGCGAGCGGGATGCAACTGCAGAAGAGATTGCGGTCGCCGTACACATTGTCGACGCGCGCCACAGGGGGCCAGTACTTCACCGCCTTCTGCGCCGCCGTTGGGTACGCAGCGGACAGCCGCGTATACGCATGCGTCCACTCGTCGGCGGACACCGCGGCGGCCGTGTGCGGCGCGTGCTTCAACGCGTTGTCGGCCCGGTCCATGCGCCCTTCCTCGATGGCGCGGATCTCGGCGCGGATGGCGATCATCGCGTCGATGAATCGGTCGAGTTCCGCGAGCGGCTCGGACTCGGTGGGCTCCACCATCAGCGTACCGGGAACCGGGAAGCTCATCGTCGGGGCATGGAAGCCATAGTCCATCAGCCGCTTGGCCACGTCGTCAACCTCGATGCCCGACGTGGCCTTGAGTGGCCGCAGGTCGAGGATGCATTCGTGCGCGACGAGTTCGCCAGGTCCCGCGTACAGCACCGGGTAGTGCGGCGCGAGACGCTTCGCGATGTAGTTCGCCGCGAGGATCGCGCTTTCGCTTGCCGCCTTGAGGCCCTCGCCGCCCATCATCGTCACGTACATCCACGAAATCGGCAGGATCGACGCGCTGCCGTACGGGGCCGCCGACACCGGACCGATCGCGTGCGCCGCGCGGTCCTCGTCCGGCAGGCTGCGGTGGCCGGGAAGGAACGGTGCGAGGTGCGCCTTCACCGCGACCGGGCCGACCCCAGGTCCTCCTCCACCGTGCGGAATGCAGAACGTCTTGTGCAGGTTCAGGTGCGATACGTCGGCACCGAAATGGCCGGGCGCTGCAAGGCCCACCAGTGCGTTCAGGTTGGCGCCGTCAACGTACACCTGGCCGCCGTGCGCGTGCACGATTTCGCAGATACGCTTGATGCCCGCCTCGAACACGCCATGCGTGGACGGATACGTGATCATGATCGCCGCGAGATCGCTTGCGTGGGCGTCCGCCTTCGCCTCGAGGTCGGCCATGTCCACGTTGCCTTCGGCGTCGCATGCGACGACCACGACGTGCATGCCGGCCATCTGCGCCGATGCCGGATTGGTGCCGTGCGCCGATGCCGGAATCAGGCACACGTTGCGGTGCGGCTCGCCGCGGCTCGCATGGTAGGCATCGATCATCAGCAGGCCCGCGTATTCTCCCTGCGAGCCGGCATTGGGCTGCAGCGACACCGCGTCGTAGCCGGTGGCCGCGCACATCATCTTCTCGAGCTCGTGGATCATCCGGTGGTAGCCGGCCGCCTGGTCGGCGGGCGCGAAGGGATGCAGCGCGCCGAATTCGGGCCACGTCACCGGGATCATCTCGGACGTCGCATTGAGCTTCATCGTACAGGAGCCGAGCGGGATCATCGAGCGATCGAGCGCCAGGTCGAGATCGGCGAGTCGCCGCAGGTAGCGCAGCATTTCCGTCTCGGAGCGGTGGCGATGGAAGACCGGATGGGTCAGGAAGGGCGTCGCGCGGACGAGGGCGGGCGGCAGCCCGTCCGTCACCACGGAGTCGTGATCGGCGACGGTGAACGGCGCGTCGTCGAAATTGACGATGCCCCAGATGCGGGCGATGTCGTCGCGCGTCGTTGTCTCGTCGAACGAGATCCCGAGCGTGCGCTCGTCGACGCGGCGGAAATTGAAGCCATACGCGACACCGGCGGCGAGGATATCCGCCGTCTTGGCACCCGTCGTCACCGTGATCGTGTCGAAGAACGCCTGCGTAGGCACGGTGAATCCCAGGCGCTCGAGACCTTCCTTCAGGATCGCGGTCATGCGATGCACGCGGCGCGCGATCGTCGTCAGACCCTCAGGTCCGTGGTAAACGGCATACATCCCGGCGATGACGGCCAGCAGCACCTGCGCCGTGCAGATGTTCGACGTCGCCTTTTCGCGGCGGATGTGCTGCTCGCGCGTCTGCAGCGCGAGCCGGTACGCGGCATTGCCGTTGGCGTCGACGGTCACGCCGACCAGGCGTCCGGGCATCGAACGCTTGAACGCGTCGCGCGTCGCAAAGAATCCGGCGTGCGGCCCGCCGTAACCCATCGGCACGCCAAAACGCTGCGTGGACCCGACGACGACGTCGGCACCCCATTCGCCCGGCGGGACGAGCAGCGTCAGCGCCAGAATGTCCGCGGCGACGATCACCAATCCGCCATTCGCGTGCACGGCATCGGCCAGCGCGCGGCCGTCGCGCACTTCGCCGGTGGCGCCCGGATATTGCAGCAAGACGGCAAAGGCGCCCTCAGTGGCCACTGCGGCGGCGGCGTCAACAGCAGGCCCGACGACGACATCGATGCCGAGCGGAAGGGCGCGCGTGCGCACCACGTCCAGCGTCTGCGCGAACACGTCATCCGCGACGTAGAAACGCTTGCTGCCGCTTTTTCCAACGCGCAGCGCCAGGGTCATCGCCTCGGCTGCCGCCGTGGCCTCGTCTAGCATCGACGCGTTCGCGATCGCCATGCCGGTCAGGTCGCACACCATCGTCTGGAAATTGAGCAGCGCCTCGAGCCGCCCCTGCGAGATCTCCGGCTGGTAGGGCGTGTACGCGGTGTACCACGCCGGGTTCTCGAGAATGTTGCGCAGGATGACGCCCGGCGTGTGCGTGCCGTAATAGCCTTGGCCGATGAACGACTTCAGGACCTTGTTCTGCGCGGCGATCGCGCGCAGGCGCGAAAGCGCTTCCGCCTCCGGCACCGGCGGCGCGATCTTGACGGGCGCCCGCTCCCGTATCGTGGGTGGAACGATCGCGTCGATCAATTCGCCGCGGTTGGCATAGCCGAGCACCGCCAGCATCGCGGCCTGGTCGTCGTCCGTCGTGCCGATGTGCCGGGCGAGGAACGCGGCGCGGTCTTCGAGCGCGCGCAGGCTGGTGGACGTGGCGCCGGGCAAGGGTTCGTTCATTTTCATTGGATGAGCGCCTTCAGTCTTCGCCGATCAGCTTTTCGTAGGCCGCCGCGTCGAGCATCGTGGCGATGGCTGCGGTGTCCGCGGGCTTGATCCGGAACAGCCACGCCGAGTAGGCATCCGCGTTGAGCGCTTCAGGGGCGCCCGGCAGCGCTTCGTTCACGGCGACCACCTGCCCGGCGATCGGCGCGTACACGTCGCTGGCGGCCTTGACCGACTCCACGATGGCGCACGCCTCCCCCGCTTTCAACTGTCGTCCGACGGCGGGCAATTCGACGAACACGAGGTCGCCCAGCGCGGCCTGCGCGTGGTCCGTGATGCCGATGGTGACGGTGCCGTCGGTTTCCGCGCGCAGCCATTCGTGGCTGTCGGCGTATCTGAGATTGGCGGGTACGTTCATGCGGATTCTCCGGGTGGCTGCTGGCGGAAGGAACAATCAGGAAAAAATCGGGGAAGAATTCAGGAAACGAGAGGTTTGCCGTTGCGGGCGAACGGCGGCTTGACGACGCGTGCTGCAAGGCGCTTGTCGCGCACGGCGACTTCGACGTTGTCACCCAGGGCCACGCCCTTCGGCAAACGGGCCAGCGCGATGGACTTGCCCAGCGTCGGACTGAACGTGCCGCTGGTGACTTCGCCATCACCGTGCGCCGTGTGCACCTTTTGATGCGCGCGCAATACGCCGCCGGCGTCCTGCAGCAACAGGCCGGTCAATTGCTGCGCGGGCGGATTCGCGAGCAGCGCCGCCTTGCCGACGAAGTCGCGCGGACTAGCGAGGTCGACCGTCCACGCCAACCCGGACACGAGCGGCGACACCTTCTCGTCCATGTCCTGGCCATAGAGATTCATCCCGGCTTCGAGCCGCAGCGTGTCGCGCGCGCCCAGGCCGCAGGGCTTGACGCCGGCTTCGGCCAGCGCGCGCCATGTGGCTTCAGCGCGCACGGCGGGCACCATCACTTCGAATCCATCCTCGCCGGTGTATCCGGTGCGTGCGATGAACAACTCACCCGCGGCGGTGCCCACGAACGGCTTCAGGCCCGCACTTGCCGCTTCGCTGCCGGGCAGCGCCTGCCAGACCTTGGCGCGCGCGTTGGGACCCTGCACGGCGATCATTGCGAGGTCGTCTCGCGGCGTCAGCTTGAGATGCGGCGCGTGTTCGGCGATCAGCCGGCGAAACCACGCGATGTCCTTGTCCGCGGTCCCCGCGTTGACGACGATGCGGAAGAAATCCTCGCGCAGGAAATACACGATGAGGTCGTCGAGCACGCCACCATCGGGCGCCAGAAGGCACGAATAGAGCGCCTTGCCGGGGTCCTTCAGTTTGTCGACGTTGTTCGCGAGCGCCCGGCGCAGCAAGTCGCGCGCGCCGTTGCCTTCGAGATCGACCGCGCGCATGTGCGACACATCGAACATGCCCGCGTCGTTGCGCACCGCGTGATGCTCGTCGATCTGGGAACCGTAGTTGACCGGCATGTCCCAGCCGCCGAAGTCGACCATGCGTGCGCCCGCGGCGCGGTGCGTGGCATTGAGCGGCGTTTGCTTGAGCACTGGGGACCTCCGGCAAGGAACGACAATAGGGCGAAGCGATACTTCCGCTCTCGCCCCGTCTGTCCTCTTTACCTGAGAGATTTGGAGTGGCGGGTGCGCGCTTGCCGCGTCCCAACACCCGGTGCCCCTTCGGTGGACCTTTCGGGTTCGCGCCAGGCAATCTCCCTGGCGCTCCCATCGGCCGCTCTCCAGATCGGTGTTGCGTGCGTGCAGTCCTCGGTACCTGAGCGATTTCGGGAATACGCCTTCGGCGGCCGCAGTGCCGGGTAGGTTCCCAAGCGACGCGGCTCTCTCCTGCACGAACCGCGCTGATTCTACCGGCGTAGGGAGGCTCCGGTCAAAGGCGGGCGGCAGGTTTGCCGATAAACGGAGGCGAGAATGCAACGGCCGAGTGGAGTGCTCGGCCGGTGAACCTTCACAGCATAGTATGTGCTTACTTCTTGAGCGTCAGGATCCAGGTAACGAGTTCCGTGATGTCCGCCGTCGGGATCGCCACGTTGGGCGGCATCGGGATCTGGCCCCAGACGCCCGAGCCACCTTCCTTCACCTTTTTCGTCAGCTTGGCGACTGCGTCCTTGTCACCCTTGTACTTGGCGGCGACTTCGACATAGGCCGGACCGACGAGCTTCTTGTCGACGGCGTGGCACGCGGCGCAACCGTCTTTTTTCATCATGGCTTCGGCCGCGGCGGTGTCCAGTGCGGCGCTGGCGTTTCCGGCAGCGAGAAGTACGGCGACGGCAAGTGCGATCGGTACGTGTTTCATCGAATCTCCAGGGTTCAGCAAGTCGTGTCGCGAGTGTTGGATCAAGCGCCCGAATCTTACCCGACACCTGTGCCGAGCGTCATGACGCCAGTTCACGTTGCAATTCCGCCAGCGTGACGATGGCCGGCAGGCAATGCGTCCCGCTGCATACCCACGCGACAGCGCCCATCTCCGGCCGTGGCCCCTTGGCCAGCGCCGGCGGTAGCGTAACGATACCGGCGATGTTGTAGACCCGCACCGTGGGGCGGTAGCGCGTTTCGAGCGTCCGCTGCCACGCCCCCGCCTCCTGCACGTCGCCGTCGATCATCACGACCGTCGGCGGCGCTTGGAGGTCGGCCAGCGCGCCGAGCAGTGTCGACCAGCCGAAGGACGACTCTGCGAGCATCGGCGCGAAGACGCGAACGCCGCGCTCGGCGGCGGCGACATACCGCGGCTCGGCGGCAAGATGACCCAACGCTATCAATGCGGAGGCCGCGACGCCATTGCCCGACGGCGTGGCGTTGTCCGGCCCGGGCTTGGTGCGATGGAACAATTTCTCGTGGTCGTGGCTGGTGAAGAAAAATCCGCCGCGCTCGCCATCCTCGAAGTGCGTAAGCATTGCATCCGCGAGCTCGCGCGCCCAGGCGAAGTCCTCCACCCGGAATCGCGCCTGCAGCAGTTCGAGCAGCGCGTTCAGAAGGAAGGCGTAATCATCGAGATAGCCGTTCAGGTCAGCGTGATCACCGAAGCGCGTGGCGAGCAACCGCCCGTCGCGCCACACGGTGCGCTTGAGCGAGTCGGCAGCGGTAAACGCCAGTTCCAACCAACGCGGCTCGTCGTGCGCGCGTGCTGCGCGCGCGAGCCCGGCGATCGCAAGCGCATTCCACGCAGTCAGAATCTTGTCGTCGCGTCCCGGCCGGATGCGTTCCTCGCGCGCCGCGAATAACGCCGCCTGCGCGCCGAAGAGGCGGGTCCGAGCGTCTGGCGGGGCAATGCCCAGCTGTGCTGCAATCTGGTCGAGCGGTTGGGCCACGTGCAGGTTCCAAGCATGGCCCTCGAAATTCGGCGGCCGGTCGAGTCCGAAATACGGCGACGCGACGGCCCATTCGTCCGGCGTGACGGCGGCGCGTGCCTGATCGGGCGTCCACACGTAGAACTTGCCCTCCTCGCCTTCGCTGTCGGCGTCGAGGCTCGAGTAGAACGCGCCGTCGGGAGCGCGCATCTCGCGAACCAGCCAGCCGACGATGTCGCGGGCGACGTCGGCATATCTCTGGTCGCCGGTCGCGCGTGCGAGGTCCGCGTAGAGGCCGAGCAACGGACCGTTGTCGTAGAGCATCTTCTCGAAATGCGGGATGGTCCACTGCGCATCGACCGAGTAGCGGCAGAATCCGCCGCCCAGTTGGTCGTGGATTCCCCCGTCGGCCATCCGCGACAACGTCGTGCGAGCGACGGTCAACGCTGCCTCGTCCTGCGTCGCGCTCCACGCGCGCAGGCAGAACTCGAGTTCGGTCGGGTGCGGGAACTTCGGCGCGGCGCCGAACCCGCCATATTCCGGATCGAAGCGCTGCTTGAGCGCAGCGAGAGCCTGGGCGCTCATTTGCCTACTCACCCGCGCGTCAAGGTCACCGCCCGCCGCAGGCTCGAACATCGCCATTGCCTCGGCGAGGCTTGCGCTTTGCCTTGCAATATCCTCCCCACGAAGACGGTACGCCGAGGCCATGCGCGGCAGCAGGTCCAGGAAGCCGGGTTGCCCGCCACGGCGCGGGTTCGGAAAATAGGTGCCGGCAAAGTACGGTGCGCCGGCCGGCGTCAGGAACATCGTGAGCGGCCAGCCGCCGGCGCGCTGCGCCAACAGCGCGTGTGCCGTCTGGCAGATCTGGTCGAGGTCCGGCCGCTCCTCGCGGTCGACTTTGATGTTGACGAAGAGATCGTTCATCACCGCAGCCACAGCCGGATCCTCGAACGATTCGTGCGCCATGACGTGGCACCAGTGACAGGCGGAATAGCCGATCGACAGCAGGATGGGTTTGTCTTCGTCGCGCGCCCGCTGCAGCGCTTCGCTGCCCCACGGGTACCAGTCGACAGGATTGGCGGCGTGCTGCCGGAGGTAAGGGCTCGTGGCGCCCGCGAGACGATTGGCCATCAGGATGCGCGGCGCGGATGCTGCCGCGTGGGTCAGGATTCTTCGAAGGCGACGCGCTCGAAATCCCCACCGCGCTGCACCAGCTTGGTCAGGCGGAATTTGCGCTCCGGGCCGGGATCAATGGACCGGAAGATCCGGCCGGGATTGAAGGTGCGCGGAGGCACGATCAACGTCCCGCGCTCCTCGGGTGTTTCGGACAAAATCAACGAGGGCATCGGCGGCTCTTCGACGTACGCCAGCGACATCGGACAAATCGCCAGTGATTTGGGCGTGCCGGGCCAGAACGCAAGGGAAATCGTGAACTCGCCTTGCGGATCCAGCGACACCCGCGTGATGTAGCCCATGCGCACGCGCTCGTCGTCGCGGGCCACGACGAGCTGGTCCAGGAACCAGCGATAGTGGCCGGAGTCGCCGCGCTTGAGCACCGCGCCGCGCCATTCGCAGGTCCCCTGCCAACGCTCCCAGGGCCAGTTGCGTTCGGCGTCTTCGCGAAAGCGATCGTAATCGGTCAGCGCGCCCAGGGTCTGCAGGTATTGCGCGCCCTGGAAGGTCATACGTCCCAACGGGTCCTGGCGATCGAACGTGCGGCCTCCGATGCGGAAATACGCCGCCGGCACGCCGCCGGTCACGAGTTCCTGCCACGCGTTCTGCGCGTCCGCGCTGCGCCGGGGCAGCTGATACCAGTGAGCGTCGAGGTGCGACAGCAGGGCGGTGCAGCTCTCGACGGACGGATCGTGACCGAGTTGCAGCTCCGCGGGGCTTGCGCCCGCGGCGAGCCGTTTCAGCCGTCCGCGCACGCTGGTAGCAAGCTTGCCGGGGTAGCAGAAGCGCATCGAGCGCGGAGGCTCGCTCGGCGCGGTCGCGACCAGTGCCGCGCCGGAATTGCCATCGAGGTCGATGAGCATGACCGGACCTTCCGTCTCCCGCTGCTGCGCGTACGGAAAAACCTTGCGTGCCCACTGGGACAGCCAGCGGTCGGTCAATTCGATCTGCCTGATCGACATGGCGTAGGGATCTGCCAGGCCCAGCAGCAATGCATGGCAATACGTCGAATAGCAGGAAATGCCGACGGCGTGCGGCGTCAGATCGTCGGACACCGCGGTGACGGCGCAGTCGAGAATCTCCGTCAGCCGGTAATACGCATGCAGTTCCTGCCACAACGAAGCCGGCGCCGCGCGGCGCGCCAGCGCATGCACCAGCACCAGTTGCTTGCCGACATAGAGTCCGCGCTGCAGGAGCTTGGCCTTCACTCCCTGCAATTCGTTATCGCCTTCGAGCAGGGGCTTCAGGCACGCCGAATACTGCTCCCACAGCGCATGCCACAACGCGATGGCCTGATCTGCCGCGTCCAGCTCGCGGTCCGCCGCAGGCTGCGGTTTTCCGGCGAAGCGGCGCGCCAGCTCCGTGTGCAGGTGGGCAGCCTGGTCGCGCATCACTTCGGCGATCGTCGCGCGCTCGCGAGGAGCGAAGGACGCGGCGGACAACGCGCGCAACTGACCGTAGATGGCCGCGTACAGGGGCCCCACGCCTGTGACCATAAGCGACTTGGCCCAGCGCTTGGCGCCGTCCGCATCGGCAAACGCCAGGGACGGAATTTCGCCGCGGTCCGCGACGCTCGCCTTTGGGGGCAAAACCGGTGTGGAGGTGTCCTGCGTCATTGGGTGGCCGGGGCAGTTTTGCGCCGGAATCCGCTATGAATGGCCCTCGCGATTTATAGCACAAAGGCCGCCCGCCCCGGGCGCCCCGCCAATCCGGACCCGACGGGCGGGAAGACGTCCGAACGCCTCCTCAGGGCCACGGATGGCGAATATTCCGCACGCCGAGGTGCGAAAGTTCCGACGCACGGAAGGGTTCGGCGGCCTATCGTTGGCCCATGGAAACCAAGAACTCGGCATTCGGCAACACCCACCCGCAGGCCCCGGGCGCCGCCGAACGCTTTGCACCGTTGCCTCCACCCGCGAGGGCGCTCCGACTGGAATCAGGCCGAGCGTCCGTAGTTCCGAGCCAATCGCTTGGGCGTCTTCGCGGGATTTTTTCGGAGGCAATCGCGTCCGGTCAGCCCACACCGGACAAGGAGAAAGCCATGGAAGCGCTGCTCATACACGAATATGCGTCGCCGTCCTCGTCACCCGAACCGGCCACGACCAGGAAGACACCGGAAGCTAAGACCGCGCGGACTGCCGCGATATTCGCCGCGATCTACCTGGCGCTCGTGCTATGTGCGCCGCTCATCGTGCGCTACGGCCCGTCGACGGACGACCACGCGATGGCCGCACTGGCGACGCAACTGGTCAAGCCGCGCTGCGTCAGCAATCCGGATTCGGGCGTCGTCTGCCAGGGAAAATCGATCGTCGTGCGCAACGGGCATCCCGTCAGCGAACCGGACCTCTGATCACACCAGTACGCGTTCGATGCCGCCGGCGTTGGCCTTTGCGACATATTCGGCCATCCAGTTGACGCCCAGCAGGCGCTTTGCGATCTCCACGACGATGTAATCGGCCTTCGTGCCGGCATCGTCGTCGAATCGCGATAGTCCCTGCAAGCAGGACGGGCACGACGTCAGCACCGTTACCGCGCCGGTGAACCCGTCCGCCCGCAGGCTGTCCGCGCCGTTGCGCATCTCCTCCTCCTTGCGGAACCGGACTTGCGTGGACACGTCGGGCCGGGTCATGGCCAGGGTGCCCGACTCGCCGCAACAGCGGTCGCTCAGCGGCACCGGCGTCCCCATCAGCTGATTGACGACCGCAAGTGGCGCGTACTGCTTCATCGGCGTGTGGCAAGGGTCGTGATACATGTACCGCGTTCCGGTCACGCCCGACAGCGCCACGCCCTTCTCCATCAGGTATTCGTGGATATCGAGCAGGCGGCAGCCGGGAAAGATCTTGTCGAACTCGTACTTCTGCAGCTGATCCATGCAGGTGCCGCAAGACACGATCACCGTCTTGATGTCGAGATAGTTGAGCGTGTTCGCCACCCGGTGGAACAGCACGCGATTGGCCGTTGTGATTTTCTGCCCCTCGTCGTGGTTGCCCGCCGAGGTCTGCGGGTATCCGCAGCACAGGTACCCGGGCGGGAGCACCGTCTGGACGCCCACGTGATAGAGCATCGCCTGCGTGGCCAGCCCCACCTGCGAGAACAGCCGTTCCGACCCGCACCCGGGAAAGTAGAAGACTGCTTCGGCGTCGTCGGCCGCGCGCGCCGGATCCCGGATGATCGGAACGACCTCGTCGTCCTCTATGTCGAGCAGCGCCCGCGACGTCCGCTTGGGCAGACCGCCCGGCATCGGCTTGTTGATGAAGTGGATGATCTGCGCCGTGATCGGACGCTTGCCGGCGGTCGGCGGAGGATGCCGCGTCTGTGTCTGCACCAATCCGGTCGCCTTGCCGATGCGATGAGCCAGGCGCTGGACCTTGTAGCCCCAGTCGATCATCACCTTCTTGGTCAGCTTGATCGTCGCGGGGTTCGTCGCGTTGAGGAAGAACATCGACGCCGCCGTGCCGGGATTGAAATTGCGGGTTCCCATCTTGCGCAGCAGGTTGCGCATCGCGATCGATACGTCGCCGAAGTCGATGTCGACCGGGCACGGGTTCGCGCATTTGTGGCAGACCGTGCAGTGGTCGGCCACGTCGCCAAACGCGTTGAAGTGCTTGAGGCTGACGCCGCGCCGCGTCTGCTCTTCATACAGGAACGCCTCGATCAGCAGTGACGTGGCGAGGATCTTGTTGCGCGGGCTGTACAGCAGGTTGGCGCGCGGCACGTGCGTCGCGCACACCGGCTTGCACTTGCCGCAGCGCAGGCAGTCCTTGATCGAATCCGCGATGCCGCCGATCGCGCTCTGCTCCAGGATCAGGCTTTCATGGCCGATCAATGAAAAGCTCGGCGTGTACGCGCCGGAAAGGTCGGCGGGAAGGCGGGGGTCGCGCAGCAGCTTGCCGCGGTTGAAGCGGCCTTTCGGATCGATCCGCTGCTTATAATCGGCGAAGGGCTGCAGCTCGGCGTCCGTCAGGTACTCGAGCTTGGTGATACCGATCCCGTGTTCGCCGGAGATAACGCCTCCCAGCGCGCGGGCGAGGCGCATGATGCGCGCAACCGCGGCGTTGGCCTCGCGCAGCATGTCGTAGTTGTCGGAATTGACGGGAATGTTGGTATGCACGTTGCCGTCGCCCGCGTGCATGTGCAGCGCGACGAACACGCGGCTGCGCAGCACGTGCGCGTGCGCACCGTTGATGCGCGCCACCACCGGCGCGAAGGCAAGCCCGGCGAACAGCTCCTCCAGCGGCGCCTTGAGCTCGCGCTTCCACGACGCGACGATTCGATGCTCCTGCAGCTCGGGAAATGTCGCGTCGATACGGTCGAGCAGGTCCTGCCAGCGCGCGCGCGTAGCCGCGACCAGTTCGGCCGCCTCGTCCAGCTTGGCGGCGACGATCTCCGGCGCCGGCCGTGCGTCGCTGTCGGGTGCCCACGCGTGCTCGAGCAACGGGCTTGCGAGCCGGGCCGCCAGTTCGTCACAGAGGTCCAGCTTGTTGCGCAGCGACAGCTCGATGTTGATGCGCTCGATGCCGTCGGTGTAGTCGCCCAGGCGGGGAAGCGGAATGACCACGTCCTCGTTGATCTTGAACGCGTTGGTATGCCGGGCGATGGCGGCCGTGCGCGCCCGGTCGAGCCAGAACTTCTTGCGTGACTCCGCCGACACCGCGACGAAGCCCTCCGCGCCGCGTGCGTTGGCGATGCGAACCACTTCGGATGCCGCTTTCGCCACGGCATCGTCATCGTCGCCGGCAATGTCCGCCAGCAGCACCATCTTCGGCCGCCCATGGCGTTTCGCTTTCGTGGCATAGCCGACCGCCTTCACGTAGCGCTCGTCGAGATGCTCCAGGCCAGCCAGCACGACGCGCGCGGGAGCTTCCTTGGGCAGCGCATCGATGAAGGTCTTGATTTCGACAATCGCTGGCGTTGAATCGCGCACCTGCCCGAAGAATTCGAGGCAAACCGTGCGTATCGCCGACGGCATCGTGTGCAGGATAAAGCGCGCACTGGTGATGAGGCCGTCGCAGCCTTCCTTCTGGATGCCTGGCAATCCGGACAGAAACTTGTCGGTGACGTCCTTGCCCAAGCCCGCCTTGCGAAATGCCGTGCCCGGTATGGCCATCGTTCCGGTGCGCTTGACGGTCGTGCCGTCCGCTGCGAACCACCGGCACTCGAATGTCGCCTGCGCGGCGTCGTGAATCTTGCCAAGGTTGTGGTCGATGCGCGTGACCTCGAGCCACTCGGCCTCCGGCGTGACCATCCGCCACGATACGAGGTTGTCGAGCGCCGTGCCCCACAGCACCGCCTTCTTGCCGCCGGCGTTCATCGCGACATTGCCGCCGATGCACGAGGCGTCGGCCGAAGTCGGATCGACGGCAAAAACGAGGCCCTCGCGCTCGGCCGCCTCCATCACTCGCCGTGTGACTACCCCCGCGCCCGCGTCGATCGTTGCCTGCGGATGACCCTTTCCCGGCAATGCGACGAGCTCGACCGCCGACAGGCGTTCAAGTTTCTCCGTGTTGATCACCGCGGAGCGCGCATCGAGCGGAATGGCGCCGCCGGTGTAGCCGGTGCCACCCCCGCGCGGAATGATCGTCAGGTCCAGTTCGATGCAGCCCTCGACCAGGCCGCGAACCTCGTTCTCGCTGTCCGGATAGAGCACGACGAACGGGTATTCGACGCGCCAGTCCGTGGCGTCGGTCACGTGCGACACGCGCGCCAGGCCGTCGAAGGCGATGTTGTCCTTGGCCGTGAAGCGGCCGAGCACGCGGCGCGTGCGGCGGCGCAGTTCCGCGGTCGGCGCGAAATTCGCGGCGAACCGGTCGACCGCAGCATTGGCCGCGTCAATGAGCTGCGCGACCTTGCCGTCGCGACCGGCGTCCGTACCCA
>Ga0157374_10003187_pt1 | contig 13779 bp, 11 predicted proteins | sample M25metaG_FD_115308 | JGI IMG/M metagenome (GOLD analysis project Ga0157374, IMG submission 115308) | Miscanthus rhizosphere microbial communities from Kellogg Biological Station, Michigan, USA - M2-5 metaG | ecosystem: Host-associated > Plants > Roots > Rhizosphere > Soil | place: USA: Michigan...
AAAGATTTTCTCCTGAAGAAAAAAACGGAAAGACAAACGATACAAACTGATGTATTTTCCCTGAAAACTGTTTTCGAAATAATTCGTTACAGCAATAAACAATAAGTAAACACACTATTACAATTGCAATAAGAAATTCAAGTGGAGTTTGCTGCTTGGTAAAATAAAAAGGCAGTGCAAGTAAAGAAACAATCGTACATCCGATAACGAACAATTCTCCTTCAAAAATAAGCCCCTTTGCGATATCTTTTTTGGCTACACCCTTTTGTTCGAACAATATTGTTCTTCCTAAAAAAGACCATACACTACCCGGTATATAGCGTTTTAATTCTGAGAGAGCCCACAAATAACTTGATTCTTTAAAAGAAAGCAAATAGTTATTATTTTTGAGTATCCTGTACCAAATATAACTTCGCAGAAAATAAAAAAGAATAAAACAGACGATACCATATCCAAGAAGAAAAAAATGAAGAGTATGAAGATTAATAGTAAGTGTTGGCAGTTGCGTTAAAATTATTTTAAAAATAAAGAAAAAAGAGATTATTGTCAGAGGAAAACCAATGAGGGGTTTAACTACTGAAAAAAGACGAGTTCTCATTTTTGTATTTTATACTACTACGCATTCATTTACAAAATATGTTTTTTACTCCGAGCTATCAAAACGTGACTGATATGATATTAATTTACCGATGTTATGAATGCTTCGTAGTATTATACTTGTTATATTTTGATAGCATAGGAGTATACTTGTTTGTACCTTAATTGTAAATTTAGATATGTTAGTGAGCAGATCCGCTGGAATTTGGTACTGTTGGATTTGATGAACCTGTATAAACAAAATCCCTTGTTAATGTTGTAGAATCTGAAGTTGTAAGACTTTTTACCCGCAACTGGAATTTTATAGGACCACTTGGCAGATTATATAACGCAACTGAATTATTGTTGTAATCCGACCAATTGCTACCGTTAACGCTGTATGACCAAACAGCAGTACAATACGTACTGTCATCATATGAAATATCAACCTCTACTGGGCCTGAGGCAACCGTAGAACCTTCACTTGGAGAACTAATGCTCACAGGGCCCAATCCTTTAATACAAGGCGCCTGTGTTTCGTTTGGTAGGACAGTTGGTTTTGGCTCTCGAGTTACCGGCCGGGAATAAAAACTGGCATTTGTCCCAGGAACTGAAATTGAACCGTTTGGTGTAGGGGTGGGTTTGGCACTATTATTATTTGTCAAAGCCCGTAAATTGAGCAGCAGAAGCAACAAAATTGAAGGAATACTTAAAGTTGCTACGATGAATTCGACGATCGGCTTTTTTTCATATAGTCGTTCTAATTTTTTCTTCTTTGCCTTTTGCGTATTTTTAGCTTTGTTTTTTTCAACTTTTGCCATAATATATTAATTGTAGAGGAAAAATATTTCATTTGTAAACAGCAAAAGTTTGATTCATGGCTGCGCATTTGATAAAATTACGATAGTAATTAGCCAATGACCAATATCTAAAGACCATTGTCTAACTCGCACCCGTAGCTCAGCTGGATAGAGCACATCGCTTCGGACGATGGGGTCGGGGGTTCAAATCCCTCCGGGTGTACTAAGTAAATTCGGGCCGCATTATATCTAATTTAACTTAAAAGATGTATAATGAGCTTGAGAAGCCACAAATTTGTTGTTCAGAAATAGTAAATCCGCGCCTCATCTTTATTATTGGTAACTCCCAAAAGAAATGAAAATTTTATTTATTAGTCGGAATTCTCCATTTGAAAGTATTGGGGGTATAGAACGCTACATCACAAATCTCATTGCGTATTATAGGAGTCATGAAAAATCACAATTACATCTTTTACTTCCCACAGAGCGGGAAGACTATTTTCAAAAAGATGGAAATGTCACGATTCATTATAGTAATAGCTTATACTTATCAAGAAGTAGCGCTCTATCAAATAAAGAAATTTCAAATAAGGCTGAGATATTTTCAAGTGTCGTAACAGAACTTATAAATAGGAATACTATAGATATTATTTGTGCTGAAAATTTTCATACAGACCTTCCTCCTGCGTACAGCTTATCATTGAATATGATAGCAATGTTTCAAAAAATTCCTCTCATTTTACAACTCCATTCATTTGCTACCACACAACTACAAACAGAACTTATTAACCAGCTGAAGTGGGATCGAATTAGTTGTGTTAGTACAAGCGTTGCAGGAGATTGTTTCCAAAAAGGGGCTGATATTAATGTTCTAGCGACACATTATTTGGGAGTTAATACGCATGAATTTAATTCAGATACTCCAACTATTGAATTAAAAAAGCAGTTAGGTTTACATGAAAAAGCTATAATTATTTTAACTGCGACAAGGATTATTCGAGGTAAAAAAAATATTCTTCAAGAAAAAGGAGTAATCAATTTGTTAAAGGCGTTTTCAAAACTCTCTCCTAGGTTTCCTCAGCTTAAATTACTTATTGCAATAGGAAAGCCGCCTGAAAATTTAAAGACTGAATACCACATTGCCTATGAAATGCTTCAAGGGTATATTAAACTTCATACTATTGAAAAAAATACAATCTTAAAGACTTTTAAGTTGCATCAAATGCCGGATGTTTATCGAGGATCTGATATTTTTGTCCTCCCTTCTGAAAATGAAACATTTGGTCAAGTATTTATCGAAGCAATGAGTTGTGGTTTGCCTGTTATTGGCACAAAAGTAGGAGGAATTCCTGAAATTATCAGTGACTCATATAATGGTTATTTAGTCCCTCCTGATGATTCCAGTATTCTTGCACAAAAAATCGAAAAACTTATTAAAGATTCCTCAACTAGAGAAAATTTTATTAGAGTAGGTAAAAAAACTGTGAAAGAAATATTTACAGCAGATCAGCAATTTTCAGCGTTTAATACCATGTTAGAAGAAGCAGTTGATAACTCGCTATAATATGCTCTCAACGATGTGCTCCAACGTTTTTCGAAGGATATCCACACTTTCTTGATCATACAAAGAGCATGTCAGCACTTGTTTGCCTCTTTTTTCAAACAATTTTTTATTTTTCTTTATTGTTTTCTCATCAACAAGATCCGTTTTTGTCAGCAGAATTATTTCCGGCTTTTCCAGGAGAGTTTTATTGAAATTTTCAAACTCATGACGGACTGTTCTATATCGTTCCTCAACATTATTTTCAGTCAACTCTATACAATGTATAAGAATTTTGGTTTTTTCGATATGTTTGAGAAATTTTGCACCCAACCCTCGTCCATGCGCTGCGCCTTCGATGAGACCTGGGATATCAGCGATAGGATGAGTACCCAGCATGCCGATATTGGGTTCCAATGTCGTAAACGGATAATCGGCAATCTTAGGCGTTGCATTGGTGAGTACTGATAGTAGACTGCTCTTGCCTGCGTTTGGCAAGCCGATCAAGCCAATCTCAGCAATCAACCGCAACTCAAGAAGCAATTTTTTCTCCTCACCTGGTTTTCCATATTCTGCATATTCAGGTGTTTGATTTGTTGCAGATTTAAACATAGTATTACCCCGGCCACCTTTGCCACCTTTTGCGACGAGAAGTAATCTTCTTGTATCAATTACTTCATAGGCTCTTTCTAATTTAGTATCAGTAACGGAAGTCCCCAGTGGAACAAGGATGGTCACATGCGGTGCGTTTTTGCCAAAGAGTTTTTGTCTGCCTCCTGCTGTACCATCCTCGGCTCTAATTTTTTTCTTAAACCGGAATTCGCGGAGATCATTAATATTGGTTGAGCCTTGAATATAAATGTTGCCGCCGTTACCACCATTTCCGCCATCAGGGCCTCCTTTAAAGGTGAGACCATTATGCAGCAGTGACGCCGAACCATTTCCGCCATTGCCGGCTTTTACCAAAAGAGTAACATTATCAATAAGCATGGTCGTATTGTACCATTTTGGGGGCAATATGCATAAAAATGAGCTATTATGCGTAAAATCTGTTATAATGGCAGCTATGGCTTATAACAGAGACAGAGGAAACCGATCAGGAGGCGGCAATCGTAATTTCAGTAGACCACGATTCACCAATGATCGTCAAGAAATGTTTAGTGCAACGTGTGCTAATTGTGGCAAACAATGTGAAGTACCTTTCCGACCAACAGGAAACAAACCAGTTCTTTGCAGAGAGTGTTTCCAAAACAACAGAGGTTCTGATTCTCGAAGGCCTGAGCGAAGCTCATTTGACAGACCTGCATTCAACCGAGATGAAAACCGAAGCAGTGCCATTGATTACACAGCTCAATTTGAAATGCTCAATGCAAAAATGGATCGGATTCTAAATCTTTTAACACAAACATCGGAAGTTGCACCGCTAGAATCAGAAATTAGCAAAGAAGCAATTGATGAAATAGTAGAAGAGGTTCAAGAAGAAAATCAAGTTGAGGCAGACAAAAAACCTAAAAAAATAACCGCCTCAAAAAAGAAAAAATCTGCTAAATAATATCCCCCAGTGACTCACTTTTAACCTGACAAAGATGCTCCTTTTCTTTATGAGAAAGCCTTTTTATTGCAATCTCTCTGCGTGCTGCAATAGTATGCGTTTTGTGTTCTTCAAAGTATGCAAGCGTTACCGGACGACGGATCTTTGTATAACGCGCTCCCCCACTTAGTTTTCCATTATGTTGTTTTATGCGTTGAATCAAATTCACTGTTTTACCCGTATAGTATGTTCCATCTCCGCACTGAACAATATAAGTAAAATAAACAGAATGTTGTTGCATCAATTAAAGTGTAGCATAAAAAATTTCAAGTGTTGTCAAGATTTGCGAGCGATGTGGCTAAGTTTCTCGCTATTTTGAGTATACAGTAAGTATATCTCTACAATGTGCTATTAGATCTTCTTCCGAAATATTAAGTTCTGTAATAAATTCTCCTCTGAGTTTTCCTTTTAACACAGTGGGTAATTCATACTCTATTGAATGAAAGAGTGGTTTATGCCCCCCAAGGAACAAACCATTTATATGTTTATCTTTTATTACTTTTTCAGCTTCTTGTAAAATTAACTGCAAATGTCGATGAAGCTGATTTTCAATATGATTTGAAAGTTTTGTATTTCTTCCATATAATTCACCCGAGTTTAATCTTGTTGCTTTCCGAATACCAGGGTTCATAATTTTTTTATAATTTTCAACCTCGCCTTTATTAAAAAGGAGTAAAAATGCTTTTTTTTTATCGGCAATAATAAAAAGATACTGTCCTTCCTGTAGCTCACTTAGTACAGAATTTAAATCCTTATTAAAAGATTCAATATTTTGTAGATACATTTTGTTTCCATCGATCATGTGGTATAACCATAACATAGTTATACAGTGATTATGTAAGAGATCCAGGTTTATTACCATATTCTTTCAGTTTATTCTGTTTGAATTGTAGTAAGATGTACTAGGTTATACTACTATGAGCAATACTAATGAAACTACAACCTCTCCTCTTTTTAACGTACAACAAGCTGCTGAATTTTTGGGAGTAAATGTGGGAACTATCCGAAGATGGGCACGGTCTAAAACGTTAACAGGTCTAAATGTTGGGATACGCGGAGATTGGCGATTTACCCAAACTGACCTCCTAGCAATGGTCAAACCAAATCATAATACGCAAAGACTATTCTCAATAGTAGGTATCGGTGCATCAGCAGGTGGACTTGAGGCTGTGACACAACTTTTACATGCTCTTCCTACAAATTCAGGTATGGGTTTTGTCTTGGTTCAACATCTCGATCCTACACATGAAAGTATTTTAGCTGATCTATTATCAAGAGCAACACTAATGCCGGTTGTAGAAGCATCCAATGATACACAAGTAAAACCCAACAATGTGTATGTAATTCCTCATAACAAAGATATAACAATAAACAATGGTGTTCTCAAACTTACAAATCGTGGTAAAAATAATAAACCACATATGCCCATTGATAGATTTTTTCGTACACTTGCCAAAAGCCAAAGAAAAAAAGCAATCGGTGTGATACTTTCTGGGACCGCAACAGATGGAACTCTTGGACTTAAAGAAATAAAGAATCATGGAGGTGTTACTTTTGCTCAGGATAAATCAGCAAAATATCAGGGCATGCCAATGGCTGCTATTGATTCTGGCTTTGTTGATTTTGTTTCCTCTCCGCTAGGAATTGCTAATGAGCTGATTCAACTGAACACGTATCCAAATGTAAAACCCCCAAAGATGGCAAATAATCGGGAATTTCCCGAGGATGAAGACGGATTGAAAATTATTTTTTTTATGCTTCGCAGAAGTCTTGGCATAGATTTTCGTCATTATAAACGAACGACTATAATGCGGCGTATTAGGCGACGGATGCTTTTTCAAAAAATCAAAACACTTAAGGAATACATAACATATTTGAAAGTAAATAGTGGAGAATTAGAATCTCTCTTCGATGATCTTCTTATAAACGTCACCAGTTTTTTCAGAGAACCGGAGACGTTTCAATTTTTATATGATACTGTATTCCCACGTCTTCTAAAAAATAGATCCATAAATGAACCAATTCGGATATGGGTCCCAGCGTGCGCATCTGGTGAAGAAGTATACTCAATTGCCATATTGTTATCCGAGTTTTTAAACGAAAATGCGCTAACTTTACCCTTGCAGATTTTCGGGACCGATGTTAATAAATCAGCTATTGAAAAAGCACGTTTGGGAGCATACTCAAAAAGTGATGTAAAAAATATTTCATCAAAACGTTTAGCACGATTTTTTGAGATAATTGATGGAGTCTATCAAATTAATAAATCTATTCGTGAGTTGTGTATTTTTGCACCTCATAATGTTTTTGGAGATCCGCCGTTCTCCAAACTTGATCTGATTAGTTGTTGTAATCTGTTGATTTATTTGGATACAAGTTTACAGGAAAGGATACTTCGGACGTTTCATTTTGCGCTAAAATCAGGAGGTTTTCTTATGCTTGGAAAATCGGAAACTGTAGGAGCATCATCTGGCCTCTTTTCTCAATCCGATAAAAAATATAGAATTTATATAAGAAAAGATACACAACCAAGAGGAATTTTACATTTTGGGTCAAATATTTCTCAGAAGGAAAAACAAGATAACAATAGTAGTACTAAAATGAGTGAAAACGAAATTGAAACAATAGATATACAAAAAGAAGCAGATTTAATCCTGTTAGGTCACTATACACCAGCTAGTGTTGTAGTTAATAAAGACTTGGAAATTGTCCAGTTTCGCGGTTCAACTGGAGACTATCTTGAACCACCGCAAGGGAAACCAACCTTTAGTCTAATAAAAATGGCAAAAGGAAGTTTGGGATTTGAATTGCGAAGTGCTATCACAAAAGTAAAAAAAACCGGAAATATTTTCAAAAAAGAAAATATACCGATAAATCAAGCTGAATATACTCGATATGTAACTATTGAAGTGATTCCACTAAAAAAAGCCTTCGAATTGCATTATTTAGTTTTATTTGAAAATACCGGGAATAAAAATGTTTTGCCAACTGAGCAAAAAAAAGAAATCAAATATAAACGAGGAGAAAAAGACCGGAGGATAACGGAACTGGAACAGGAACTTGCACAAACCCGTGAAGACATGCGTTCTATTACAGAAGAACAGGAAGCGACAAACGAGGAACTTCAAACAGCTTCCGAGGAAATTCTCTCAAGTAATGAGGAATTACAAAGTATTAATGAAGAACTTGAAACAAGTAAAGAAGAGTTAGAATCAACTAATGAAGAGCTAACGACGGTAAATGAGGAGTTACAAAATCGCAATGAACAGCTAATTGATGCACGTGACTACGCCACAGCAATTATCAGAACAGTACAATTGCCACTCCTTATATTAGATACAAATCTACGTGTGAAAACGATAAATAAAGCATTTCTCGATATGTTTCAGGTATCCGAAGAGGCAACAATGGGTAATTTAATTTACGAATTGGGAAATGGACAGTGGAATATTCCGGCATTGCTGACGTTATTAAAGGAAATATTACCAAAAAATAATTATTTTGATAATTATGAAATTACACATAATTTTCCATCAATTGGACAGAAGATAATGCTTCTTAATGCGCGTAAGTTTTTTAAAGATGGACAAAACATTCTCCTTGTAATTGAAGATATTACGAACCGTAGAGATATTGAGACGCAAAAAGATATGTTTATCGCAACAGCATCCCATGAATTAAAAACACCCATCACATCAATTAAAGGGTTTGCTCAGATTCTTGAAAAGCGTATTTCTCAACGTGACGATAATAAAGATAAGTATCTCATTCAAAATCTTACAAAACAAACTGAAAGATTAGAAGAGCTAGTAACTGATTTACTTAATACGAGTAAGATACAGGTAGGTAAATTAGAAATGAATAAAAAGAAATTTGATATTGATGCAACAGTATCAAAAATAATTATAGATTTTCAATACTCTAACGAAACGCATCAAATTATTAAAGAAGGTAAGATAAATGAAAATATTTTTGGTGATCAAAGTCGAATTGAACAAGTACTTGATAATCTTATTACAAATGCAATTAAGTATTCACCAAATGCAAATAAAGTGATCGTTGGATTAAAAAAAGAAAATAATAATGTAATTATCAGTGTCCAGGATTTTGGACGTGGTATTCCACAGGAGAAAATAGCAAGAATTTTTGAACGTTTCTACAGAATTTATGAAACAGAAGACATGAATTCGACAGGATTCGGTTTGGGATTATATATCTCTTCAGAAATTGTCAAAGGTCACGGTGGAAAAATTTGGGTAGAAAGCAAAGAAGGAAAAGGATCAACATTTAGTTTTTCTCTACCTTTAAAGTAACCTGAGGCGAGAAATGTTATTAATTCTTTGTTTTTGGAATACTTAATTCTTTTAACTTATTAATAAGTTCTTTAATTTCGTAATTTGAGGAATTTATATCATTGTAAACAAACGTTCGAAGTCCCTCAATTATATCTTTCGCTCGATACGCATCCTTTTTCTTAAGATATTCAACTTTGATATCATTTTGGGTAAAGGTTTTGGATACGATTTGAAGAGTTGCAAAAAAGAAACCTGACTCTATACGGACATTCGAGATATCTTTAATATCAAGACTGTGTGATTGTGAAGTAAAAAGTTGACGAAAAATGATTGTAATTCGACTTTCTTCTACATCTATAGTATTCGGGAAAAAATTCCAGGGGAAAACAGAAGAAATACTAATAATACATCTATTGGATTTTCTAATTAATTCATCAAGTTTATTTTTATCATTTTCAATTTTAATTGTTACATCTTTTGCATGTTGTTCCAACCCTTTTGTTTCCGGAGATTTATCAACCTCATCTATATTAGTAGGTGCAATACTACTTGGTGAATCATCAGTTTGACTCTGTTCCAAAATCTTTACTCTTTCAATTAATTCTTTGAAATTGTGAGTTTTTTGTTCTACTCGATCATGAATTCGATCAAGCAAATAATTTGTTTTCTTTTTAATATTGCCTGGGGTTTTTAGAGGGGGAACATACTGAAAAATATTTATAGGATTTATTAGGCTCATATATTGAGTATAACAATTGAATAAATGATTCAGGTAAGGATCATTTTTTCTTACACTTAGTAACCGTATTTATCACGTTAAGCTTTTATTTAAACTGTAATATTAGAAATATAAATTCATTTACAAAAAGAAGGTCTTCAGATTCCCCTTTTTGTTCATGATTGGTCCGAACACAAAACATTATGTTTCAATTTGCCCAACCTGAAATAAAAACGCGAAGTGTTAGAATTACTTGCTTTACTTGCAATAAAGACAAAAAGGTTTTGTTAAAACCGTGGCAATTAGAAAAGAAAATTACTTGTCCTTCTTGCTATGGCAAACAAGCAATAATTCGTTCTCCGTTCTAAACTAATCTACAAAAGTGAGTGCCGTCCCTTTTTTACCTGCTCGTCCAGTTCTACCGATTCTATGTATGTAATCATCAAATGATTCTGGTGCGTCATAGTTGATAACATGGGTAACATCTTCTATGTCCAGGCCACGGGATGCAACATCGGTTGCCAATAAAATTCGTACGTCGTTTTGTTTGAACTGAGCGAGTGCTCTCTGACGCTGTCCTTGTGTCTTATTTCCATGAATTGCTGCAGCCTTAAAACCTCTTTGCAGAAGATCTCTTGTTAGCTTTTCAATACCCCATTTTGTCCGGCCAAAGATAAGCACTTTATCAAATCCTTCGTTTGTTAATAGATTGTGCAGCATATCAGTTTTACTGCCATTTCCATTTACACGAATAATGTTCTGATCGACATTTTCAGATGTATCTTGCTGTTTTACAGAAATGGTAATGGGGTCAGTTACAAAACTGAATAATATTTCTTGTACCTTCTTAGATATCGTTGCAGAAAAAAATAACGATTGGCGTTTTTTGGGAAGAAGGGAGATAAAGTACTTAACATCACGAATAAAACCAATATCGACCATTCGATCAACTTCATCAAGAACGATATTGCGGAAAAGATCCAAATTGAGCCTACCACGTTCTATTAAATCTTTCAGTCTACCGGGTGTGCCGATGACAAAATGAGGATTGTGCCGTAGTTTTTTCTCCTGTCTTTCCAAATTTGATCCCCCTATACACAAAACAACATCAAGATCCATGCCTATGACAAAGGCTCTTAGTTCATCTGCAATTTGCATTGCTAATTCTCTGGTAGGTGTCACTATGAGCACTCTCTCATTTCTATCAGAAAGTACTTTATGAACAAGCGGGATAAGAAATGCCGCAGTTTTTCCTGTTCCAGTATTGGCAATGCCGATAACATCACGACCATTAAGTAAATGAGGAATAGTTTCTTCTTGAATCTGCGTTGGATGAGAATAACCATGTTCAAGAATATTCCTTTTTAATTTATCCGCAATTGGAAAGTCTGAAAATGCTTTTAAGGGTGTGTACTTTTCCCCATCTATGCCTGATGCTTTTTTAATAAAAAGATTGCTATCAAGCTTTTTTTCTACTCTTCGCCTGTTGCTGACTGAATGGTATCCGTTTCGGTTAGTAGACGGCTGGAAATTCCCTGTTTTTGGTCTGTATTTTCGTTTGTTATTATACATGGTTAATTATTTAAATACTATGCTACTATTTCTGCTTAAACGAGGTGTCTTATTTCGTGAGGTAAAAGATACAAATAAAAATATAAAATGTAGCGTACCTTTATCTTAATCAAACAAAACTATTTCTAATATAAGCAGAAGTAGTAATCTACTATCTGCAATAACATACCGTAATTATACCACTTATTAATCCTATAGTCAATTTTCTTGAGCTTTTAGCTTTCTCCCGAGGTTCCTTTTTTCTTGAATTTTTTCCAGTCTCTCTTTTTCTGTGGCCGCGCGACTTTGTTTTAGCTTAAGTCTTTCTACTTTTTCTTTATCCTTTTTTTCCTGGCAAGCATCGTTTGAACAACGATATACTTTATTTGTCTGTGGATAGCGTGTGCCTTCCGGTTGTACAGTCTCCTGACTTATCAAAATAAGCTCAGATCCACAGTGGGAACAGAAATTTACAGATTTTTTATTTACAGAATTATTTACCATTTTATCTATTCCTCCCTTCACTAATATAATAAAGAATAGAGCGTCTGTATGCTTAAAGAATGAAGCGGTCTAATTAGGAAGAAGATAAAAATACCTTGGTCTTTTACTAGAGTCGAAATCACATATAAGCAGAGAAGACTTTCTCCATCTGCATATACAGTATAGCACATTACCGTTTATTTTGTTTTATTAAAGATACTTCTTTTCGACAATTTTCCACCACGCTTAGTGTGCGCCTACTTACTTATTCCTTACACTAGATAAAGTCCTCCGATGTAAAATAGTAAAAACGCCCATGGCACGCTTAAAACTGAAAATTCAACGACCCTGGATTCCTTATATCATATTTATAATTACTCTCGTTCTTACTCTTCTTATAACTGCGTATATCAATAAACAAACATACACTGAAGACAACCTGAGATTTCTTAACGCTGTTCAGGATACCAATACCAATATCCGAACACAAATTGAGACATACATTGCAGTACTTCGGGGTACAGCAGGACTATTTTCTGCAGAACTTGACTTATCTAAATCGGATTTTGTAGGGTATGTTACCAGACTTCGATTAAATCAAAATTATTCCGGAGCTATGGGAATAGGATTTGCTCAAAGAATCCAAAATAGTGATAAAGATTCATATATTCAGGCAATACAGCAGGAAGATAATGAACAATTTACTATTACTCCCGCTGGAGATCGTTCTGAATATTATGTAAATCGATTTATTGTCCGCACCGATAATAAAATGTCAAATCGAATTGGAGTAGATTTATTTGCTGATCCGGAAATAAAAGGTGCAATGGAAAAAGCACGTGATAGTGGTTTGCCAACCAGTTCTGAAATAGAAACAAAAGTTGAAAGTGGAACGAGTAAAAAAATATCTGTGTTTGCCATTTTTACTCCTATTTATCAGGGTGGCACTATTCCAGCTACAGTTACGCAGCGAAGAAATTCTATTTTTGGTTTCGTCTACATTCCTTTTAATGTTACTATGTTACTTAAGCAAATCGTCGGAGGAAGAACTCTCCCACAATTGGTAAACTATCAAATTTATGATAATGAACAAATATCAAAAAAATACCTTCTTTATGATTCAATTTCTAATAAAAATCAAAATACATCTATTCCTCGATTTAAAGAAACAAGAAAATTCTCTATAGGAGGTACTTATTGGATAATTAATTATACTAATAGTGCTCAATTTGATACGGAATCATCTAAAAATTTTTCAACAATTATATTTCTTTTAGGTCTTTTTATTAGCATAATGTTCTTCTCACTTTCTCGTTCACAATATATCGCTCGAACACGTGCTGAAATCGCTGCTTCAAAATTACAGGCATATCAAAAAGAATTACAAAAAGCGATAAATCACCGGGATAATTTTATTTCAATTGCTTCTCATGAATTAAAAACTCCAGTAACAAGTTTGAAAGTATATGCTGAATTACTCCTCAGACAATATGTAGAAAAAGGTGATAAAAAAACATACGATTATTTACTAAAAATAAATAGACAAATCGACAAGTTAACGGCATTAATTCAAGATCTGCTGAATGTTTCTAGAATTCAAAAAAATCAATTAACCTTTCGAATGGAACTTTGTGATCTCAATGAAATCGCGAAAGAGGCAGTTGAAAACACGCAACAAATAACAGACCATCATAAACTTATGTTGGAAGGACGTGTAAAGAAAAAAGTTATATGTGATAAAGAACGAATTAGTCAGGTTATGGTCAATTTATTAACTAACGCTATTAAGTATTCCCCTACTTCTGAAAAAATTCTAGTAAAACTAGATAGTAATAGAAAAGAAGCACTTATTTCGGTAACAGATTATGGCATAGGAATAAGTAAAGAATATCAAAAAAAAGTCTTTGATAGATTTTATCGTGTTAGTGATACTGATGGGCAAACCTACCCTGGACTTGGAATTGGATTATTTATTTCTCAGGCTATTGTTAAAAGGCACGAAGGAAATATCATTATAATAAGTGAAAAAGGACAAGGATCAACTTTTACATTTAACTTACCTTTTAAGAAAAAGAAAAAAACTGAGGAATCTTAAGAAGATCGTTGCCACTGTGATTTTGTTAAATCTACTTTATTTTTATCAAATGCAACACCGTCATGAAGTAATTTTTCTTTTTTGGTGACAATCCCCTCGCCTGCCGAATAACCAGTCAGACTCCCATCCG
>Ga0157374_10003189_pt1 | contig 13774 bp, 13 predicted proteins | sample M25metaG_FD_115308 | JGI IMG/M metagenome (GOLD analysis project Ga0157374, IMG submission 115308) | Miscanthus rhizosphere microbial communities from Kellogg Biological Station, Michigan, USA - M2-5 metaG | ecosystem: Host-associated > Plants > Roots > Rhizosphere > Soil | place: USA: Michigan...
CCCAATATTAGTTGGTAACGAATGCTCTTCGGCCAAATTGATTTTATTTGTTTAAGAAAAGACAAAAAATTCACTTTAGTCACTGGTTCATTACAGCATTATATTCTGCCAAAAATTTCTTTAGAGGTGTGTATGTTTCGCTCGTTGCTTTTTCAAATTTACTAACGTCCAAAGGTATTAACGCCTTTCTCCCCTCCTCGCTATCCTGGAGGGTAAAGATCAATTTTGTTAATTCTCCGGCCGTTGCTGTATCGATACCGTTTCGAATAAACAGGGCATTGTTTATAAGCGGAGGGGTCTCCCATTTGATCATCAATTTTGAATCAATTTCAGGTCTTTGCTTTAACATGTCCATTGCGACCGCCCGCTTTGAAGCACCTGCCGAGCATCGTCCCAGGTATACGTTCATAATGGTTGATTCAAACGAAGGGGCATATAAACGTTTAACGTCTCTTTTCACATCGACACCATTCTTTTGTAAAAAGAATAATGGCATCATTGTACCCGCTAGTGCATTTGGCCCGGATGTGGTAAACGTCTTGCCGGCAAGGTCGGAGAACTTATTAATTCCTGAATCTTTTCTTACGAAAATGACCGACCTGTATTTGTCATCATCTCCCATTTTGCCAACAATAGAGTAGCCATTTTGTTCTGCATCCAGTATAAGCGAGCCATTGATGATAGTAAAATCAAAAGCTCTTTTTTTTAATTTATCCAGGTAGTCATCCGCATTTGTACAGGCAAGGACATTAATCTTTGCTTTACTGAGATTTTTGTTCAGGTATTTAATAAATAAGTCACAATCTCCATAGCTCGATAAATTGGGAAGGCCAAAAATCAATACCTTTTTATTTGATGAATCGGGAGAAAATGTAGGCTCATAATTTTCATAATGGCCCTTGCATGCCGGGAGCAAAAGAATTCCTGCGCACCAAAAAAGAAAATACCATTTTAAAAATGCAAAACAGATTCTCATCATCAGCTGCTTTTGGCGTTCTTCATTACCATCCTCGGCGGTAAATTATAATAATTCTGTGGATTTTTATGATATAAGAAAGGCCTATGAGAAATTGCGGTTTTTTAGTTACTTTTTATCGTATCTTTTATCCTCTCAAGCCGATTTTTATTTCTACCATCATTCAAAACTTTTATACTTCAATGCCAAAAAAATATCTTGTTCTTATAATTATCTTTTCATCCTTGCTTACTGCAGCCCAGATACCGGTAAGAGATGAACCGAGGCACCATAATGTTTTTGAAAATAGCTATGTCAGGCTCCTCGATGTATTCCTTGGCCCACATGATACCACCCAATTTCACGTTCATAATACTCCTTCTGTCTTTACAACTTTCACCAAAACGGCCACTGGATCGCAATTGATAAGTGGACAACCTTCAGGAGATCTTTCAACAGCCGGCAGATCATGGTATGATAGCCTTTCCAAACCACGGATCCACCGGGTTTGGAATGAAGACAGCACCTGGTTCCACGTGATGGATATCGAACTGGTTGGAGGCAAACCGCACAGCAGCCCGGCCATCTTAAAAGATCCACTTCTAAAATCATATTTTAATGAGCCGCTGGCGAATGGATATCGTTTACAATTAGAAAAAGGTAACCATATTGAATTGCCAATGTCTTCAACGGGTTATTTGTTGGTAAGTATCGAAGACGCAGAGATCGACTATAAAGTAAATGACTACGCCCAACGTCGGATCATGAAGGGCGGTCATTATATTTGGATAGATCCGGGCAAGTCATTTTCGATAACCTCTGGCGGGAACGCAGTGGCTTCCTTTGTTGTTTTGCAGCTGAAGTAGTCGAACTTTTTGAAACATGCAAAGACACAGAAAGTCCTATCTTCAAAAGAGATTAAAACATCGCTTCATTAATCATTTTATATGTCAATTAAACGACGAGACTTTATCAGCCTTTCTGCTATAGCAACTGCTACTTCTCTTGTTGCCGGTATCAGTGGGTGTTCTAATGGCCAGGCGAAAGAAAAAGGATCGCCGGTTGATGAATTGAAATCCATGACAGACGATGTTGTTCCTATTACAGTAGAGGAAAGAGAAGCAAGAATAGAAAAAGCACAGCGCTTGCTCACCGAAAATAAAATAGAAGCATTGATATTAGATGCCGGTACCTCGTTGCAATATTTTACCGGTATCAGCTGGTGGCCGAGTGAACGGACCATGGTAGCTCTCATTCCTGCTAAGGGCGACATAAGATATGTCTGCCCTGGTTTTGAAGAAGATCGTCTCCGTGAACTCATCAAAATCGGAAGAGATGTTTATACCTGGCAGGAAGATGAAAGTCCTTATAAGCAGGTAGCAACAGTATTGAACGATGCAGGCATTCAATCAGGCAATGTGGGTGTAGAAGAACGGCTTAGGTTTTTTATACTGGATGGTATACGAAAAGAGGCTTCGCATTTGAATTATATAAGCGGGGACCCTGTTACAAGGCCTTGTCGTATGATAAAATCATCCGCTGAACTATCCTTAATGCAAAAAGCTTCTGATATTACCTCCGCCGCGATAAAAATTGGCATCACTAAATTGCGAGAAGGCATGACACAGAAGGAGCTTTCTTCTATTATTGACGATGCTCAAGCCCGGATGGGTGGCCTACCGGAATTTTCTTTGGCGCTATTTGGAGAATCCTCATCGTTCCCTCACGGGAGCACAAAGCCCCGAACCCTAAAAAAAGGTGATATTGTCTTAATGGATTGCGGATGTACCGTAGAGAATTATTCGTCCGATATTACAAGGACGATCGTTTTCGGTAGTGAACCTACTAAACGCCAGGAGGAAATATGGAAGCTAGAACAGCAGGCCCAGGCAGCAGGATTCGCGGCAGCAAAAATTGGTGCCGCTTGTGAAGAAGTTGACACGGCAGCACGCAAGGTAATTACGGATGCAGGACTTGGGCCAGGATATAAATTACCGGGACTGCCACATCGTACGGGCCATGGTATTGGCATGGATGGACACGAATGGGGTAATATGGTAAAAGGTAACAAAGAGCCTTTACAACCCGGGATGTGTTTTAGTATCGAGCCAACTATCTCTCTTCCCGGAGACTTTGGAGTTCGATTAGAAGATTGCGTTTACATGACTGAACAAGGACCAAAATGGTTTTCAAAAACCAGCAGATCTATCACCGAGCCATTCGGCTAAATAAGATGTCCCGAAAATCGGGACATTTTGAGGACCTGCCACTAACGACTCGCATACAACAATCTGATCATTTAAATTTATCCGGGAATTGTTTTACAATGCCATCGGTAAGCATGTCTGACATTTCAAGTATCTCATTGTGCACTTTATCATAGGCGGCAATATCCGCGTCGTAATCTTTCTTGATCCTCGCGACAGCCTCATCAGTGGTTAATTTAAGATGCTCATGCATCATCTTCTTCATGTCATCTTCCTTCCAGTTGGGGTTTGCCTTACTAAGGAAAGTCGATATTTCATCGGCATTGGCAAACCATTTTTTATTAGATGCATCCAATGCTGCATTGTCGCCAGCTTTGGCAGCTTTTACCACATCTGCCGCAATCACAATGTGATCATGAAGCAATGCTGTTAACTTATTTCCCGCGGCCTCGCCATAAAGAGGCTTGACCGCATTTCCAATATCATCCTGGTTCTTCAATAGTCTTGTTACAGCCTGATCAGCACCAGGAAGGCCATCCGTAAGACAGCAAATTACATTTCGCGTCCACGTTACATGGTCCTCCCATAGCTTTCGCATATTTGTACGAAGTTCATTTGCAGCAGGAGTAGAAAAATTCATTTTCATATTCATTTGTCCATAGGAATCAAATGAAATGAAAACGGTTGAAGCGATAACAATGGCAAAGCAAACGCCTTTAAACGTTTTCATATCTGTATATTTTAAAAAGTGAACAGATCTTTTAATGACCCGTATATTGGAGTTGCAAGTGGACGATTGGTTACAAATTTAGAATTGAAATATTCAACGGTCACTTACCGAGCGGAAACCTATGCAGATGCGACGGATCCTAGCTTCACACCATTATATGGCTTGATCTGAAAGTACGTCGCTAAAGCCTCCAGGAATTCTTCTTCGCTATCGAGGGGCACTTCAGTGACTGAATCGCCGACTGTTATTTTTATTTTCTTGGCGGTCACAGTTATGCGACCTTTTTCAGTTGCCAGTGAGCAAAATTTATTTTGAGTAAAATGCGACAGGGGCGAAGTTTGATTGTACCGGCACATATCTTCGAATTCGGACAGGTCTCGCTTTGTCAACGTGAACATGTACTCGGGAATCCATTCTTCTCCGGCCTTTTTTACCACTTTATAATAAGAGTTGTCATGTCTTTCGATCCTGAAATTTCCTCTTTCATCGTTTTGGATCGTGCCCGGTTCAACCTTCAAAGGAGTAAAAGCAAATTCACCAAAACCTGCGTCAGCCAGGTAATCGACAGAATCTATCTTTGCGATGATCGCGAGATGGTCAAACTCAGGTGAAAAAATTTGTTGCCCCTGATCGAAAACTCTTGCAGAGATCATCTTCACATCAAACCCGATTGAACGAAGCAATTCATAAAAAATGCCGTTTAACTCATAACAAAACCCACCCCTTTTTTTAATGACCACTTTTTCAAAAATGGATTCAACATTCAATTGAATGGGAATTTTGTAATGGATGTCAAGATTTTCAAATGGAATGCTCAAAAGGTGTCTTTTTTGAAGTACCTGTAATGATTCAATTGTGGGCCGGATGGTGCCATTACAACCTATTCGCTGCAGGTATTTTTCTATTTCCATTATTACATACGATGAGAATCGAAAAATGAAGGTACTGATTACAATGTATCCTTGTGAACCTGGTTCATCCAAGTGCACGGAGTTTCCTGAATTTTTCTCAGGACAATTCATCAATGAGTTTCTTCAATTCATTGCTTTACAGCTGGGGATAGAGTGCTCCTCACTGTAATATTGACTCATAAACCTATGTTATGAAAGATTCAACTGGCTGCTCACAAGACTCCACTGCGGTAAAGTATGAGTTATGCAGTGAAAAGAAATGCGCTACCTGCTTTGAAAACAGGGGATGTATTTATGAACAATATTTTGCGGCACCGACATTTAATTTGGTAACGCTTCTTTTACAAAACCCGTCAAAAATGCAAACTCAAACAATGAATAAGTAAGAACACAACATTCGTGTGAGAGTCGACCGTCCCGACCTGTCGGGGCGGTTTTATTAAACAATGCTTTAGTTGTTTGGAAGAGCGTGTATAAATTGTCAGAGAAAAACAGAAACACTGAAAATCTGTGTCTCGGCGTCTCAGTGGCATTTACCTTAATATAAATAGAATTCAGTGAAGCTGGAACTTAGTAAAAATCCTCAATTTATATTCTGGCCATCTTTCAGTTTTGTGATCATTGCCTGTAAATTTGTTTTGCTTCCTACATCCGGAGCCTGTGTCAGTGCGGTCTGCATATACCCTAAGGCTTTTTTATAATCACCTTTTGCCGAATACGCTCTTCCCATGCCAACATTGGTAGTATACTGATTCGGGTATTTATCATAGTTCGATTTAAAGACTTTAAAAGCTTCATCGACCTGGTTCATTTGAAGAAGTTGTCTTGCATAAAAATGTACGTCGAGCATCGTTGCAAGGGGAATGGCCTCCTCCATTACCTTTTTTGCGTCGTCGATCCGGTTCATTTTCATCAGCACATTGGCTTTGGTGCTAAGAGTGCGGAAATTCTTCTCGCCCATAATACGGAAATAAATGGCACGATCCATCCATTGAAGTGCTTGTTCTAATCCATAATTATTTTGAATACACCAGTTGGCTGCATCAATAAAATCATAGTAGGGCCTTGTCGTACGAAAGTCATTAACAAATGCCTCGAGCTGCAATGCCTTTCTGTCGACTTGCACGTTAAAAGGTATCATCCTTTTTTCCCACGACATGGCGATCGTCACCTCATCGTCCTTTTCATCAATAAATTCATACTTCAACCATTCGACCGATTGGTCAAGTGTTTTATTCTTGACATTCACGCGCAACGCATCTTCTGTTGAATCATAATAAAAACTTCCCCACGATGTACTGATCTTCGAAAATATCAACGTGCTTTCATTGTCTCCCAGGGCAATGAAAAATCCATACGTGCCGGCAGGCAGATCTTTGCCTTCTATTTTGACCGGTTGCGAAAAAGTCATTGTGGTGTTCTCGTTGGCGCCGGCTCTCCACGGCGCCGCATGACTGGTGCCGTGTCCAAGGTCAATAAAGCCATAGTGCGCGACAGCTGTGTTCCATATTTTTCCTTCACGACCCTTTACACGAGGCCTGTTATAATTGATAGCCATTTTGACGATGCCCACCTGTTCAGAAACAGAGGCTTTTCGATTGCCCCCATCTGGTTCAAGAGTAAGCGGCATTACTTGTGAAAACGATGAGCACGCGATCGCCATCAATGCAACCGGTAAAAAATGTTTCATGGCCAAAAAGATTAAAAGCTAATTAAGAAAGGTCAACTATCATCAAATCTAATTTGGAAACCAGGCCGTTCCCGCACCATTCAAAAAACAAGCAAGATTTGACAAAAATATTTTCCATAAACTTTTTGATCGGGAACAACACCACAGGAAATCGGCTAATAAAAAAAGGCCCTGATAGAGCCCTTTTTTTAACATAAATGCAGCTCCTGCTATTCGGCGGTCACAGGATCGATCACGGCTGAGACCCTATTTACTTCGTTGGCGGGGAAACCTGAGTGTTTTGCATGCTCAATGACCATTTCCTCATTAGGCGAATTGTAAACCACAGTATATTTTGTCGCCCGTCACATAGCTTTGCACCCACTGGATCTGCGCCCCCATTTTTAATAATACGCCGCAGGATTTTTGTGAAATTGCTTTCAATTGTTCAGCATTGAAAGCTCCCGCTCCCGGTATATCTCTTTCAATTACATACTTTGGCATAACTTAAAGTTTAGAATTTAATTGCTTACTCTGTTCGGTTTTCAGCTGTCCCGGTCAAATGATATTGACAATACAAATATGCGCTGACACGACAAAGAAACTTGGTAACATTGTTACCCTGCTTGGTAACAATTGTTACAAATCCTTAAGCAACTTGATCTGGTTGCGGTACAAGAGAAGACGTTTCTCTGTTTCAAGTTTTTTCAATAACCTTGAAACCACCACCCGGTTGGTACCCAGTTCATCCGCAATCTGCTGGTGAGTAAGATTAATCAGAGACGATCCGCTCAACTTCGACCTTTCTTTCAGATAATAGGTCAGGCGTTCGTCCATTTTTTTGAAAGTGACTTCATCCACGCTTTTTATAACATCCATAAATTCATTCACAATGGTTGACATGACAAACCGTTTCCACGAGGAATACTTTTGCATCCACTCTTCCATTGCTGCGACGGCAACACAAAGTATTAACAGGTCGTCTTCGGCTGTCCCTTTTACCAGGCTCACCTGGGACATTAAGCCACATGAAAATGTCATCGCACACCCTTCACCCTTTCTAACATAGTACAAAAGCAGTTCCTGGCCCTCGTCGTTTTCCCGGCTCACCTTGAGCGTACCGCTTAAGATCATGGGCACCACAGTAATAGGCTGGCCCATCTTCATAAGGCCTTGACCCGCAGTCGCCGTGATCAGCATCGATTTTTGTTCAAGTTCTCTCAGCAGTGAGTCCTCAAATATGGGCGAATAGACCTCTTCCAAAAGGGATGTTTCATTGCTCATAACCCGGGATTAGCCAAAATAAATGTATCAATTTTTTATGTGACGCCACTTTTTCAAATCGCCCGTCGTCTATAAAATATTAATTTAATTTCGGATATTCGGAGCAGATAGGTACAGTTCTTGAAAATAAAATAAATATGCTTAAAACAAATGCCATAATATTCATAGCTCTGTTTGCACTCTCCGTGTCAAAAAATGGCGAGGAAACAATGAAGATAAATAAACTTTTACCTGACACACCCGTATTTGATGGGCCTTATGTTTTGTATCGCAACGACTCGGTTTTCGTGAACTATATAGAAGGGGACTCAGTGTCGGCTTCGGTAAAAACAGCTATTATGAAATTGTCAGGAAGGGATAGTATAACACTTCATGTCAACACCGACCTTCCCGGCAAAACATTCGATGTAAAGCTAAAACCAAAGCTCGCCAATGAAAAGGCAGAGACTAAAAAGGTGTCTAAGATGCTGATACTCTCCGACATTGAAGGCAATTTTGGAGCGTTTCGAAAATTATTGCAGGCCAATCATGTAATCGACGATAATTTTAACTGGACATTTGAAAAAAATCACCTTGTCCTGATAGGGGATTTCGTTGATCGCGGCACCATGGTGACCGAGGTGTTATGGCTCATATATTCATTGGAAGAAAAGGCAAAGGCAGCCGGTGGTTATGTGCACTATATCCTTGGCAATCACGAGATCATGAACATGAGTAACGACCTTCGATATGTTCAGCAACGTTACCTTCGAAATGCTGCATTAATGAACAGGAACTATATGCAATTATTTGGACCCGATGCAGAGATCGGTCGCTGGCTCGCAACTAAAAATGTGACGGAACGTGTAGGAGATATTCTTTTTATGCATGGCGGTATTTCCCAGTATGTAAACATGATGAATATTCCTTTAAAGGAACTAAATGACCTGGCAAGACCCTTTTATACTGACACGACTTATGCTTACCCCGACAAGCGACTGGATATATTATACAGCGATTTTGGTCCATTCTGGTATAGGGGATACTACACCGGCGCAAAGGCCACAATGGCTCAAATCGACAGTACACTTAGCATCTACGATGTTCGTTACATAACAACCGGGCATACCATCGTAGCGGATGAGATAAAATCGTTTTACGATGGCAAACTTTTCGACACTGACGTGCACCATGCAGGCGGCCATTCCGAAGCACTTCTGTATGAAGATGGTAAGTTCTCGAGAGTTAATGGCAACGGTGAAAAGTCCGCGATCAGCCCTGTACGATAATTATTCAGTGAATTTCATGTGACCGGTTACGATCACCGCTTTTCACCTGCCTGCCCGTAGGGAAGTGTCACTCTTCGAAGGAGTCCTTCGGGACACTTTAGCATTCAGTAATTCTATTCAACCGGATCTAACATCTTAAATCTTCACCTTTCACTCCCTCAATCGATCTCCTAAATCAAGTTCATTGTCCTTCGCAACTTTTTTTGCTAATTCATAGCCTGCATCAGCATGCCTGATTACTCCTAATCCCGGGTCATTGCGTAACACTCTTTTCAATCTTTCATCTGCGTCTCGTGTTCCATCGCAAACAATGACCATTCCTGCATGGATGCTGTAACCCATGCCAACCCCGCCACCGTGATGCAATGAAACCCAACTGGCACCACCGGCAGTATTGACTAATGCATTTAACAATGGCCAGTCGGCCACGGCATCACTGCCATCCATCATCCCTTCGGTTTCTCTATTGGGTGATGCTACCGAACCGGTATCCAAATGATCGCGGCCGATCACGATGGGAGCCTTTACCTTCCCAACTTTTACAAGTTCATTAAATGCCAGTCCTGCTTTCTCTCGTTCGCCCTGCCCCAACCAACATATACGTGCCGGCAATCCCTGGAACGCAATTTTTTCTTTGGCCAATCTCAACCACCGCTGCAATGACTGATTTTGCGGAAACAATCTTGATATCACTTCATCTGTTATAGCAATATCATTCGGATCACCACTTAATGCGGCCCATCGAAATGGCCCTTTGCCTTCACAAAAAAGCGGGCGAATGTATGCAGGAACAAAACCGGGAAAGTCAAATGGTGAGTGGGATTTTGGATTTTTGATTATTGAGTTTTGATTTTTTTGTTCGTACTCATGTGCTCTTGCCCTGATATTATTTCCATAGTCAAACGTAATAGATCCTTTGTCCATAAGTTGCAGCATCAATTGCACATGAGTATACATGCTCCGGTAAGCATAGTCAACGTATTGTTCAGGGTTTTTTTCTCTTAAAACTTTTGCCTGCTCATAAGAGATCTCATGCGGCCAATAACTGATGGGGTCATGTGCAGATGTTTGATCAGTCAATGTATCCGGAATAATATTTCTCTGAAGTAATCTTTCCAATAAATGAACCGCATTACAGCAGACTCCAATACTCTTGCCTGCGGCTTGCTGCTTATAGCTTATAGCCTTATCAATTGCTTCATCAATATCTGTATATTTTTCATCAAGATATTTTGTCGCGATTCGCTTATCGATCCTCCATTCTTCCACTTCGGCGATCAACGCAACACCTTCGTTCATCGTGATAGCAAGAGGCTGCGCACCGCCCATACCGCCAAGACCAGCCGTTACATTGAGAGTGCCTTTAAGTGAGCCATGAGCCGCCAGTTCGGAATTGTGAGTAAGTGTTGATTGCTGACTGCCGACTGCAGAATTCGAAATGAAATGCCTGTCTGCCACCGCTGCATAAGTTTCATAAGTTCCTTGCACAATTCCCTGGCTGCCGATATAGATCCAACTGCCTGCGGTCATTTGTCCATACATAATCAATCCCTTCCTTTCCAATTCATCAAAATGTTCCCAGGTTGCCCATTTAGGAACAAGTTGCGAATTGCTGATAAGAACTCGCGGAGCATCTTTATGCGTTTTTAAAACACCAACAGGTTTGCCCGATTGAACGAGTAATGACTCATCATTCTCTAAAATTTTTAATGCTTTGATGATATTATCAAGCGCCTCAAAATTTCTCGCGGCTTTTCCTCTTCCCCCGTATACAATCAATTCCTCCGGTTTTTCCGCCACTTCAGGATCGAGATTATTCAACAACATTCTTAACGCAGCTTCCTGTATCCATCCTTTGCAACTGATCTTATTACCGGTTGGAGTTTTGTATTTGATCGGGTCATATTTTGATTTTGCCACTGTTGCCATGTTTTATGTTTTATTCTTTTTGAAGTAAGTAGATTGTCATGCTGAGTTTGTCGAAGCATTGTTGGAATCCTGCCTTGAAGCTGACGATTTAGACAAACGCTTAAGCTCATCCCAATTTTCTCTAAATAAGGCTTGTTTCTTTTTTCTTGACCAACCCTTCAATTGCTTTTCCCTGGTGATAGCCTGGTTAACATCTGTATAATGCTCGAAGTATTTTAATTGAACTGGTCTCCTGTCGAAAGTATAACCCCCGGGATCGTAACCAGTATTATGCTCCCACATTCTCCTTTCTAAATCGTTGGTGACCCCTATGTAATAACTGTCATCTCCGCATTCGACTATATAAACGTAGTAATCATGACCCGGCTTCATAATAACCCATCTTTGAAGAATAAATTTCGACCACCCTTCGACAAGCTCAGGGTGACAACTATAGACTGAAGCTTTCACCATAGCCCTCATTTAGCAACACACTCTTCGACTTCGCAAACTCATTCACCGTTTCAACAAAACTAAGATCTGCGATAATGCTTTTTATCTTTTCAATATCGTCGGCAAAAATTCGATCCTCTTCAGCAAAAGACACAAACCGCCGCACGTGCTCATGAGCAAATTCTAATAATTCGCTACTTTTTAATGGCCTGCGAAATTCAATAGCCTGGCACGCAGTCAGTAATTCGATCGCCAAAATGTATTCAAGGTTATCCAGCACTTCGTTCAACTTTCTTCCGCTGATGCTTCCCATGCTTACATGATCCTCCTGTCCAAGAGACGTTGGAATACTATCAGCACTTGCCGGAAAACAAAGAGTTTTGTTTTCAGTTACTAACGCGGCAGTTGTGTATTGCGGGATCATGAAGCCGCTGTTTAATCCTACGTCTTTCATCAGCAACATCGGCAAGCCCCATTTTCCTTCCAGCAACAAGTAGCAGCGCCGATCTGAAATATTTCCTATTTCTGCAGCGGCGAAACATGCATAGTCAAGGGGCAACGCCAATGACTGTCCATGAAAATTACCTCCACTGATAGTATCATCGGCAGAGAAAATCACCGGGTTGTCAGTAACTGAATTTAATTCGGTCTCCGTTAAGTCTTTTAAATGGAGCCACGCATTACGGCTCGCTCCATGTACCTGGGGCATGCAACGAAGTGAATAAGGATCCTGCACCCTTCCACAGTCAACATGGCTTTGCATAATTGCTGAATCCTTCAGCAATAGTCGCAATCGTTGGGCTACTAATTTATTGCCTGCATATGGACGAAGCATATGCAGTCGCTCATCGAACGGGGCTTTCGTCCCGGTCAATGCCTCCAAACTCATAGCGCCGATAATGTCTGCAGCTTCCAGGCAATTATGCATACGTTGTACAGCTTTTGCTGCGAATGCGAGGATGAATTGCGTACCATTGATGAGTGCAAGACCCTCTTTAGGTCCAAGCGCTATAGGTTGCAATGAAAATTTCTTGAGAATATCTTGTGCCTTGTACCTGACACCCTTGTAATCTACCTGTCCCAAACCTATCAAGGGCAAGAATAAATGAGCAAGAGGAGCAAGATCACCCGAGGCGCCCACGCTTCCCTTTTCGGGTACCACAGGGATAACATCATTTTCAATATGCCAACAGATTCTTTCAACGGTTTCAATTCTTACTCCACTATAACCCTGTGCCAGCGCATGCACCTTGGTAATAAGCATCAATTTTGCGATCTCTTCCGGGACCGCTTCTCCTACCCCAACACTATGGCTTTGTAAAATTTTATGTTGAAGCGTTGCGGTGTCTTCCTCTGAGATTTTTGTAGTAGCTAAAATGCCAAAGCCGGTATTGACACCGTAGACAGTTTTATTGTTCCCGACAATATCCCGAACATATTGTTGCGAATTTTTTATTTTGTTGTTCGCCGCATCATTCAGAATTCCCCTTATTTTTTTTGCACCGATAGCGATTGCATTACCGGACGTAAGTTTATCGATTCCGTAATTAAAGTTTTGAGGCATACTTAAAAATAAGATGCCTCAAAGTAAATGAATATGCCTGAAATGATGATGTTAGAGAGAATACCTGCTGTCGCCGCCGGGTTTTCGATTATTGCCGGAAGAGCGTCCTCCTTTTCTCCCAATTTCTGCCATATGTTCTCTGTCCCTGCTCACGGTTTCGCCGCCCTTGCGACCAGCATTTCGTGCTTCTTCGGGCGTAAATTCATGCGCTGTTCCTTTCACATGCGCAGCTTTTCCTCCTTCGCGTGCAATCTGACGTTGCCGTTCGGGGTCCATTGAAGCAAAACCACGTGTTGACGTATTTAACTGACGCCTCGCGTCATCCATGTTGTGCATGTTATCCAGATTATCCAGGTTTTCCCGAGTTTGTTCCATACGAAAAAAATTTTAAGGTTTTAAAAATTTTGTGCTTTGATCTAGAAGAATAGTGCCCTCAGTGTAGTCCGTTCCCCTGAAGAGATATTTGCAAAGGAAGTAGACCTAACACACGTAAAAAATCGTACCATCTCCTCTTTCGTTGAAAAAGCGGGGATTCTTAAACAAACTGAGCAAAAAAATTCTTCCGGCCTATCTTTTTGAGGAAAATATTTTACACAGACACATAAGATTTTTACTAAATAAAAAAACTCTCCGAGATTCGAAGAGTTTTGTGATCCGGATTGGATTCAAACCAATGGCCTGCTGCTTAGAAGGCAGCTGCTCTATTCAGCTGAGCTACCGGACCATTTTGTTTTTATAAATTCTTTACCAGCACCCCCTTTTAAAGATTTTTCTCTTTCTCTCGCTGCGGCCCTCGTTGGAAATTCTTCAGCAAAGAACAACTTC
>Ga0157374_10003191_pt1 | contig 13772 bp, 11 predicted proteins | sample M25metaG_FD_115308 | JGI IMG/M metagenome (GOLD analysis project Ga0157374, IMG submission 115308) | Miscanthus rhizosphere microbial communities from Kellogg Biological Station, Michigan, USA - M2-5 metaG | ecosystem: Host-associated > Plants > Roots > Rhizosphere > Soil | place: USA: Michigan...
GACCTTCAGTTTTGACGGACGTTTCACCGGCACAAGCGGCATTGGTGTGGCTGATTTTCTCCTCGGTACTCCCTATCAGGCGGCAGGCGCACTGGGCGATTCCAGTCAAAATCTTGTTACCAACTACTACGGCGCTTATATAGAAGATAACTGGAAGGTTACTCGCAATCTGACGTTGAATTTAGGAATCCGGTATGAATTCGCCAAGTCTCCGCGCGAAATAAACAATCGGAGTTTATATTTCGATTCCGGCTTGCGGCGGAATGTGCTCGCCGGCCAGGGTGTGAGACCGGAAATTGTCGATCCAGACTACAACAATTTCGCTCCGCGCGTCGGTTTTGCCTACCAGCCTCAATTCCTCAAGAACACGGTTATTCGGGGCGGGGCAGGCATTTATTATGCGACCGACAACTTCAACGAGGAACAATTCAAAGTAATGGGAGCGCCTCTATACCAGTCGCAGACGATCAACAGCAATCCGGTTACTCCAACTTTATTTATGGATCAGATGCTGCCTACTTTCACGGCATCACCTAATACTAGTCCCTTTACCTTTAACCGCTTAAACCGCACCCCCTATATTTCACAATGGACCTTCGATATCCAGCACTCGTTTGCGGGCAATAACATGATCGAACTTGGGTATGCCGGCAGCACAGGCCAGAAATTGCCGCAGCGGCGCAATTTGAATATCGCCAGCTTCGATCCGACCGGCACTACACCGATTGCCGCGCGTGTGCCGTATCCGGGTTTTGGATTCATTTTGTACGACTACAATGGCGGCTGGTCCAGCTATCAGGCCTTCACGGCGCGCTATGAGCGAAGATTCTCATCCGGTTTTTACTTTCTCGGATCTTACACGTTCCAGAAAGCTCTCGATGTGGGCGGAACCGACGATTTTTCGCAAATTTCGGCTGACTACAAGATCTTCGATAAGGGCCATTCCGACTATGATGTCCCGCACCGATTAGTGTTCAGCTATCTCTATGAATTACCGATAGGACGAGGCAAGCGCTTCTTAAACAACGCATCGGGATTCGTCAATGCCGTTGTTGGCGGCTGGCAACTGAATGGGATCACGACGCTTGCAATGGGACAATTCCGGACTGTGACGGTCGGCACGGACTGGCTCAATCTCGGGTCGTTTACGACATCGGTTCCCAACAGAATCGGCGACCCTGCACAAGGACGCAGCGCGCCGACGCAGTATCTGAACAAGGCGGCGTTCGATTATCCGCGAAACGCACAGGGCGTTCCGATTCACGTCCAGGGAAACTCGGGACGCAACCAGATTGAAATGCCCGGAATCGCAAATTGGGACGCGAGTCTCTTCAAGAACACCCGTATCGGCGAGCGTTTCATCGCGCAACTGCGGTTTGAAGCGTTCAATATTTTCAATCGGACGCATTTTAACGCGCCGAACCTTGGTTGGACGAGCCCGACCTTCGGGCGGATCACTTCCACTACGATAGATGCGCGCCGCCTGCAGTTGGGGCTTCGTTTGATGTTCTAGCGGATTCCGAGGGCAACTCCCGGTCACGTATGAGGAACTGGCATAGTGGTGAGCTGCAACCCAGGTCGCCCGCGCTTCGACACTCCGAACCACTTTAGTAAGGCATCTTGCTTGTAACAGTTTGGGAAGATTGCCGATCTTATTCGGCGCATCCTCAAGGGATGACAATCGTTCAGCATCGCGAACTATCGGGCATCAATTGCGGCCGATAAGGGTGCTGTACCGGCGTCCGTGAGGCGTTCGGTATATACAAAATAATACTTGTCGTTCCACAAAACCTTCACGGTGTGTTCGTCAAAGCCGACGCCACAAACAAGGAGTTGTGCACCTACAGGCAGATTAAGGAGGGCGCCCGCCCTGGAGGGGCCTGCGACGAATGGAGCTTCCATTCCCGGGATCGACCGCTTTAGCACCCATTGGCTCTGAATTCTCGGGCCGTGTTGGGCCATCTCCAAAATAAGAGACTCTTGGCCGTCGATTCGTTACGTACCATTTCGGCACATCGGCACACGTGGCTTTTAGTCTGATTCCTCTAAGAGTCTCAATAACGTGTCAACAGAGGCAGCCTCATCAGAGGAAAAAGCCTGCTGCGATGCACCGCGCTGCATAGATAGCCATTCGATATTCATACGCAGAGCGTCCAGGTCCGACGTGAACGCCTTTCGATCTCGCTCACCTAATTGCAAAAGCAATCGGAGGGCCTCGCAGTAGAATCTCGCGGATTTCGTTCGCGCCGAGTTTCCTTCGGCCAATCTGCCTTGAGCGTACGCGGATCGTGCAATGGTGGCGAAGGCTTTTGCAAGATTCATATCGTTGGTGACCAAGTCTAATGAAAGATCAGCCGTCGATTTTTCTTTCTTCTTGCTCATCCTGGCCTCGTGCCGAAAGGTACAGATCACTACTTAGCCCCCGCAGACTTTCCAAGGCCACTAGTGAGTGAACTAGGTAGTAATATCTCGACGATCTTTCGGTCGTGGATGTCGACAAATAGTTGGAGTCCTTCTTGGTCTTTAAACTCCAATTGGAATTCGCCCGAGCCATTGACGGTGGTCCTTGCCACCAGCTGTTCGCCGTTCAGAAGGAAAATATCGACGTCCGTGACGTTGCGTGCCGGTTCCTCAGAGTTGAGTACCTGCCCCATGACACGGGTTTGTTTACGGATTGCTTCCTGTTCTATCCGTAGGTCAATCACAAAGGGCTTTGCCTCTAGTAAAAGCTGCCGGGTGGAAATCGTCGAGCCTCGAACAGCCGCGGGAAGGGGCGCCTGAAGGCTATCGAAAAGAAGTTTTGCGAGCTGTGCGATTTGCGGAAACCATCGCCAACGTTCTTGCGGCTGAAAGGCTTCCTTAACGGATTGCACTGCCGAACCGGGAGGATGATAATTCGGTTCGCGCCGAGCGATTTTGATTATCTCCGTCCAGAACTCAAGAAGCTTACGGCATTCGCTACAGCCCTCCCTGAGATGGCTTTCTATCAGGCTGTTCGTGTCCGATGATCCCGTTTGGCTAACGTGTTCGTACCATTCGGCCGCCGAAAAGTGACTCATCGTTCCCTCCCCCTGTCCTGCAAATGCAGTTAAAGGAGATTGCTGCTAGCCATAAAGAGCAAGTGGAGGGGCCAAAAAATACACGGCGCCTCGCCATTTCTTTAATTTCTTTTTCCGATAGATTTACCGATTAGCCGGAATGCCGCCCAATAGTACGGATGCGGATAGAGCCTTCGCAATTCGAGCATAGCGTGGCGCAACGCTTGGGCCCTGTCTTGTTCCTCGAACAGATGGGAATAGAACGACTTCATAAATTCCGCCGTGCTACGGTCATCCACGTCCCACAGCGAAAGAAGCATCGAGCGTGCCCCTGCATAAAGTAATCCACGAGACAGTCCAATGAGCTCATCTCCTTCGGCGATTACATCCAGTCCTGTGACGCAGCCGCTAAGGGTCAATAAATTGACAGGCAATTGCATGTGATAGAGGTCATACAGACTCAAATAGGAATCGGCCAAACGTATGGCGGAGAACATCGGATTATCTTGCCGAAAATAGCCGTGGCTGGCGATGTGGACGATTTGGCTTCGCGCGCCGTCCTCACGGAGGGCTTGCTCGTTCGCATTCGATCCCAGACGGATTTCGGCTTCCGGTACGACCGCCGCTACGGCCTCGACTTCCTGCAGAATAAAAGGTACTCGAGGATCTTCTATGCCAAGGATCAAGGACGGTCCGGTATGCGCGTCAATCGACCGCTGGCAGATGGCGTGGATACTGGCGCTGGGAGCGTAGGAAATTTTGAAGGTCTCAACCAGAAAGCGCTGGCCGTCAAAAAGCGCGTGAAAAGGCAAAGAATGCAGAGATCCGTAAGGGACTATGACGAGGTGCGGGGTTTTGAGCTTCTCGCGAATGGGGGCAAAAATCTCCTGGTAGATTTCCTCGAGATTCTTCCGCGCAGCTTGTAAGAGCGATTCCTGAAACTTCGCGAAATACTCACGTCCAAGCCGAAATTTGGACATTTGGAACTGGAATAGCCGGAGACGCCCGGTCAATGCCGGAACATCCGCCACGTAGACGAATTCCAAAGTATCAGCGGTCAGAACTATCGCAAATACACGGTCTCCAATGTAAAAGTACTCCACCAGGGATGCGTCTGAACCGAGTGAGGCGCGAATTTCTTCGAGCGAGGAGATCTCCGAGCTTAGCAATGCCTTACCGGCAACGGAAGACGGGGGCGCTTCGCGAGCAAGCCGGAGTAATTCGCGCTCATGCGACCGCGCTCGCGCGCGGATCGATTCAATCATCTCCGCGGGGGCACCCTCGGGGGAGAGTTGCTCCCGCTCAATGCGCCGGTAGCACCAATTGAGTTCTTTCCTCAAGTCGCTTATGCGAGGTGCGGAACCGGTTGCGCCGGCTTCCGTGGTGGACTGGAAATGAGCGCGACCGAAAATCAGATCGCGGAGCGTGCGGGATTTAGCCTCTTCCACATAAGAGAAGGCTTCGCGGGCGGAGGCGTCACTCGAATCACGATTCAAGCAGAGCTGCACCAGCCGGGCATACACCTCTACTTTGTCCTTCATAAAGGAAATCTTCAACTCATCGGTCTGCAAAGTGCTTCTTAAGGCGTCCAAGGCCATCCGCGATTCTTGATAGGAATCGAAAGCCGCGAGGGGCTTTCCGAATGCCTCGTGAATCTGGCCCATGAGGAAATGGGCCTGATATGAGAGGATCGGAGATTCCAGAACGGAAACGCGCTCGAGAGCGTTGCGACAATGGCGCAAAGCATCCTCGGTTTGGCCGGTTTTGAGCGCTATTCGAGCTAACAACAAAAGGCAAAGAACATGTTTGCTCGGGATTCGATCGCTTTGAAAGAAATCGAGCGCAGCGGAGGCAAGGCGCCGCGCGTCCGTAAAGTTTCCTTCATTGGACAGCACCAGCGCTTGATATAAATCGAGCAGGGAAGGCCAGACTTGATTCTTTTCGCGCAATACGATTTCCTTCGCCTGGCCGAACAACTGCAAAGAGCGTGAGGCGTTACCTTGCAGGCCTGCCACAATCGCCAGATTGGCAAGCGATCTGGCGGCTTCGAAGTGCATTCCTAACTCCTGGAATTGCGCGAAGCTCTTCCCTGCCATGTCTCCGGCTTCCTCTACCAAACCCAGCTCCAAGTAAATTTCCGATTGGTCCAAGTCGCAAAGGCCGAGATGATATTTGTCGCCATTCTTCCGGCAAGCTTCGCGCGAAGTTCTCAGTAAATCGAGCGCCCGGCCGTATTCGCCGCGAAGGTAGAAAAGGTAAGCAATGTTGTAGTCCGCCTGGGCGACCAGCAGCGGCATATTGCGTTCCGTAGAGAACTCACGCATTTGCCGATAGGTGTCTAAGGCGCCGCGGAAGTCGTCCATGACGATAAGGCAGACTGCGATGTTGTGAAGCGCGACGCTCAAGCCCTCCGCATCATCGAGCGGAAGGAGTTGCTCATATGCGCGCCGGTAAGCCGCGAGAGCTTGCGAAAAATTGTTTTGCCGGTGATACAGGTTGGCAACATTCAATTCCAAGCGTGCGATACGCAAGGTGTCGCCGCCGCTTGCGAAAATCTGACGGGCCTTAGCGGCGGCTGCAAGAGCGTTTTCGTATTCACCTAGTAAAACGAACGACTGTATGGAACTGCTGAGCGTGCGCCCTACCTCGCTTTGGTTTCCTGCTCGTTCAAACAAGGAAGCAGCTTCGTGAAAGATCTCGACGGCCGGGCGGCACTCCCCCATGAACCAGAGCGCATTTGCCTTGGCCCGCAGACTCCGAGCAACCGTTTCGTCCTCGCCCAAGCGCCGGCCGATGACAACAGCGGCTTCCGCCAAAACTAACGCCTCAGGAACATCCACTCTCAACTTGTGGCGGACAGCCTCCGCCAAATCAGCCACCACCGACGCTTGCAGCAATTGCGGATGGCGTTCCAAGAATGCCGCGTGGTCCTCCTCCGGCAGCCTGCCTAGCTCGGTACAAAGCGTTAGTAGTTGTTCTTCCACGTTCCTAGAAACCGTTTTTCTCGAGCGACCGTTTCAGCTTTTCGAGGCAGCGCATCCGAGTGGGTCCGATGGAGCCCTTAGGGATTTGCAATGCTGTTGCAATATCGTCGTAGCTCGGCGAAGGGACCCGATAAAACAAAAGCTCAACCATGCGTCTGCAGTCCTGGGAAAGTTCGGCGACGGCATTCCGCAGTATCTGTTCACGCTCGAGTTCGGCAACGAGCGTTTCCGGTATCTTGGACGGTTCACCGGGCAGCATCTCTTCTCGAGCCGACATGTCGACATATCGTTGGCCTTCATTTCTCCAGCGGAAACATTTGTGAGCAGTCGTCTGGATCAGCCAGGCGGGAAGCGCACGCGGCTCCCGCAGCCGGGGCAATTCGGATATTAGAGTAAGGCACACGGTCTGGAAAATATCGGCCGCCTCGTCGGCAGAAAAACCTTGCTTGACGGGAATTGAAAAGATCAAATTCTTGTATTTGTCGACTAGTGCAGACCAGGCTTCCGGTTCACCATGTAGACAGCCCTCTACTAACATTTGGTCTTGGTGGAACCTCTCGAAATTGCGAGTCATTTTAGGAGATGCCGGCATTGCGATGGTTAGCCGCGTCTCCTATCGGCGGAGGTACAACTCTTCCGCATTCCACACGATATAGCTACTTAGAATGGCAGGGTGGAAGTTGCCAAGCTTTTGACTGGCCCCTGCAAGCACATCCGGGCTAACCAAACAAATGATGGGCAGGTTTTCCCTAACCACCTGCTGCACCCGGTCGTACATGTGCTTCCGCTGCGCATAGTCCGGGGTAATCATCTGTTGCCGCATGAGACGATCGACCTCCTCTTGCCAAGACGCCAGCACGTGCTTCGGTGCGAGATTCCAGACATGCGTGCCCCCACCCGACGTCCAAACATTTATCTCAGCGTTCGGGTCCGCATCGCCGCTTGCAAGTTGCAAGATGGCAGCCTCATAGTCGTAGCTCTTGAAAATGCGGTCCAGCATGGACCGGTATTCGAGCGGAACCACTTTCACGTCCATGCCAACCTGTTGCAGGTCGTTTTGAATAAGGGTTGCAATCTGCGTGTGTTGGGGATTTCCCGCGTTGAATATGAGCGAGAAGATAACCGGCTTTCTTTGGCTATCGATCAACTGCCCAGCGCGGTTCCATGAAAATCCAGCACTGCGCAAAGACGCGCGCGCCCTTGCGGCGGAGTACACCTCTGGTGGGATGTTCCGGTTCACCCACAGGTAGTTACCGGGCGTAACGTGAGTCGACAACGGACGAGCACGGCCCTGATAAACCAAGCGGCTGATGGCCTGACGATCGATGGCTTCCGAGACGGCTTGGCGAAACGCCAACTGATGAAACCAGTTCTGCCGCTGGGCGATGGAGGGCAAAGCAGTACCCAGATCGTTCAAATTAAAAAACAAAAAATTGTATTCGAGACCCGGCCCGAGATCGAACAAGCGGAATTCGCCGTCGCGCTGATGTTTCTCCAGAACCGAGAAGTTGGCGGCGCTCAGGCGGCCGGCCACATCGATCTCACCCTGTTCGAACCGCATAGCCTCCGCCTCGGCGTTTCCGGTGAATTCCACGTCGATTGCATCCAGGTAGGGGAGACGATTTCCGGCGACGTCCATCTTCCAGTAGAACGGATTGCGCTCCAGGACCATTCGCTGTCCGGCAATATATTCTTTAACGCGAAAGGGCCCAAGTCCGGCGATTTCCTTCGGCGGAACAGTCAGATTCCAGGCTTTATCCAACCGGCCTTCATCGTAAGCCTGCTTCAAAAGATGCCGCGGCAGAATGGCGATGCTATCGAACAAGCGCTCGGCCGCCGCATATGGCTGAGCGAGCTCGAATCGCACCGAGTATTGGTTTAACTTTTGAACTTTTATCGGCTGCCCGGCGATAACAAGTAAGTCCCTTTGAGAAGCATGGACGCGCTCATCTAAATAGACTTCAAACGTGAAAAGCACATCGGCCGCATCAAAAGGTTGCCCATCGGAAAACTTCAACCCGCGCCGAAGTTCGAGTGTGTAGACACGGCCATCGGATGAGACACGCCACGAAGTGGCAAGACCGGGTTCTGTCTTGAGGGAGTGGCGATTGATGTGAATGAGATCCGCATTGATCAGACCGATGATCTCGCGCGAACTTCCGTCGATGGCGGTTATAGGATTGAGTGTCTTCGGTTCGGCGCGCTGCGAAACGATTAGCCTGCCTCCCCGCTTCGCGACATCCGTTGCGGACAGGGAGCTCCATCCCGAGCACACCGCGAGCGTTGCCCATATGGTCACGGTGGTTCGCCACTTAACCGCTCTCGATATCTTCCCAGTCTTCGTCACCAAAATTAAGTCGGACTCCGGTTCCAGCCTTCGAGAGCACTTCCGGTCACAGGACCTTGTCGAATTCCGTCTGCCTTGCAGGCCCAGCGGAATAGCACTTATAGTACGACAGTACGGTATTGTACGCAAGAAATACTGGTATCAAAGCAAGGGCCGGGAGGAGCATCCACCAGTAAGACTCTAGAACGTTGTACTGGCGGAGACTAGCCAGCAAGTTGCCCCAACTCGCCGACGGTTCCGCAACGCCGAGCCCGAAGAAAGAAAGAATCACTTCGGCAAGAATGTACGCTGGAATGAGCACTGCGGCCTGGGAAAGCACAACGCTTGAAGCTTGAGGCAAAATGTGACGGCGCAAGAGGTAGAGATCCGAGGCACCAAAACCGCGTGCGGCGAGAACAAAATCACGTTCTTTCGCACTAAGGATGACGCCGCGAATCAGACGCGCCGGCCGGGCCCAGCCGACAGCACCGATGACAGCCATTAGAAGGAGAAAGACTCCGCTCGGGGCGATGTGCAGCGGCAAGACTGCTCGCACGGCGAAAAGCAGGTACAGCGAGGGCAAGACCAAGAATATTTCTGCTGTGCGCATGATCAGTTCGTCGAGCCAGCGACCATAGAATCCGGCAACGGCCCCCAATATAATTCCCAAGCCAAGAGAGACCGCGGTAGCACACAACCCGGCCAGAAGAGAAATCCGGCCTCCATATAGGAAGCGCGAAAATTGGTCTCGCCCATATGCATCTGTGCCGATCAAGAAGATTTTTGCTGGGTTGTCAACTCCAAGCAGGCGTCCTCCCGCAACGAAAAAGCGCAGGGGGTAGAGACGACTCCGATCCTCCTCGTAGTGCGCATAGCTTGCAGCACTGGCGACCAAGCGATATACAAAAGGGCGGATGTGCAGCCTGTTTTGACTATCGAAAAAATGAATGCGGACGGGGGGCGCGAACGGCAGCTCGCGATTTTGCACAGCGGGGTCGTAGGGAGAGAAGAATCCCGCAAACAACACCATTCCGTGAGAAAGGACGAGGACTGCAAGAGCGTATTTTGATTGTCTTGGCAGCGCCATCGATTAAGTAGCGCGAATCCGCGGATCCGCCCAATACAGAAGAACATCGGCCAGCAGGTTTCCGCAAATCAGGAAGCCGGCCGCCAAAACGACCGCATCAACCGCTAGATAAAAATCCCGCTGCAAGATCGATTCAATCAAGAGCTGGCCGAGACCGGGCCAGCCGAAAACGCCTTCGACAATCAAGGAGGAGCTCAACAGGATTCCGAGAGAAAAGCCGAAGAGCGAGATTAAAGGGTTGGCGGCGGCCGGTAAGGCGTGACGGAAAAGCAAGCGCCGTTGCGAGATGCCATGGGCAGCGGCGGCGCCGATAAACGGTGAGCCCAGCACTTCTTTCATCGAAGCCCGAACGTGCGAGAGCAGAAGCGGCAAAAGTCCGGCCGCCAAGCAAAGAACAGGAAGGAAAAGATGGCGCGCCAGGTCTTCCGATTTCGACCATAGCGGCATCCCGGAAAAATCAAGCGAGACCGCCCCGCCGGCCGGGAAGAGACGGGTGCGTACAGCGAAGACTAACAGCAGCAGCGCCAATATGAGCTCTGGAATTGCCAACAGCGTAGAAATGGTGATCGCCGCCAGCGCATCGGGCCAGCGCGCGGATTTGGCGGCGCTCCAAACCCCGAACGGAATCGCAATCAGCCAAGCCAAGAGCGTGGCCGGCACCGTTAGTAAAAGCGTATTCTGAGCGCGGCGCCACAGGATCGGAGCGGCCGGGCTATCGTAGGCGAACGAGAACCCGCCGTCTCCCTTTGCCACCGACCGCAACCAACGCCAATACCGGACTGGCATGGGAAGATTCAGGCCATACTCGGAGCGAAGACTGGCGATCGTTGAGGTGGAGATACGGGGATTGACCCGCATCTCGTCAAAAAATTCTCCCGGGGCCAAGTCGACAAGCAAGAAGGTCAATACCGAGGCTCCGAACAGCAGAAGGGCGCTATTTAACAGGCGTCTTGCTAAATAGTTTAGGGGCACGGCTATCCTGGCGTGGCCTGAAGCAACGATTGAGTGTATGGATGTTGCGGCTTTGCAAACAGAGCATCTGCTTTGCCGCACTCTACGATAGCGCCTCGCTGCATGACCGCTATATGATCCGCCATTCGGGCCGCCAAGCGAAGATCGTGAGTAATAAAAAGATAAGAGAGCTCGAAGCGAACCCGGAGATCGAGCAATAGGTGGGTAAGTCGCGCCTGGGTATCGAAATCGAGGCTGGATAGCCCTTCATCCAGTACCAACAGGCGCGGTTTGAGCACCAATGCTCGTGCGATTGCAAGGCGCTGCCGCTGTCCGCCACTGAACTCGAGAATGGAGCGCGGAGCGGATTGGATAGAGAGGCCCACTTGCTCCATGGTCTCGAGAGTCCGCCTCCGCCGCTCTTTTCGAGGAAGCATGTTTTGAATAAGAAGCGGCTCTTCAATCGCATCGCAAGCCGAGAAACGAGGGTTCAGTGCAGCCGCGGCATCCTGAAAGACAAACTGAATCTTACGGCGGATGGCGCGCACGTCTTTCGGCGGTAGAGTAAACAAATTTCTTCCCTCAAAGCGGACTTCGCCCGAATCCGGCGTTTCCAGACCAGACAAGCAACGTCCGAGGGTAGATTTCCCAGCGCCCGATTCTCCAATCAATGCGAGTGTCGAGCACGTATCGATCTTTAGACTGACATCATTGAGGGCAGCAATGGAGAACTTTTTGCGGGAATACCAGCGGCCTTGCGTATAACTCTTCGAGACGTGCAGAGCTTCTAACACGGCAGCGGACCAGCAGTTTTGGCCTGCCAGTTGCCACCCATCCTCCATAACCTATCGACCAGCCCCGCGAGAATCGCCGGGTTATGAGTGATAAACAGCAAAGCAACTCGACGGCTCCGCCGGAGTTCATTGAAGAGCTCCAGAATTTCGGCCTGCGTCTTGTTATCGAGCGCACTGGTAGGTTCGTCGGCAATCAGGAATTGGGGTTTGCACACCAGGGCTTGTGCGATGGCTATTCGCTGCCGCTGCCCGCTACTTAATTGGTGCGGGTAGGCAGAGTAGAATCGGGAATCGCCAAGACCAACTTCGGCCAAGGCAAGCTCCGCGTGCCTTCGCCAATTGCGCGGTGAACCGGGAATATGCGCCCGAGCCACTTCGGCAATCTGATCGCCCGCGCACATAACGGGATTCAGCGATAGAGCCGGCTCTTGCTGGATAATGGATGCCTCTGCTCCACGAATCTGCCGCAGAGTGCCCGCGGCTACACGCAGCATATCGTGTCCGCCGAGGCGGATAGACCCGGACAGGAGGCGGGCGTTGCCGGGTAGAAGACGAAGAAGCGCCAATGCAAGCGTGGTCTTTCCGCAACCAGACGGGCCGAGCAGGGCCACGGCCTCTCCGGCTGCTATGTCGAGATTGAAATCTTTGATGACTTCCTCGCGGCCGGAATACGAAATTGTCAGATTTCGAACCTCAAGCACGCCTCCCATTGTCGGAGTTGCTCGTCCCGCCAAATTTTCTACAAAGTCCCACGCACGCCGAGCGAGCTGCGCCAAGCGGTAAGCGCTTGAATGATGTCTAGGCGGCCATGTCCCAAATCCGGGCCAAGCGGCTTGGCGTGCGCCACGGCTTGTGCCTCGTCGGACTGATTCTGAAAAATGAGAAGGTCCATCAAAAGAGAGCCGCTGTAGTCGAGCATCAGGGCAGCCCCACCCGAAACGAATGGAGCGCTAAAAGATGTCCCCCAGCCGGCAGCATAGGTCCCGAACGGATAGGTCGTCACTATACCTTCACCCGGCGCGCCTACCCATATTAGATCTGAACCGTAATTCGAAAACGAAGATCGCTGATCGTCGTTGGTTGTGGATGCGACGCTTATCACGTTTTTGTATGCGGCAGGATATACCAACGCATCCTGCCCCTGGTTGCCGGCGGCCGCGACCGAAATAACGCCGTTCAGAGTGGCGAAGTCGATCGCGTTCTTGATTTCTTGAGAGTAGGCCGCCAGATTAAAGCTCATGTTAATGATGTTCGCGTGATTTTGCACGGCCCAGTAGATGGCGCGCAAAATATCGGATGTATTGCCGGTTCCATCGGCCCTGAAGGCCTTTAACGGCATAAGTTTCGCTCCCGGAGCAACCAAGTGGATAACTCCCGCCACCATGGTGCCGTGTCCGAATTCACTAAATTGCGGATTGCCGTCGACAACAGCGGCTGTCGACTGAGAAACCAGCGCGGCTTTGTTGTCGCTAACCCACAAGGGCTTGGACGGATCGATTACGGGGCCGCTCGTCAACAAAACATCTCCGGTTTCATCGCCTTCGCCATATTGATTTCGCGTAAAATCGTAGCCGGGAACTAAGGCGTTTTGTAAAGCGGGATGATTGGGATCGATCCCGGTGTCAATTACGGCCACAATGCCCGCCCCTTTTACGCCGAAAGTGTTCTGGGCTTCGGTCGATCTGACGATCTGTTGGGCCGGCTGATTCACGTACCCACGAGGTACCATCACCCCGAAATAATCGACGGGAGCGGAATCGGTCAGCGCGGGCGGTACCGTATAATCGGAATCCGATACGGAAGCGGTAAGATCGAGCTCCGCATCGACAATGCCCAATTGCCTTACGAGTTTGTCGAGGAACGTCGTAGCAGGAACCGTGCTGGATGTTGTAACGAGAAAAACTTGGCCTAAGGACCCATCCAGACCGCCTGCTACACTACAGCCTAGTTGCGTACACACCAAGCGGACAGCGGCTAGCCCACCATTTGATCGCACGATGTAACGATTCTGGGCGTGAGCCGACGCTGCCCAAAGGGTACTCAACAATAAGCTGGACAATAGACGACGTGTCATCGACTTCATAGGCCTCCATTTCCAATCTGTTTTTCAACTTTTCACGGCGCTCGCAACAATAAGAGCCAAACTGCGAATAAATAATACATTAGTTGAAAGAACGCATCAATTGCCTTAAAGCAATTGAATCCTGTTGACGGAAAATCCGGCGGAATTTTTGACGGCAATATCAGGCGCATCGGCGAAATCTGTGTGAAAGGAAGATTACGGGAGCAGATTTGTTTCGGGGCGGCCCTTTCTTGATCAAGCCGAATCGCAATGGCCCCCTGTGATCAAATGAAAGTTCCGCTTCAGCGCGGTCGTTTTCTGGGACACGCGCGAAACGGCGTTCATTCGGTCCCATGGCTCCAAGAATCCGTTCGACAACGATCCTTTGCGTGCGCCGTAACGGCAAAGTAGTATTGGCCGGCGACGGCCAAGTCACAGCCGGCAGCGAAATTTTGAAGGCTGGCGCGCGAAAGCTTCGCCGGTTTTATAACGGCAAAATCGTATCCGGTTTTGCCGGATCAACTGCCGAC
>Ga0157374_10003192_pt1 | contig 13771 bp, 16 predicted proteins | sample M25metaG_FD_115308 | JGI IMG/M metagenome (GOLD analysis project Ga0157374, IMG submission 115308) | Miscanthus rhizosphere microbial communities from Kellogg Biological Station, Michigan, USA - M2-5 metaG | ecosystem: Host-associated > Plants > Roots > Rhizosphere > Soil | place: USA: Michigan...
CGAAGCAAAAGCCGCACCAGCTAACAAGTTCAAAGGTAAAAGTATCGGCAGTAAATAGACTGCCGTAGTCAGGGGCGCGCTGTAGTATGATTATGATATGCCTAGAACCTACTCGCTAAACGGGCTAATCAAAAACCAGCCATCTGGTGCAACATATGGCGTAAAAACCATGCCTCGCAAAGAGTACTTGCAGTCTGTGTTAAATAGACTTAAAAATGATGTTAGCCCAATTGTTGAATGTATCGAAGAACACAACAAAAATAGTGAAAATAAAATTGGATTCTTCCCAATGGTACGAATCATAATGCCAATTATTGAAGTGGTCGCTACTAGTGAGGGCCGTATGCCACAAGGTCTTATGGCAGAGCTTGGCATGACATTGCCCTTTACGGAATGGAACGCATATCGCGATATCTTCCTGCACAATGATGAATTCGTAATCTTGGGCGTAGACAGTCTCGGCTTGCAGACTGCTATCTTTCTGACTTCAGAAGAAGAACAAGAGATTGGTGATTTTTTAGCTAAGGACGGACGTAACATAGATCCGTTCCGACTGCGTAGGCTACTCGTCGACTACTTAGACCACAAAATCGAACAGACAAATGAAGACGAAACAGTTGAGATTATCGGCGAGCTGGTATATGACCCCAGCAGCAAGAATCCCGAAGTACAAGGAGCCATCAAGGAAATTAGAGATTTCCACGCCCGAACATATGGCGACTAGTCGTTGAGGCTATATCGAATGGTCTTGGGATAATCACGTTCTTTCCATATGAGACCTGCATCTGGATCTGACGTGTCTTTTAGCCTCAAGTCGTCAACACATCTGGCGTATAGCCGAGGGTTGTGTCCGCAGTAAATCTGGCCTTGTTGAGGCACTCGTTGGTGCCAAATCCCGCCATCGCTGAGCTCTTGTTCGACATTGACTAGGTTATATTCGGCGGGGTATGGATTACTGCTAAGTGCACCAAGCTTGTCTACGGCTTTATACTCGCGGGCTGCATATAGCAATTCCATCGGGCTTGTGAGCGGATGGAGAATCGCAGCAACTACTTCATCGTCTGGAATGGCAGTAGAACTACCTGTCCATTCCCAGGTAATGAGCCATGCCTTTCGTCCCGTTTGTTTCTTAGGCACTTATGTAGCCCAAACGCCGGAACAGTGTGACGGATGGCGGTGTAAGTTTATAATCACTAAGCTTGTCTAGGTCAACCCACTCCAACCTGCCTCTCAAAACCCTCCCGCCTAGCCCCTAAAAGTAAAAGACGCTACACTTCTCTCTGTCAGCTATCAAACAAACAGGAGAAAAAGTATGCGTCTTTTACGTCAACATCATATCGTGAATCTAGTAGCCGTGGTAGATGCATTCCTGCCAAGGAATGCATCTAATCCTCTTGGCGGAAGACCAGTGAAACTGCACCAGAACGAAACAATCGCACTGCTGCTGTTCAGTAGCATGGTTGCTCCGCAACGTACCATGCAAGGTGTGTACATCTGGGCTCAAACCCACTACTACCGCCGGTTCAATCTCCCAGCTTACAGCTCGTTTGTCCGAAAATGCCACCAGGCGTTGCCTGGTATGCTGGTCGTACTCGACCAGCTGCTTGTCAAGGATGCGTCCTTGCGCTTCATGGATTCCACCATGCTTGAGGTGTGCAAGTTGGTTCGTGCCGACCGACACAAAGTGGCAAGAGGCGTAGCCGCCTTTGGCAAGAACTGGCAGGGTTGGCATTACGGTTTCAAGCTCCATGCAGCATGCAATGCCAGAGGACAACTCGCAGCCATCTACTTCACGCCAGCCAACGAGAACGACGGACGGCAAATACCCAAGCTCGTCAACGACGCCACTACAGTGGCTGTCGGTGATGGCGGTTACACCGCCTCTGTCATGCGACGCAAGATGTGGCGTGAACACCAAGCATTCGTCCTGACACCGCCCCACCCAAAACAAAAGAAACAAGTTCTGGCCAACTGGCAGCTAACGCTCCTCAAGGCCAGACCCAGGATTGAATGCGTCTTTGACTACCTCAAGGAACATCTCTTCTTACAGAGCTCGTTCCCTCGCTCTGTGCAGGGCTACGCCCTGCATTATGTCAGGGTGTTACTCGCATACCAGATGATGTGGGGGTTTTGAGAGGCAGGTACTCCAGTTTTGTGAGGTCATCGCTAGGCTTCGCCTCGATCTCATGAGCTTTTTTGTCCACTTCGACACGATACACGTAAAACTTCATGCGACACATGACCTTTTCGCCAGTGTCCTTGAGTGTTTTTTCAGTCTCGCCGTTGCCACGGTCGTCAGCAAGTGTTATTTTACAGTCCGCGATATCAATGCCGACTTCTTCGAGCATCTCGCGGCGTAGGGCCTGCTCTTTAGTTTCGCCGTCGTCAACACCGCCACCGGGGATATGCCAGCAATCGGCATACACGCCGCCGCTTCTCGGGTCTTTCATGCCCATGAGGAGTTTGCTGTCTTTGGAGAAGATGAGCGCAGAGACGATGGTGCGATGGATAGTCCTCATAAGTCATCCTCGTCTATTAGAGGCACAACTTCTATGATCACTTCCTCATACGGATGAGCGTCTTTGAGTGCGGCAATCACTTGCTTGGCGATAGCTCTGTCACAGGTGACTTCAATTTGTTCTTCCTCGACAACTTCAAGTTTGTTTGCTTGGCCGATGTGCGGATTTGCCTGATCATTCGGCATGAAACGCCCTTTGCCTAAAGTAGAGAAACTGCAAAAGCTGTAGTTGCCAATGATACCCGCGCCGGCCTTACCAAGTGCTTTGCGGACAGCGTCGGCATTTTCTAGCGGGACGGTGGTGGTAATTTTGACGCGTTTGAAGTTCATAAAGGTTTAACCCCTATTGCCGGCACGACCACATTGTCGCCGCAAGAAAGCACAAACTCAACAGCTTTAACCGCTTGCTCGGTGGTAAGCGCCTTGCCGTTGAGTGGCAGGCCAGCTTTAGCAAAAAGATTGGTACGAATGGTGCCAGGGTAAAAACCGGTTACGCGCACATTGTATTCGGCAGCTTCTTCTTGCAATGCTTTAGTAAAGCCGGTGATTGCCCACTTGGAGGCATTGTAAACAGAGCGAGTGGCCTTTGCAGTAATGCCGGCCGTCGAGACTACATTGATGATCAGCCCCTCTTTTTGCTCCTTCATGCGAGTAAGCGCGGCTTTGGTTGTATAGATTGTGCCGAGTGTATTTGTGGTGACGACGTTTTCAATAGTTTCGTCTGGGATGTCCACGAGTTCGGCATTGACGATAACACCGGCACTGGTAATAAGCACGTCGATCTTGCCATGTTCTTCAAAGATTTTGTCGAACGTACTTGCTACCTGCTTGCCGTCGCGTACATCACACACGTAGTAGCTACAGCCAGTTTCTGTAGCGATTTTATGCATGGCCGCTTCGTTGCGGGCGAGAATAATAACTTTGTTGTCTGATGCAAGTTTTTCAGCAAGGGCCTTGCCGAGGCCGTCACTGCCGCCGGTTATAATGATCGTTTTACTCATAGCATCTCCAACCTTGCCATTTCTTCATCGGTAAGTTTCAAGTCCACGGCTTTCAGGTTCTCATCAATGTGTGCTTTTTGCGTTGCCTTCGGAATTGGCAGCGTTCCGAGCTGGATAAGCCAAGCCAGTGCAACTTGCGCAGGTGTCGCGCCGTGCGCGGCCGCAATCGCTTTGACCGTTTCATTTTCCAATACTTCCTGACGCTTAATGGGCTGATAGGCGACGATTTGAATATCGTGCTGCTTGCAGAACTCGCGGAACACTTGCGGCACCTCTTCTTTATGGAGTGCGTTGAAATTCATCTGATTGGCAGCGAGCGGATGGTTGGCTATTTGCATTGCGTCTTGCATTTGCTCGACAGTAAAGTTACTAACGCCAAAATAGCGAACGATGCCTTCATCGATTAGGTCGTCGATTTGCGGAATAGCTTCTTGCCAGTTCACATTTTCCCAAGGGGCATGAATATACAGCAGGTCAATGTAATCGGTACCGAGCTTCTTTAGCATTTGCTCGACAGTCGAGCGAACTTTGCCTTTGCCGACGCTCGATTTCCAAAGCTTGTCTGCAATGAATAGGTCTTCGCGGCTGTAGCCAGCGATAGCTCGGCCAACAACTTCATCCGTATAAAAGCCGCCATACAGTTCTGCGCAGTCGATATGGTTTTGGCCTTTATCAAGTGAGTAACGCAGTGCTTCAATTTCCGCCTCTTCATTGCCATGCACGGGTTTAGCCTTATATTTTGCAGATGGATCAAGGTCGAGCTCGCTGCTGATGTTCCATGTGCCGATGCCGATTGGATGTAGTTGTTTGCCGGATTTAGTTTGTAGGATCATTCTTGTGCCTCCACGCGTGTATCAATATATTGTCCATCCTTCTCGCCCTCGCCATTAATCCAAATGCATTCAGGAATAGCTTTGAATAAGTGAACAGGCTTGTCAGGCTGTAGTTCTTCGAGCTTCCAGTACCAGTTCGGTCTGCGGTCTTGTAGGAGTTTATGGTCTCTGGCTATCTCGGTTGGATCAGTTATTTCTTCAACGTGGGCTTGGATATACACACCCTCACCGGCTCCGGGTGCAACGGTTGAGTCATAGACAACGATAAAGACTTTGTGGTTTGCCCGAATGTTCTGCGAGTGTTGGCTTTCAACGTGGGAACCCCAATATACATTGAAGTTTTCATCATATGCACAGTAGACAGGGCTGTTCCATGGGTTGCCATTCGGGTCAACAGTTGAGAGCGTGGCGTAGTAGATACGGTTGAGTATGGATTGAGCTTTGGGGTTTGGCTTCATTGTAAAATCTCCTCTAACAACTCCGGAAACTCAGTCGTCTTCATATCCTCAAGTGTGAAATGACCATAACTATGAAATGCACGATATTCGATGTCTGGAATTATAGCTTTTAGTTTCTTGGCGGCTTGCTGAATGGCATCGCGGTCATCATCAGATAAGAAGATAGCGAGTTTTGTGGTATGCTCTGCAAGCTTCGGATCAATCTCAAAGTCAAAGAATCCGTTTGTATCCCAATCAATGCCAAGCGAAGGAGCGACGAGTATGACATTAGTTACCCGAACATCGGGATGTTCGCTCAACCATCGCACGATAAATCCAGCACCGCAGCTGTGGCCCACAAGTATTGTTTCTGGCGTTACATCGTAGCGCTCAAATTCTTTACACCATATTGTATACTCTGGTTTCCAGGCGTTAGGTATTTCAGGAGTTTGTGTGGCTATGTCATGAATGATGAGTTGCTTTTGTAGCCAAGGAATCCAGTGTGAATTACTAGCTGCTGGAAAAGCAGGATTGTAGTATTCTTCTTGGCCTGGGTCAGGTTTGCCGTGGAGGATGATGGCGTTTTTCATGTATTTTCCTTACTCAAATGCTCATGCACAATTTGCCACTCGCCATTTATTCGCTTTAAGACACTCGTGCCTTTACCTACGTAAACTTGCCGTTTACCCTCTACAATTCCATCCGACTGAAAGTTGTATATACATGCGGCTACCAAGTCACTCATGGCAGTCCATTCGATATTCGAGATAGTATAGGTCTCGTCTTGGATACTTTCGTAGGTGTCTTCAAAGGCTTTCTGGATAGCAGGTTTGCCGTTAAACTCTCCGTTTGTGAACCAGAATACGGCATTGTCAGTAATAAATGATGCAACGTTAGTAAAGTCTCTACTGTTCGCGGCTTTTTCGTAGGCTTTGAGGAATGTTTCAAGTTCATGGTGGAGCTTAACGGTGTCATCAGTTATAGCTTCATTTTGATCATGCTCTTGAATATATTGCACAGCTTCTTCAAGGTTTGCATGTAGCTCATTACCTGTATCAATCTTTAGTTTTTGCTCTTTCCAGGGAGTATAGGCTCTACGCCGTTCTTCGACTCTCTCCCAGGTTATCTCAGGCATCCCATGGAGATTTCTGACACGAGCTTCAATTCTTTTTTTGTGAAGAGCAGTATTACTGGTGGTGCATTCGATGATGATCAGATCGGCGTCCTGCTTTTTGGCTAGTACTCGCCAAACGTCTTTGGCTTCTTCTTCGGCATTAACGGCATCAACAACGACCGAGCTACCGAGTTTGAATTGCTCGATAGCGAGAGCCTCTGCGACAAGATACGCAGCGTATCCTGTTTCAAAGCTCTTTTCTATGCCAGATTTAATAATCGCCGACTCAATAGGATCAACAGAAAAGAGGGGCAATCCCAGTTTTTGAGCAACGGCCTCGGCTAGTGTACTTTTGCCACTGCCAGGGAGACCGGATAGCAGGATAAGATCGTTTTTGGTCATACCTAAAATCCGTAGCTAATCCTTATAATCCTTAGCCGAGGGCAGTATACCCATGTACGCATCCTTAAATTCAACCGTTTCAGCACTACGGCAAGCGTCATAGATGCTTTCTTGTACTGCTTTCGCTGCCGCATGGCCAATCACATCAACCGTGAAACCAGTATTGCCAGGGCTTTGGAAGAACTTGCCGTACTCATTGAATGGCTGTCTTATCTCTTCGGTCGAAAACACGAAAACCGTGGCGCCATCTTGGGATGTGTGTACAGGATGGATTGCGCGAACATGACCGTGAGTAGCAAAATGCGCCAGGCGTTCGTAGTTTTCGCGCGGACCAAGATCAACATTCGTACCAACGATGGTAATTGTGGTGTTAGAGGAATCACCAGTTACGAATTTAATCGTATCATCAAAGTCTTTAAACTTCTTGTTCTCATCGCGATTGCCCGCAAGAATTGTGCCGTCGGGAAGGACGACATTGCCAAGTGCGTTAAGAACAGTCATTGCACATACCATAATGCCGTTGCCCAGATCAACTCTTGCATTGCCAACGCCTGTTTTCATGCCACCGCTCTTCGTACCCTTTTCGACCCATTGGAATTTGCCAACGGCTGTACCCGTGCCAGCGCCGACGTTGCCACTTGCTACTGGTTCGTTCGTAAGGTTTTGGTATGCTTCACGGCCATACTTGGGATCATATTGTGCAATACGTGTACCTTGGTCAAATACAATAGCACCACTGATGTTTGGATTATAGATTTGCTCGGTCTTTTCACCTACTTTATCTTCGATCATGGCTTGCATGATTTCAGAAGCACTCATGAGTCCAGTGAGACTACCGCCAGCAATAAAGAAGCCTTGACGAGTGCGACGAGCGCCGACACGCAAACTGTCTGTATGAAAGCTCCCAATATCACCACCATAGCCTTGATAGGCAGATGGATATTCTTTATCAAAAAGTACGAATGTGCAACCTGTTAACTTATCGAGGTGTGTGGCATGTCCGACGCGGACGCCTTTCAGGGCTGTGAGGGTGTTGTTAGTCATAACTCAATCATACCAAACTTACGTCTCAAACCTGTTAGAATAAGCCTATGACACCAGAATTACAATACTATGCGTTACCAGAAACTTTGACTGACCTCTCCGACTTTAAAGAGTTTACAGACTGGTTGTCGCCCGATCCACGCGTTATCTTTCAAGTAGCGCAAGGGCTCATCGTGCATGACATGTGGCTTGAGCGCTACGGCGTCAAAGCTCAAACGGAGCAATTGCGGGGCGTATGCACCCCTAGCGCTAGCGATATGCTCACGCAAGTGTCCAAGCTCAGGAAAGACAGTTTATCTTTCGCTGTACCGCGCAGCCCTGAAGAGCGAATCATCGCTTGTTGCCGTGAGTTTACGGTACTAGCAACTGCACTGTTCCGTGCCAAAGGTATTCCTGCTCGTGCTCGCTGTGGCTTTGCGCTTTACCTCGCTGCTCCAGGTTTTTATGAAGACCACTGGATGTGTGAATACTGGGATGGTGATAAATGGATAGCTATTGATCCTCAGATTGATCCTTTCCAGCAGAGTTCTTTCCAAAACTGGGCTAATACTACAAAAAGTGCCGATCCAGCATACAAAGACATGCTCCTCTCGCTCGACCCAATGAATCTTACCGACAAGCATTTTATTACTGCTGGCGTTGCTTGGAAAATGTAACGCGAAGGTAAAGCTGACCCAGACAAGTTTGGCATTGGAGCTGATCCGAAAGAGCGTGGCCTTGAAACACTCTATGGTGCCTGGTTTATACGCGGTCAGCTATTGCGTGACTTTGCCGCACTCAACAAGGTTGAGCCGGTGCCATTCCTCGTGCGCCTGAGCTTTGGTGAGGATTGGAAGGCGTGGCGGCTGCTCTCGGCGGAAGATGAAGAACTGAGCGAAGACGATCTCAAGCTACTCGACAGCATTGCTGAGCTTTGCGTGGAGCCGGATGGCAAACGAGAGGAGATGGCAAAGTTGTTTGCCGGGAACAAAGAGCTGCAACCGTTGCTCTAGCTCAAAACCTATTCTCCTTCGGCAAATAGGTTCAACCCCTGTTTGAGTACAAACAGGGGTTACGATAGATACCCACCGAAGACACTACGCAATCACAAACCTACCCTCGACTAAACGTTCTCCGTAAATATTCTTGCCTATCAAGTGGGTTATTGTCCGTCCTTTCTCTTGTGGGGATTGCACCTTGTACTGCTTGGTATTCTCCGAATTCTGTTACAAACGTACCTTCACCATTCGTAAGGTCAGGGATAGAACGCTCAAATTCGAATGTTCGACGAACTGGTATCAGCCCCTCTAGCCAAATGGTCTCTTTGTTGGTCGCTGGCGAACGGTTAAGTCGAGCCTCGGCATCAGTCAGGTGTTGCATAACTTGCGCCAGAGCTATTTGAGGAATATCCAGCTCAAACCGATTCATCGGCTCATATACAGTTGTCTTGGCTTGCTTGAGAGCCTGCATGAGCGCAAGCGGCGTCATGTTACGGAAGTCACCGGCGGTACTCGACATACTTTTATCAAAGTTAGCATGTGCATGACTTTGACGCGGCCAGTAACCAGTACGCGTAAGCGTCACGATGCAGTCCGTCACTTGCCATCCATAGAGGCCTTCCTGTAACACTTCTTTCACGGTTTCCTCAATAGCCGTAAAGAAGGCAATGGGCATTGTGCCCAAGACATTGCTGGTAAGTCGATACTGAATGCCGGAATTCGGGGGAGCTGGCTGTATTTGCAAACCAACAGTACCTAAATACGGGTCGCCCCTTGTGCCAATTTCAAGGCCTTCGCCGGCATCGATAGGTCGTTCAATGCAAATCGCAGTGGTGTCGTGAAACGCTATCCGTACGCCGTAGTCGTTCGCGAGTGTGTCCTCGATAACCTCTTTCTGTACCTCGCCGCATAATCGGATGGATAGTACCTTATCGCGAAGATTCTGGCGCACTTCAATGAACGGGTCTTGCTCACTGATTTGTTGTAAAGCGTTATAGAGGCGAGGAGCATCTTGGGGTGACTTTGGGCTAACGACAACTTCAAGGCTGGGCCTTGCGAGATATGGCTTGCGCTCATTTGGTGGTGCACAGCCTACATAGTCGTTAATAGCGCAGTCATTCATGCCCCAAACTTTTACAATGTCTCCAGTAGTTGCAGTGGAAACATCAATTGTGGTGCCGTTCTGAAATGCTTGCATTGCGGTTATCTTGGCAGTAAAGGTATCTTCTGTTGCTGGTCGACCACATGCAACCTGGCTTCGCAGCTGCATCTCACCGGAATAGACACGAACGTAGGCAATCTTTTCGCCTCGTACTCCTCGTTCTATTTTGAATACCACCGCTGACAGTGGAGCCTCGGTATCGACGCGCAACGGAATAAAGTATGTTTCCAGCGCCTCAGTAAGTTGTGGTATGCCGACTCCTTTAATAGCTGAGCCAAAGAAAATTGGGCAGACTTGCATACGACGTATTTGCGCTACTAGCTCCTTTTGACACGTATTTGCATCTAACTTTTCAGGACTATTCAAAAGATCAGCCAGAAACGTCTCGCTATTATCAGCGAGTGTCGCTTGCAGCTCTTCAATGTACGCCTGATTGTCGGTGCGAGTTGCTATTTCAACCTCGCGCGTGCCAAGGTTGGCCTCCGAATTCATAGTAATGACATGCGGAAACAGCCTGTCTCTTATTTCTTGGACAAGCTCGGTGTCACGTGCGCCCGTACGATCAACCTTATTAATGAAGATGAGAGTGGGGATACGCAGCCTTTGAAGCGCCCGCATGAGTACGCGGGTTTGCGGCTGTACTCCTTCGACGGCAGAGATCACTAAAACAACCGCATCGAGGACACGCAGTGATCGTTCCACCTCCGCTATAAAGTCGGGGTGGCCGGGCGTGTCGATGAGGTTTAGCTTTAGGTTGCCAACGTTAAACGACGTAACAGCGGCTTTGATGGTGATACCGCGCTGACGTTCCAGCGCCATGGTATCTGTTTGAGTATTGCCTTGATCGACGCTACCGAGCGTCTTTATGACACCGGTGTTATACAGTAGGCGTTCGGTAAGACTGGTCTTTCCAGCGTCCACATGCGCCAGAATACCTATATTTAGAGATTTCATACGATAAAGCGAATCCTTGATTCTTAGGAGTAATAGAGGCAGATGAATTGTTGGGAGACCTCATATGGATTCCTTGCTTATCGTACTAAATGATGTTCTTATTGTACCTTAAACGCTTTGAAAGCACAAGCATTGGCTCGTGTGAGTTTTGACCTTCCCACTGCCTCACCAGTATAAGGGGTAAATCGCCCAACCCAAGGTCGTTCAGACGTTGGGTGCTCCACCTTGGCTTGACCAATTTACCCCTTGCCCCGGTCGTGAGCGGGAAGGTCGATTCGCTCAGAAGATAAGTTATAAAGGAGGTTTGCTATGCAGACAGAAGAAGCGATTGAGATTGCAAAGAAGAACGATGCGTTTCGTAAGAGTGGGTTTGGAGTTGTAGTTACCCCAGGAGTACAGGTTTTAGAGGACCTTGGCGGGTTGATTGATGAAATCCGTCAATTCAATGAGTTTACCGAAGATAACGATCCGTATGGTGAACATGACTTCGGTACGGTGTATTGGTTTGGCGCAAAGGTGTTCTGGAAAGTGGATTACTACGACCAGACGTTAAAGTACGGCCGTCACCCGCTAGATTTGGATTGTAGACGGGTGATGACCGTGATGCTTGCGAGTGAATATTAGTTCACTGGCTTTTTTAGTATACTCGGAAGTCGTTAGGGCTTCCGGGTTTTTCATATTACTTAGTTTTTTAGGAGTTAGATGATGAGTGAATCGACAGGGTATAACGGGTGGAGTAATTATGAGACGTGGACGGTAAATCTATGGCTTACAAACGATCGCTATTTTTACGATGAATTGTGCTCCATCCTGAAAAAGGGTACCACTCCGAATAAATGTGCCGACATGCTTGAACAATGGGTTCGTAATGAATGCGAATTCTGGGGCGATGAGGCGTCAATATGGAGCGATCTGCTGAATGACGCGCTCAGTAGAGTGGATTGGCTAGAAATCATTCAGAATAATCTGTAGCTTGTTGTCCCGGGTATGACAGTAAACTACCCGAAACAATCTAGGCAACGTCTAATGTGATACGTCCATCCGGCATGCGCCTAAGCGGCATAAGAAAAGCGTCGTTGGGTTTAGTGATAGCCATAATCTCTGTAGCGGTGGTCGTATAAAACTTTTGGTCTTTTGCTGCCTCATCTTCCGTTCTGCCTGCTTGCCGGTGTAGGCGGCGTTCCAGCGTGGGTGAATCACAAATAATGATCACGGCTGGAGGTTTACCGAAAAGTTCCTGCCAATCTTCGGAATCACCGTATTCTAATTGCTTCGTGATGATGTTGCTTACTGCGAATAAGGGCTGTCGTTCTTCGGCGTAGTACATAAAGAAGTTGCGTCCTTTGGCTCGTGGACCACCACTTGTCTTAAACCGGATGAGTCCATCTGGTGACGCTTCTGGCATATCCTCCATGCCAGTTAATTCACTCTTGCTGAACATATCGAAGCGCTCACCTAAAATAGCTTCCAGATGGTTATAAAGGCTGAAGATGGCCAGACTTCGTTCTACAAAGCCATCTGTCGCCCGAACATCTTTGTACATGTTCTTTAGCGTATGGTTCGATATGCCGTCCACACCTCTGAGTACTGCAAATCCTTTGGGCAGCATGAAGTATGAAGCAGGTTTGTTCATCAGCTTATAGCTTTTGTCGTATCTTCGGCCTATGTATTCTTGGTCTTCTAGGATTTGTAGTCGTGAGTTGATGCTGTTTCTGTGTTGGAGTTGGAGTTTTTGGGTAAGTAGGTTTGAAGTGACGAAGCGGAATTTGTAGAGGAGTAGCAATACATCGATCTGGTTATGATTAAGTTTTCTGGGCATATATACTTTCACTCGCTAAATAGTAATGCGAGCCTCTTATATGTAAGAGTAATAAAGGAGAACAAAAATAACAACCTTACAGAGAAAATATTAAATATTTGTTTGACTAGCTGGTCAAACAGCGGAACAATCTTATCTGTAAGTAACGTACTGATTGATGAGATAAGGAGAACGATCAACGCAATTCTAAGGAGTTAGTCGTTCGTACTCATTTGACACATAGTATAAAGTACAACGTCAAAACTCTTTCCAACCCGTACTAGTACCAGTATACTATAGATATGACTAGTAGTACGGGTAAGGGGCAACAATAGATGGGTAAAAAAGACATAGAAGCTGAAGATTTAGCTATCCAAGATACACTATCAATGGACGTAGAAGAACGTCTCAAGCTATTGGCGGCATTAATTGTCGATAAGATAGACCAGGATCAGCGCAACGACCAGACTTTGCTAAAAGCTCTCATGAGAGGAATGCCAAATGCCTGAGTATCAAGTCGCAACCGGCAACGTAGTGGGCGCCATTCGTGTATCCACGGTCAAGCAAGGTGTTGATGGCGACTCGCCAGACGACCAGCAAAGACTTATCGAACAGTATGCGGGTGCGCGTAATTTAAACGTTGCACGTTACTTCGTATTCTTGGAATCTGCCTCAAAAGATCAGCAGCCAATGCAGGAAGTAGTCAATTACTGTAAAGACCCGAAGAATAACGTCAAGCAAGTCATCATTAAGTCGATCGACCGTTTTACGCGTGGTGGATCAGAGTTTTACAGCGAACTCAAAAATCAGCTTGATGCTTGTGACGTGGCTTTGGTGGATGTGTACGGCATCATTGGCAACCAAAAAATAAATACCCTTGAATACCTAGGCGTTAAGTACAAGTCGAGTGAGTACTCACCCACAAAAAAGGCTGAGCTGCTTGAAGCTGAACGAGCCAAGGATGAGGTGCGTGATATTCAGACGCGCATGATCGGTGCACAAATACGCTATGCCCGAATGGGTTATTGGGTGCGTCGTCCATTGCACGGCTTCGACAATATCCATATTGAAACACGCGAAGGTAAACGTTGCATTCTTAAGCCTAATGAAGCCGAGGCCCCCTTAGTTATTAAGATGTTTGAGCTGCGTGCACGCGGAACCATGGAAGATATCGAGATCGTCAATGAACTCAATGCACTAGGCTTTCGTACCCGCGAACGGGTTATAAGGGACAAAGATGATCCAACTAGAATTCTTGAAGTCATAGGTGGAGATCCTTTAACACTTAAGCAGTTGTGGAGGATGATTGAGAACCCGGTATATGCCGGTATTAATCCCGAGAAATGGACACAGGACAAGCCGGTGCGATGCAAATTCGATGGCCTGGTGTCCATAGAGCTATTTAATGCTGCAAACAGGGGCAAGCTTACGATCCTCGAAGATGCTGAGGGTATACATATTCATAAACGCAAACCACCGGAATACCTTGTTAATAAGGGAGCTAAAAACTCAGAATTCCCCTATAAGCGGA
>Ga0157374_10003193_pt1 | contig 13770 bp, 17 predicted proteins | sample M25metaG_FD_115308 | JGI IMG/M metagenome (GOLD analysis project Ga0157374, IMG submission 115308) | Miscanthus rhizosphere microbial communities from Kellogg Biological Station, Michigan, USA - M2-5 metaG | ecosystem: Host-associated > Plants > Roots > Rhizosphere > Soil | place: USA: Michigan...
CATCATCGGTTCCATCCATTGAAGAAGGCAATCTTATTCCGTGCCAATGTACTACAGTAGCTTCACGAAGATCATTCTTTACTTTGATCACCATCATATCTCCCTTGTTTGCTTTCAAAACGGAACCTGGAATGCTGTTGTTAAATCCCCACGCTTTTATAGTTTTTTCTTCAGAAATATTCCAGTTGAATTTGGAGGCAGTGAGTTCGTAGTATCTTATGTTGGTTGTGTTTGGTTTCATTTTTTTGATTTTAAAGTTTTAAAAGAGAGAGGTCGAGAGACCTCTCTTTAGATTTATTTGCTTGTTCCGCAAGCACAATTTTCACCACAGAGACAAGGATTGCAAGAGCAATTCGGATTGTCGTTGTTTGCTTCAATTGTTGTTTTCATGATTTTTTGCTTTTATGTTATTTACTTGATTTGACAACACAAAAATACCATGACGCAAAGCCGATGTCTTTATGCAATTGAGGGTAAAATTTATATAATTTTTGGATTAAACTCTGTCGAGTGATTTTCGCTTTTCAACCCCAATCTTTTTGAAATGAGATGGAGTAAGACCTGTGATTTTTTTAAATTGAGAAGAAAGATGATGTACACTGCTGAAGCCTGTCTCATAGGAAATCTCGGTTAAAGAGAGTTGGTCATACACAAGAAGTTCTTTTACTTTTTCTATTCGTTGTAAAATGAAAAATTGTTCAATTGTTTTTCCTTCCACAGAAGAAAAAAGGTCGCTAAGATAACTATAATCGTGCGGAATTTTTTTGGTGATGAAAGATGAGAGATTAATGTTTTGACTATCCATTCCTAAATTCAAATATTCTATCACTGCCTGCTTTATATCTTCAATGATCTTGTTCACTCTTGTTTCTATCAGTTCAAAACCTACATCGTTAAGTTCTTTTTCAATTTTTTCTAATTCTGTGGTTGATAATTTTCGGTTTAATTCAACTTCTCCCAACGACACTTTATGAAAAGGAATGTCGAGACGTTTGAAAATATTTTCAACTGTCAGCATGCATCTATCGCAAACCATATTCTTAATAAAAAGTGTTTTGAATTTTTCTCCCATATAAAAGTGTAAGATTTTTGAAATTTTCTATCGTGAAGAAATTATCAAGAACATCAAAACGAAATTATTTTCTTGTAAACATTATTTTCATTTTGCCATATACACATGAATGAATTATTGTTGATTTGCTGCAAAACAGGAAAGCTTCCTTCACCCGCATTTACTTTTTCTTCGGTTGGCAATAAACAAACGATGTTACCTTCTTCTATCCATGCATAAACATTTTTGTTGCCGATATTTTCAACCGTGCAATTTTTTCCTTTACCGATCATTTCTTCTTGATGCCCGGGTACACAAGAATAAATTGTATCAACTCTTCTCCATACAGTTTCAACTGAACCATTTTCATTAATAACAATGCCGCCACCATCCATCGGGCATGCATTAAGTTTCCAGTTCCCTTCACCTAATTTTTTCGCTTCACCAAAACTTTGTCCACCATCATGCGATTGAATAAGATATAAATTGCGATTGCCGTTCCAGTTATTTCTAAACATTACAGTAATACCATTGTTTCCAAAAGCAACCGATGGTCTGCAACATTCACAAACTACTCCATCAGGTGATTGATAAACGATCTTATTCTTCGTCCATGTTTTACCGCCATCTGCAGATAAAGCACCAACAATTTTATTCCTGTTATTATTCCTCACATCAAGCCATACAGCATATAAACTGTCTCCTTTTGCAGCAACAGCAACAAATCCTTCTTTGCAAACATCCGGCACATCATTCACTAATCCGTTTTTTATCCAGCCATCATTTTCATTTTTTGTATAGCCATGAATATTACCATTTTTATCAGGAGCAAGAATAGATAATGTGTGTGAAGTGTTGATGATATGTGGGCCTCGCCCCGCAACACCAAAAAGATCTTTGATGGTATCAACCAAAACCGGTTTTGAAAAATTTATTCCATTATCTGAAGAGCTTACATACTCAAGCCTATTGCCTTTTGCAAAAACAATGTAAACAATTCCCTTGGCATCTTTTGTTGCGGAAGGCATAGATGCTTTTGTTGCCACAAGATCATTGTCTTTTGGATGATAACTGAACGATAAAAGAATGATGGAACAAGACAAGAAAATAAAAGTGTTTTTCACGATTGATTTTTTATTCATGTTTATAAGCCATCATTTAAACGCATTGAAAAATAAATACTCGAATCTAACCAAAAAACCATTTGGTGCGGAGCGATACATCGAACTATACAACTGCTGACGATAGCCAACATCAATTCTTGCCTGGCTGTTAAAGATGAATTGAAGCGCCGGTGCAACATCCAGATATGATCGCCCATTGTTTCCTAAAGTTTGTCCCAATACTTCAACCAATACATTCATATTGGTTTGTTTATAATTAGTATATTCTTTGGGAAAAATTAATTTACCTGCAGAGAGCGAATAATTAAAAGCATTGCTTGATTGAGTTGTTGGAAATTTATTTTCATTGCCATTGTCTGTTGCGTGCATATAACTTCCATTCGCAGACAAAGCAACTTTATACAACAATTGTGTTGCAACAACTCCTGCCTGGTAGCCGCTGTTATGGCCATACAGATCTATTTCCTCCTGGTGAATGTCGCTGTTGTTGTAACTTACTCGTCCATAAGCCGCCATGCGAAAATGATTGTGCACTTCATCTTTACTGAAGAAACGATACTTCACATAAAAACTTCCACCTTCTAATGAAAGATTTTTTGTTCTGTTGCTGAAAAAACCATCAGCATGCAACATCAGTCTTTTGTTTGCGCCCCACATTATTTCAGGGATTAAATGGTATTCAGCGATGCCTGAGTATTTTTCATTCATCAGCATATTTGCAAGCCTTACACCAATCGAATGTGAAGGCATGTTGCTCGCGGGTTCTGTGTACACAAACAATTCCTGCGCATGTGCAACAGAACCCATGAGCAAAAAAAGAAACAATATTTTTTTCATTAATGCTGCTTTTATAAAAGCAGTTTCTGGATCAGTTCATCAAGTTGTTGATGTGAAGGATTTACTGCAACTACCTTTCCTGTTTTATCGAGAAGATATGTATTCGGAATATACATCACGTTCCATTTGCCTGCAACCACACCTTTATCATCATTCACATGTAACCAGTTGATCTTGTCTTGTTTTATTGCTGTCTTCCATGCGAACTTGTCTTCATCAACGGAAATACCATAGATCTCAAAACCTTTTGACTGATACTTTTCATATAACTTTTTCAATTCCGGTTCGCTTCTTCTGCAAGGTCCGCACCAGCTCGCCCAAAAATCTATCAACACAACTTTTCCCTGCAATGAAGACAAACTGAGGTTACTTCCCTTTGTGTCAGGCAATGATATTTCGCTTGCCTTCTCTCCCACTGACGGTTGCGCAAAACCTGCAACACACATAAATAAAACTACAAGTACAGAAACTGCTTTTTTCATTGAAAAATCATTTTTTAAAACTGACAGGTTTCAAAAACCTGTCAGTTTTTATTTACTAAATAGTTACATGATATATTCTTTCACTTCTCATGCTTTCGTTATGGCAACAACTTTCCATCACACCGGTTGTAAAACATTTCATGGTTGTGTATTGAGCATACTTTTTATAATCTTTTGGTGATTCAAAATTTCTATCAAGTACTGTCAATACTTTTTCACCATCCAATGTTTGTTGCTGCACGTGCAGAAAATGAAGATTAATTCCATCTACTGAAAAATGCTTGTCATTTTCTATTGCAACATTATCAAAGTTAATGGTAACCTGGAATTTTGCAACAGAGAAACCTGCATCTTCCACCGCTTTGCGAATATCATCAAAGTTAACCACAGCATCTTTTTTAAATGCAACATCATAACTCGATTCTTTGATATTTGCTTTCACACTTTCAATCGTGTTCACTTTTTGTAATGCTTCATAAATTGCTTTAGAGCACATGGAGCATGTTAAACCACTTGCTACCAATTTAGCATTTGAAATTTGCGCATACGATGACATAGTTATCATCAGCGCAATTGCCATAAATATTTTTTTCATCGTACTTCAAAATTAAATTTTACAACATTTCATTTCACTCTTTGCGACAATAGTTATTCCTCCCATTCTTTTCTGAATGGTGCAGGAAGAACCAATATAATAATATCCTTTGCCAAACTTTGTTTTGCAGCAATCGCTTGACTGGCTGCATAAAGAGCATGATGAAGGATCCTTACAACTGTTGCTTGTACAATCATTGTTGCAGCAATCTTCTTTTGTGCAATTGATGTTTTTTGTGCTGCTCATCATTGCCATACAATTCATGCTCATGTTATTCATTCCCTTCATGTCTTTCATGCCTGTTGTATCTGCATTTGCTCTTTTGTATTGACAACATTTTTCCAAATTATTGTATGATGCATCAGGCGCTTTTTCATCTTGTGTATCGTAACCAACAGACGCGATCTTTTTTTGTATTGCATTGTTAGACGTTTTAGACGCATCATAACTTACAACAAGCAACTGAGTTTTTTCATTCCAGCTTGCTGATGCAGCACCTGCCTCTGTTGCTGCTTTTTCGATTTTGCTTTTGCACATCTCGCATTTGCCCCAAACTTTTACAATATCTGTTTTTGATTGCGCAAAAACAATTAAAGATGCGCAGGCAAATAAAATCGAAAGCATTAAATATTTCGTTCTCATGATTTATGATTTTCCATGATTAAATGATGTAATAATTTTTATTGGACAAGCTTTTGTAATGCTATTAAACTTTCGTTGTGTCACTCACTTGTACGTTCGGAACTTTATTGAACAAGTTGGGAATCGCGAGCTATTAGTTATGCGTGAACCGGCTCGGAGCTCGCAGCTTATAGCTCAAAGCTTTTCTAACAGTACAAGAGTGCGACGCAACCGCCGCTGAATAGCATTGCGGCAGTTGGCTACAAAATAAAATAACCACTGCAACATAAATGGTATCAAATTCTGAAAACGCAGTTTTGAACATAAATATCAGGGTCGCTTAAAAGAGGAGGGGAATTTGCATTTGTAATATTGCGGGGCACAGTTAAAGAAACTAACTCGTCAATCGAAGGAATAAAAAAATGTAATTCAGCAACCGGCGCTTTTAAATTAAGATCAGTTGAAGCTTGCTGATGTTCATCGCTTACTTTCACAAGATGATAATCGTGACCGCAGCACGGCATTTTTGTTTTGCAAAGATCATTGTCGTTGTAGCTTTCAAATTGCACCTGCGAAATTTCTCCCATGCAATAATGAATATTCACAGCGAGACCGGTGGTAAGTCCGAGGTATAAAATCGCTACTATAAATGCAACTACTTTTTTCATTCGCACCACAAATATAAAACAGTTACGAATGAAATATTATGACTTTGGTCATTTACTGTTAATGATTTTCAAAACTTAGTTTACAAAGCTCCACCAAACACCGAATCGAAACCAGAAAGAGCGTTGCGGATAATGCGGTGCAGCAAAATTATTTCGCGTAAAGCCCCAACCATTTAAAGGATCCATTGTGTTAAGATTCTCTCCGCGGATAAATGCCTTAAAACTTTTTATGCGGAAATTGAGAAAGGCATTGATCTCGGGTCGATTTATTTTAGTTGTAAAAGTATCCTGTATAAAAAATTGTCCGTTGAACGGTGAATAGTTGTCGGCATGATAAGGTGTGTAATATTTTATTTCAAGGCCCGTAGAAATAAAAAGATTTCTGAAGAAATTTCCTTCAAATGCAAAACGATTTCTTGTAAAAAGAAAGGGAACATTTACCGGAGCATTGGGCGTTGTTTGCTGTAAGTGCGCTTCAATATACCAGTTCCAGTGTCTGCTCAAATGAACTGCTTTCTCCGCTCCTATATGTAATAAATTGAAAGGTGAAGATTCTTGTTTTGCAATAAAAAAATCATCAAAATACATGTAGTTCGTTATAAAATAATAATCACCTGTTAATGAAAGACCGAGTTTGGTAAGATTGATATTTGCAAAAACCCTTGAAATATTTTCTGCTCCGAAAGTACCATCGGGAATAACAGGAAACGAGGAAACACCCTTACTAAAAATTGAAGAGGGGGAACGGTTTGTGTTTTGAAATCCAACTAAAAGATCTCCTGTTCTGTTATTTAATACACGTTCAAGGCTTCCATAAAATTGATAGTCACCAGCATAATTTCCTGCAAGATAAAAACGACCGCTGGCAACAACATCCCACTTTTGACTGCGCGTACGATTGCGATATTCACCTCCGATATATACGTTTGTATATTTTGATTTGTAAGGATAATAACCACCGGCAATGTATTCATAACCTGCATTGGCTTTAAGAAACTGGTTAAGATTATTTTTTTGAGGATAAGAAATTATGCTGAGATCATTTGTAAGCTTTTGCCAACTGTCTTTGAAATAAACTGAAGTGCCATTCGGAAGAAAATTATAATAGCGCAGGTAGAGTGAATCTACGGGCTGATTATCCTGAAAAACATAGTTCTGTTTCCGGTATTCAATAGTGTGTTGTAATCTTATTCGCGGATAAAATAATTTATAGGTAACAGAATCTGTAACAAGAGAATCTTTTTGACCGAAATCATAATTCTGTCTGAACAAAATAATATGCTCGTCGTATAAAGAACCTGTTGCAATAGTGGTAGAAAAAGGATTTCTGGAAAACTGCGATGCATTGCCCAATCTCGTTGCTACACCAAAGGGATCATTGAAATTCAGATGCACAAGATCGGTGTCGCTTTGTATGCCGCCATTTTCAGATGATCGTACCTTATTTGAAATATAGATCAGTTCATTGCCGTAACGTTTACCCGTTCCTGTATAAGAAGTGTTGAGACGAATATTACTGTTGTTGGTATTTTGATTTTTAAACGAACCCGGTGCATTCATCAATCTGAACTCAAAAGTAAAATTGAAATTGCTTTTGTGGTTTTGTGTGGTGATCGCATTGATGTATTGTTCTGATTTGCTTCCCAGCATGTAACCAAGTTCTGTGTATGGTCGTGTTGAGGTGAAAATGCGTGTATTTTCCGGAGTGTACTTATATACATCATAGCTGTGGAAACCCGCATCCCATCCGGCTTCCATGTAAGGAGTGAATATGAGTGAAGTTGCGGCATTGCCAAAGTTTCCTAAATCAACATAATAATAAGGAAGCGGATAACGCGTATTAAAATCGTTGATAGAAGAATCAAGTTTGTGAGATCGTGTTGAGTCAAAAAAATGAAAACTTATCGTGAGTGAATCTTCGAGCGGATTGCGATGCTGTAATCCTTTTTGATTAGCAGTAGTATCATTTTTCTGCGGCATTGAAAAACCACGAGCTCCGGGAATATTAGTTGGCATTTGTGCATGTGCATAATTCCAACATACAACTGTAATTACTAATGATGCTATATAATTGATCCTTCCTTTGGCCATTCATTTAAACAATTCCGCAAAATAACAGTAAAGCTGTGAATGAAAAGATAATTTAGTTCACACTAACGCAATCAATTTTGAATTCGAAATTTTGAGATTTAGTGAAGAAAAATAGATAATAACAAATCAATAATATTGCAATAGCAAAATCAGAAATTACATATACATTATTCTTTCTCCTTCCTGATCGTTCTTCCCTTTTGTAAAAAATTTTTTCCAAATTTATTTTTTACATCATCGATTGCTTTGTAAAGATTTGTTTTCTTTTCACGGTTCTCAAATAAACTTCCCTGAACAGCATGATTGGTGAATTCGCTCAATCGCACACCAAGCAAGCGAACCGGAGTTCCTTTGCGATAAAGCTTATGAAACAATTCGATGGCAACAGGAATTAATTCATCATCGCTGAAAGTATAATTAATAGTTGTTTGTCTTGATGTCGTTTCAAAATTCGGATAACGAATTTTTACTGCAATGCAACCCGCAAGCATTTCATCCTGCCGCAATTCATGCGCAACTTTTTCTGTCATGCGCACCAACTCACTTAATAAAAATTCAATGTTGTTGGTATTCTCTTCAAAAGTATTTTCAGTAGAAATAGATTTCGCTTCATGATATGAATGTACTTCGCTAAAATGTAAGCCTTGCGATTTTTGCCAGAGATCAATTCCCCATTTACCTAATTTTTCTTCCAGGTCTTCAACAGGTCTTTTACTTATATCACCAATAAATTTTATTCCCATTTCTTTTAATGTGATAAAAGTGCTTTCACCAACACCGGGAATTTTATTTACAGGCAATGGAGCAAGAAATTCTTTTTCCATCCCGGGTTGAACAAACAAGTAACCGTTTGGCTTCGCTTCATCTGTTGCAATCTTTGCGATCAGTTTGTTGCTTGCAAGACCAAAAGAAATCGGAAGATTTGTTTTATGAATTATTTCTTGTCGCAATTCAATCGTCCATTGAAAAGGATCAAAGAATTTATCCATGCCGGTAAGATCAATATAAAATTCATCGATGCTTGCTTTTTCAAACAGTGGCGCTTTCGCAGCAATAATTTCTGTTACCCATCTTGAAAACCTGCTGTACTCGCCTCTTGTGCCTCTTACCAAAAGAGCCTGCGGACATAACTGCATTGCTTTCTTCATGGGCATCGCAGAATGTACGCCGAATTTTCTTGCTTCATAGCTGCAAGCCGCAACTACACCACGTTCACGGCTTCCCCCAACAATAACAGGTTTGCCTTTTAGTGAAGGATCATTCAATACCTCAACACTTACAAAAAAGCTATCGAGATCAAAGTGAGCAATATATCGTTGTGGTTTGTGCACGTGTATGCGAAGGTAGAGAAGATATTTTTGCTACAGGCTACAGTGCGTATGGCATCGTTCCTTGTGTCACTCACTTGTACGTTCGAATATTTATTCAACAGTTTTACTTCACCTGTTTGACAAACACGCGTAGAATGTTTTACAAACTTCAATAACGAAAAATTGAAAAATAAATTGAGGGTCTATTTTTATTTACACTATTACTTCCCAATCCTCCACCTCACCTTCAACAACGAAAAATAAAGGATGCACCTGACAGTTCTCATTAGGGTTGAATGTTTTTAATTTAAAGAGGTCTCTTTGTTTTAATTTCTTTTGCAGATGCTTCATTTCATATTCTATTTGTCCTTTTGTAACTGCAATTGTTATAGCCTTAAAATTCCAGTCGATTTTTTCTTTGCTGAATTTAAAACCTCTTTCTTCCGCTTCTTTAAAAACAATACTCAAATAATAGTTAATAGCCTCTAAAGGCTGCGGATGATTTTTAAAACGGTTTAGCTGCGGATGATTTCTATAACCTTTGGTTTTATTTTCCAATACCTGTTTAGCTAACAAAGTTTCTCTCCATAAAGCCACCAATCCTTTGGTGTCAAGATATTTTGGATGCAAAGACCATATTCGCATGTTATCATTACAAATGAGTAATCGAATGGTTTAATAAAATATTACCATTTGCAACTTTTTCTTGTTCCATTGATCTATCATCCCGTACAAAAAATTGAACTGGCAAGAAATTATTGAGGAGAGTTTTTATGATACCACAGATGCTTGGGAAAGACCGTCTTGCGCTACCGAAATAATTATTCTCATCGAAAGCAATGAGCAGTATGTTATTCAGAATATATTTTAAAGAAAGGAATGTTTACAATTTTGTACAGAATGAAGTATTCGCCATTTAAGATATATAACAACCCCTCTTCCCTTGCCCCTGCACCGGTTAGGGATAACTGAAAACCTAAACACACAACGTAGTCTTTACCTTTTAAATAAAGCAGGTCTTCATTAAATTATTTATGAGTCTTTGCTCAATGAATAACTTTTTCTGCATCTTTATTATTCCTTTGAGCATGATCTGCCAATTGCGTTACTGCCGCTGCCACTAAGCCGCCCATTAAATATAACCCTACAGTCATAAGTTGTGTACCTAAAGTTTTATTGCTTGGTTCAGTTGGAAGACCGAGCGGCTTAGGCAAAACGACGGCAGTTACGCCTGCTATCAATCCTAATAAAGCCCCACGTAGCCATATGCCTTTTTTTCCTCCGATTCCTGTAAGGCTATAATAGGCGGTATCACAAAAAAGTTCACCTCCTACAGCCCAACGTTGAAGTTGATCCTCTCCGGGACCTTCTTTATTTATGCTTTTTAAGCCTTTTCGAATCAGGTCCATATCGAGTATATCCATACGCGGTGCATCAGGTGTTACTCTTCTCAGGGCTTCATGCATGGACGCCACTGCAACGGTTCCAGCTAATCCTCCTGCTAATCCGGCAGATACTTTCATAATAAATAAATTATAGATGATTAAATGATTTTGACTGAAGTATTATCATCTTAATTCCAACAAAATATAGTGCCAGAAATAATTCAATGGTTAAACTATTGTTTAAAAATTTCCTTCGCAGAAAGTCATTGTCTCAAAAATTCCAAATAAAAATTTTCAGCTATTGTACCAAACATAGCGCGCAGTCTTTTCGAAGACTTCTGGAGAAAGAACAATATGTACTTCAGCTATTGCAACAAATGTATCTCGAATCCCTTCAGAGGATTACGGAGAAAGAAACAAGGACATTTGGAATAATGACGGAAGGTTGCCTATCATTTGTTAGAAAACCACGAGGGGTTAAGAAATGGCTTATCAACCTTTACTTCTGCAGATACCGTCGAATAGACTCGACAGATGAACCAACTCTAATCACTGCTTCTTTTATTTTATCTTTATTTATCTGAAAATTGTCCGCCCACCATTCAAGTTCTGCTTCATTGTTTATATTGATTACAGTTAGATCTGTGGGTGGATTTTTAATCTCTGTCATAAAATATCATTAAGTAAAATATTATTTAGTAAAAAAATGGAGATAGGGATATTCATACTTTAAGGTATCATTGTTTTTCATATTGTAGAAGTTTCCTGATTTATTTCTTCTTTGGAATCATTCCTATACCTTCCGGTGTTTTTTATAGATAGTTGAAACTTAGTATTGAAACTAAACTCGTAATTATTCACTGACAAAAGTGCATTCGTAGCACTGTCCTCCATTAATTCAGTTACCAAACTTGCTGCAAGTTCGTTATTGCTGAAATTATTGTTAAGTTTTCCATCAATAAATTCAATACTGAATTTATACCCTGCTTTACGTCCCTTCCCGATGTGCTCAAAATCTATACTGTTGAAATCAAGTATTTGTTCAGAATTCGCAGATTTTTTCATCAAAATCTTCACCACAGGAAAATATTTATTCCAAATAGAATCATACATACTGATTGATTTTATTTATAAACCAGTTTATAAAGGAGGGCTGAAAAATAAATTATTGAAGTCGTTGAACCAATTTTATTTGAGCTTCTTTAAATACAGCTTTCTGCGATTTTATACCATCAAACCAGGAGCATTCATATTTGTCTATTAGTAAAACATCCCCATCAGGAGTATGTGTTTTAGCATGACCTACAACAGTCATTGTATGGCTGCCCGATATTAATTGTACCCTGTCGTTCACTTTGAATTTACCAACCATTGGTTTGCATTTATTTTTAAGTATGGGGAGGCAATATTTGATGATTGCTTTACCAGCGTTTGTTATCGTTTCTGCGTTGAGAAAAGTTATTGCTATTTCTCTCTGATTTTTCTCTTGCTACTGATACATTCATCATTCTTCCTTCCACTTCTTTATTATTCAAGGCTGATAAAGCTTCCTTACCTTCAGCCTCAGATGACATTTCAACAAAAGCAAATCCACGTGATCGTTGTGTTTCACGATCGAGAATAATTTTTACGGAATTTACTTTGCCATATTTTGAAAACATTTCGTTTAAGCTTTCTTCAGTTACTTGAAAGCTGAGATTAGAAACATACAGGTTCATAAATGAAAAATTTAAAATCAAAAATTAGATACCGTTGATCGTAAGAAAGCAAGAATAAGAAACTAAAAAAATACAAGGTATGAAGAAGTAAAATTTTGCAGAATCTTTTTGCTGCGACTTATTATCTCGGTAAAGGTAGGATAATATATCAGTACTGTTATGAAATCTTGTTGATTCAATTATTTAAGGTCAGACGGACTGAAGTACTGCAGGCAGAAAAGAAGTGACACAACAGGTGATGCCATGAAATAATGTCGCTGATAAAATAAAAATCAAAAAAAATTAAAAATCTAAACTCACAATCTCAAATCAAATCACTTTGTGTTTCCACTTCCCGCTCTTCAAGTATAAAAATGAAGGCACTAAAATGCAAAGCCAGTAAATCCATTCACTCGTCCATCCGAAAGCAACCGAGAGCTGTAATTTTTCGAGAATGATATACACATAAGCACAGTAAACGGCAATTGCGAATATCTCAATAAACAGATTCACTTTTGAATTGCCTGTACCAATAACTGCATTTAACCAGATAGTTGATACAGACATCAAAAGCATCGCAATGGTCACGACTCTTACAACAGGAATTGCTTCAATAATAAAACTTTCATCTTGCCCGTAAATGCGCAAAAGCAAATCAGGAGTGATGTTCAGAAGTATGAATATAATACATGAAAAGCCAACACTTAGTTTCATGATCTTTCGGATGAGTTCTGTAACACGATGATGTAAACCTTGGCCGATCACATTACTCACCATAGAATTTGTGGTTGATGCAAATGCCCATGTAACACAACCAAAGAATCCGAAAATGTTGCGCATCGTGTTAGAAATTGCAAGTGCTCTTTCCCCATGATGTTCTATAAGAATATAAAAGAATTCCCATCCTCCAACACTTATTACATACTGCAAAATGATGGGCAGTGATTGCACAAGAATCAGTTTTGTCGTACTCAAATCATAAGAATATTTTTCAAAAAGTTGCAATTGTTTGCTCACACCTTTTTTATGCATTACTGCGAAGATCACAAACAGTCCTGTTGCTTCAGCGATGATGGATGATATTGCTGCGCCATTAAAACCAAGTCGCGGTAAACCAAAATGACCGTAAATCAAAGCATAGTCAAACACAATGTTGGTGGTGGCTTCAGCGAGTGTGCCGGCTATCAGAAAACGACTATTGTTGGTACCAACAAGTAATGCATTGCGCATTTGATACACATATAAAAAAGGAAGACCCCAAATGCGAATGTTTAAAAATCGCACAGCCATTTGAACGTTAGAAGGATCGTGCAGCGAATAAGATAAAATCACCGGAGCTATAAAATTGGTAACAAGAATTCCAAATACAGCAAAGACAAGTGTGATGCGGATGCTTTGGTTAAAAAGATTACCGATCTCATGAATCCTGTTTTGCCCCGCACGTCGTGAAATAAGCGCCTGTAAGCCGTTATTCAATCCCTGCCCCACCATTGCGAATATTAAATAGTATACTCCTGTAATGCCTGCAACGGCAAGAGGCTGCTCACCAAGCCCGCCCAGAAAAATATTGTTTGTAATAAAATTTATTTGCGGCACAAGAATAGCAGCAGCAATAGGCAAAGCAATTTTCAAAATTTGCCTGTTGGTAATTGTTACCTGTAAATTAATATCTGCCACCTGCGATTCCATAAAAAGGCAGCAAAGCTACAAATACAAAGAATGTGAAAATGTGGAAATGTGAAAATAAAACGTGGACGTTGATTGACCTTTTGCCGATTGACTATTGACCACTATTTAGTATCATTGCACCCTCAATTTTCAGGGCATGGTGCGGAAATCGTTTGGAATATACAGTGAGGACCATTCGGGTTGTGTTTTATTTATTGAAACAGGCAACGACTATATTGCA
>Ga0157374_10003195_pt1 | contig 13767 bp, 10 predicted proteins | sample M25metaG_FD_115308 | JGI IMG/M metagenome (GOLD analysis project Ga0157374, IMG submission 115308) | Miscanthus rhizosphere microbial communities from Kellogg Biological Station, Michigan, USA - M2-5 metaG | ecosystem: Host-associated > Plants > Roots > Rhizosphere > Soil | place: USA: Michigan...
AGAACAAGCGGCACACGCGTGATCTGCTTCTCCGCTTCTTCAACCGTTTCCGGTGCTACTGATCCTCCGTCCATTATTGATTCCTAATTGCAGACAATCTCATTCTGGCAATTTCTCCGCCACGCTTGCGACTCCGATGTTTCCCGCATCGGGCATTTTCGGGTTCGGATTGCGAATGCGCGCCAGATAACTGACTCGCGGGACGACGTTCAAATAATCGAGAATTCGGTAATTCCGGTCCTGCTGTTTCATTTTTGACACACGGCTTTCCGGATCCTTGATATCGCCAAACACAATGGCTTCCGTGGGACACGCCTGTGCGCAGGCCGTGGTAAAGGAATCTCGCGGGATTCGCGTCTCCGGCGAAGCGCCTGCGCGCGCAAGCGCCGCGATCTTTGCCTCTTCGATGCGTTGCACGCAGAAGGTGCATTTCTCCATCACGCCGCGCATCCGCACCGTCACGTTGGGATTCTTTTGCAGCTTCATCGTATCGGGCGCCGCTTTTTCGGTTAGCGGCCCGAGATATTCCTGATAGACCGAGAAGCCGGCGATCTTTTTCTTGCCGATCGGGCGCTGGGTGTAATCGAAGTAGTTAAAGCGACGCACTTTGAACGGGCAGTTGTTCGCGCAATACCGCGTGCCGATGCAGCGGTTGTAAACCATGACATTGCGCCCGTCTTCGCTATGGACGGTGGCGTTGACCGGGCAAACGGTTTCGCAGGGCGCATTCTCGCAGTGCTGACACATCATCGGTTCGTGCACCATCTCCGGATTTTCGGGCCACTCGCCCTTGTCCTGGTTATAGGGTTTGGCACTCGCGAAATAGCGATCGATCCGGATCCAATGCATGGCGCGGCCATGGCTGACCTGCAATTTACCGACGATCGGAATGTTGTTTTCCGCCTGGCAGGCGATGACGCAGGCGCTGCAACCGGTACAGGTATTAAGATCGACCGTCATGCCCCATTGCTGCGGTGAGGCGAGCGGTGGATGGGTGTAAAGCGAGGGCAATTGCTTCGGCAATTCCTCGTCGCCCGCGATCTTTTTCACGAACTCCTCGTCGCCGCGATACTGTTCGAGGGTCGCCTCGCGCACCAGCCCGCGGCCTTCGATCGAAAAATGTTCCTGCGATGTGGCCAGCGCATATGTGCCGACAACTTTTTTGACTGTGACGCTGGCGATCCCTTTTTTGTCCGCCACGATGAAATGCGGATTGGAGCTGGTGCGGAGCAGATAGGCATTGAAGCCCGCCTCTTCACCGACCGGGCCAGTGTGTTTGCGGCCGTAGCCTAACGGAATCGTGACCGAATTATCGACGTGACCCGGAACGACCAGCGCAGGAATGACCAGCTCGCGACGAATCGGTTTTCCAGCGGTATCCTTGGCCGTGTCGGTCACGGTGATCTGGATCAGGTTGCCGTCCTTGACGCCGATCTGATGGGCAAAATTCGGGCTCATCATGGCGGCATTGTCCCAGGCCAGCTTGGTGATGGGGTCGGGCATTTCCTGGAGCCAGCCGTTGTTAATGTAACGGCCGTCATCGACCGAATAACTGCCTACCAAAACAATCTCCGGCGAGTCTTTCGTCGGTGCCGGCATTTCGTTGCTCCAGAGCGTATGCGCAACGCCACCGGCAGAGTTGCCGTTAAACTTCGGTGGTTGATCAGTCAGCCGCTCGTGACTCGCGTAACCGTCATGCAGAAACTTGCTCCAGGCCGTCTCAAGATCGCCGGGGGGTGCGGTCGCGCGGAAGGTCTCCTGCACGAGCTGCGGGCCGTCTGCCTTTGGCTGACCGAGCAGGCTCCAAAGCAATTCGATTTCTGAGACGCCGTCGAAAAGCGGCAGGATCATAGGTTGCATCGCGACGTAGGACCCGCTCGCGGTCAGCGCATCGCCCCACGCCTCGAGATAATGTGCCGCCGGCAGGTGCCACGCGCTCAAGGCCGAAGTGGCATCCTCGAATTGCCCCAGCCTAACGACATCGGGAACCCGCTTTTGCAGCTCTGCCCAGTCGAGCGGCTGCTTGCTTTTGCGATCGAGCGTAATAGAGCGCGGCGCGTTGTAAACGGGGTCGCCGCCGAAAATGAAAAGCTGCTGAATTCGGCCGGCGTCGATCTCGCTGGCCAGTTGTAAAATGCTGCTCACGCGCCCGGTCTTGGGGAGCGCGCGGAGGATTGCGGTCGTGCCAATGTTTTTGAGCGCGGCGTTGATCCCGTAGACCATGAGCTGCACCACGACCGGTTGATGCGGGCCGGCCACAACCAGACTCGCACCCGGTTTGGAGAGCAGGTCCTGCACTGCTTCCTCGAGCCAGCGCTCATTAAATTTGGCCGGCTTGACCGGTGCCTTCAGCGTGATCAACACCGAGGACAGACCCGGGTCCTTGGTCGCGACCGCGATCTTGCTCGCGAGCGCATGGGTAATCGCCGGGATTTGGCTCGCCGGATAACGCAGGCGGTGATCGGCCATCGCCCCGGTGAGGGTGAAGCGATTCTCGACCACGTAAAGGCGGTTCATCGAATCCTTCGCTTCGCGTACGCGACGCCGCGCGGTGAAGCCGCGGATGGAGGCGAGATCGCCCTCGCCGCAATTCAGAAAATCGCTGTCGAGCGCGAGAACGACATCCGCTTTATCGAACTGCGGAATGAGCCGCAGGCTGTCGCCGAAACTGATCTGGGTGGAGAAATGTTGCGCTTCGCTAAGGAGCGGATCGAAAACGCACCACCGCATCTTCGGGAATTGCTTCTGCAACTCCGCGCGCAGACGATCGCGCGTTGGCGAGTAGGTTTCTTCGACCAGGAAAGCAAGACCGGCACCTCCGTTGGCGGCCATCTTCGGTCGCAGCTCCGCGAGGTATTTCTCAAAGGCCGCGCGGTCGGCAAGCTTGTTCTTGTGCACGAAACGCTTCGAGCGCGCAGGATCGTAAAGATCGAGCACAGAAGCCTGAGCAAAAGCGTCCGTGGCGCCGTTGCTGTCGGGATGGTTCGGGTTGCCTTCGATTTTGATGGGGCGACCATCCACGGTCGCCACGACAAGCGGGATCGCGCCGTTGCGCCGCGGCATCGCGGTTGCGTAGTAAAGCTCCTTGCCCGGTATGACCCATTCCGCGCTCTTGGTGAAAGGCACCAAATGCATTTCGGGCTTGCGGCAACTGTTCAAGCCGAATCCGGCCAGCGCCATCGAGGCTCCCATCAGCTTCAGGAAGCTGCGCCGGGAAACTTCATCTCCCTCGAGCTCGGCCGCGCCGGCAGGAAACTCGCGCTCGAGCCAGCCGCGGAATTCCGGCGTGTCACTCAGCTCGCCGAGGCTGCGCCAGTATTGCTTCCCGGTTTGGGAGGGCGCGGGATGTTGGAGGACGCGTTTCATCGGTGACACCCCTGGCAGTTAAGCGGCGGCTGAATACTCCACTTTTGTTTCAAGGTGAGTCCGATTTCGGTTTGCGTGAGATGCGGCTTCTTCGACCAATCCTCCGTCACGCCCTGCGGCTGGCCGTATTTCGCCACAAACTCCGCCGGGTTCACGTCGTCGGGTTTCCAATTGAGATTCGTAATCTGGTCGTCCGGGCGCAGGAAATTTTCCGGCGCGCGATGACATTCGAGGCACCACGCCATGCTGTGGGGCTTGGCGTGATAAACCACCGACATGTGATTGACCTCGCCGTGGCAGGTATAACAACTGATGCCGCGATTCACGTGCGCAGAGTGGTTGTAATAAGCGTAGTCCGGCGTGCGATGAATCTGCACCCACGACACTGGCTGACCGGTGGTCCAGCTCGATCGGACCGGCTCAAGCTTCGGATTTTCTTTTTGAATCTGGGTGTGGCAATTCATACAGACCTGTGTGTCGGGCACATTGGAGTGCGCGGCGACCTCGACTGCGTTGTGGCAATAACGGCAATCCATCCCCAGCTGGGTGACGTGGAGATCGTGGGGAAAGGGCACCGGCTGCACCGGCATGTATCCGACGCGGGTGTATTTCGGCGTGTCGTAATACCAGGTCGCGCCGACCAGGGCCGTCACGATCACGACTCCGCAGATCATGATCTTGAGTGGGAGCCAATTGGTCCAGCGCGGGAAGAAATTCGCCATAGCGGATTAGCGGAGACTAAACCGGCCGCCGAGAGGCCGCCAAGCAGGAAAGATGAAAGCTGAAAGAAAGGGACGTGGCGGCTTCAGAAGTAGATGGTGTGGTAAATTGCTCGTTGGGGGAGGCGAGGGGGCAAGTCTATGAACGGGCGTTTGCTTGGCAAAAGAATTTTGGGAAAAGAACGCAGAATTTTTCCCAAGCGCTGCGCGCTGCGAGATCGCGCCGCTGTTTCATCGCAGCCGGACCGAGCGGCGCTGCGGTCTGGTCCGCCTCGTCAGCGCCTGATAAAAGCGTCGATTTTCGCCGTCTCGAAGATCGGCGCGGAGCAACTCCGATCGGTGCAAACGAAAGCCGCCGCACGATCGAGGGTGGGATAAGGAACATCGGGATTGGGCAATGGACCTTCCTTCTCATCCCACCATTCCATGCGCTTGTAGGGTGCGGGCTGACGAAGGGCGGCCGCAAAAAGCTTTCGCGCGGACGTGTCGTTCTTGGGCCCGACAATGGTGAGGTGCAGCGGCGGACGAGAAAGCTCGCGATCGGCCAGGAGGATCCCGCCGACGAGAAACCCGCGACGCTCCGCGACCGATGGCGCGGCGAGATAACGCATCGCATGTTCCGCTCGCGCGCGATTCTCGGCCTGGCCGGTGTAGTGACGCAAGAGGTTCGTCAGGCGTGCGAAGGTGCTGTTCTCATCCGTCTGCGGCTTCGGCGCCAGTTTTTCGCCTAACGAATGTGCAAATGCAACATAGCCGGCAGCGCTTTGGAAGTGATCGGCCGCGAATTGCACCGTTTCCTGCGCGCGCTGGAGCCATTTCCGATCGGCCGTCACCTGGTAAAGCGTGAGAAAGGCGCGCGCCATATAAACGTTGTCACCGAAGTAGGGACCGGCCGTGTCTTTCTCGTCGTGGCTGAAACCGCCTTTGCCTAACGAGCGATGGGAAACGATCCATTCCGCCGCGCGCGTGGCATCGTTGAGCGCGGATTTGTCGCCGGTCACGCCGTAGAAAGTCGCCAGCGCGTTGATCGCCCAGCCGTTCTCGCGCGCGTAAATGTGCTCGTCGATCCGCGGCAGACCGAGCTGGCGCCGGGCCGCATCGTCGCGGGCAAAATAATCCGCGGAATGCCTTCCCTCGACAAGATCGGCATCCTGACTGGTGTAGAACGCCCCCTCCGGACTGGTGAGGAAGTTGCGCAGATAGCCCCGAATTTTTTCTGCCCCCGCCAAATATTTCGGATCTTTCCAAAGGGCGTAAGCCTCCGCATAAAGGCGCAGATTTTCCGCCTGAAACTGCATGATCTTTTCAAAGTGCGGATGATTCCAATCACCGTCGGTCGAGTATTGATAGACGCCGCCCCAGACCGGATCGATGAGCTGCTCTTGCGCGTCGAGCGTCTCGCGCGCCATGCGCTCGAAGTCGTGCTCGCCGGAGATCGTTTTCTCGATGCAGAACTCGATCACGTCCCAATCGAGGAATTTCTGCACCGTGCCCCAGCCGTGGTTTTTCTGATCGTAATCAGCGCGCAACACCTGCTCCAGTTTCGCGCGCTCCTCATTCGTTAGGCCAGCCTCGCTGCGCGGTTCGATCGGCGGTTCTTTTGTGATCGACGGACCCGGCGACGGATCCTCGATGATCGCCTGCAGGATTGAAGCCATCAGCTTGGGTGGAAGATAACCCTGGCGTTTGACGATCTCGCTGCCGTCGCTGTTAAAGACGACCGTGGCGGGCCAGCCGTAGTCCTCATAGCGATTCGAAATATCCGGCCGTGAATCCTGATCGACCTTGACGGCCAGATACTTCGACTTGATGAGCGCGACGACTTTGGGATCGGAGTAAGTCTGCGCATCCATAACGTGGCACCAGTGACACCAGACCGCTTCCAGATCGAGCAGGACGAAGCGATGCTCGCGCTTCGCCTGTTCGAAAATCGAATCCGACCAGGGCTGCCAATTGATCTTCGACGCTTCCTCTGCGCCGGCTTGCCTGACGACAAGCAGAGCGAACACTCCGCCGAGAATCGGCCCAAGAAATCGAATCACGGTTCGCGTTTGCCCTGGAAGGTCCTGGCGAGGATCGCATCGAGCGAGAAGGCGCCCGGACCGCAGACGAAGATGATCACGACGGCAAGAAGAAATAAAAATGGAGCGGCGCTGGTGAACTTATCCGGATCGGAAAAAATGGCGCGGACCGCCTCGTTATCCGCGGTCAGATAAGCCACCGTCAGAAGAATCATCAGCGGCACAGAAACCAGCCGCGAGGCGAGCCCGACGAGCAGGAGCAGGCCGCCGATACATTCCGTGCCAGCGGTCAGGATCGCGTTCAGGCGCGGCAGGGGAATGTGGAGGCTCTCGAAATATTGCGTCGGCTTCGAAAGATCCATCAGCTTGCCTTTGCCGCTGAGAAAAAATTGCCAGCCCCAAAAGAGGCGGATGATGAGAAGAACCGGCGAACGCAGTGCATTCCCGATCGCGATCAGCCAACCATACAGCCTAACGATAAGTGCTTTCATTTTTTTGCCGGGCAAATCCAGCCGAGCGCCGACCAGTCATGAAACCATTCCCGGATCTGGCGCGCCCAATCGACCTTCGTTCGTCTGGTTTTTGCGAGTGCTTCGAGGCACGCCTTTTCCACCGACCTTCCCTGCTTGAGTCCGCTGAGGATAGCGAAGGCCTCCGGCTCGAGCCGCTTGTAATAAAGCTGGTTGTCATAGCGATGGACGGCGAGATGGAGGCGTTCGCGTTTTGGCAAACGGACGGGACGCTGCCGTTTCTTCTGCGGCATCGCTTCGAAAGTGTTACTCGCTTCGTCCCGCAGTGTGTCGCCCTCGCGTTTCTTGACCGCGAGAAGAAACTTGTCGACCCCGTAGTTCAACTCGAGCAGCGAAAGATAAGGCTGCAAACGGACGCGCAATTTCGCCGGCGGCGTGTCGAGGACGTCATCCGTCGTGAGCTGCGGAAGGGCCGCGTCGTCGAAGGCGATGATCTGCGCCCATTCGAAGCGCGCCATGTCGAGCCCCAGTTCTTCGTTAGGGGCGAGCCATCGTGGTTCCTGGCGGAGGAATTTTTCCAGACGCGAACCGAGATCGCGCAGGGTAAAGGAAGCGGAAGGATATTTCGCCAGATAAGCGGTGGCGAGATCCAAAAATTTCTTCTCGCCCACAATCGCGCGCAGACCCGGATAATCGTCGTAAAGGCAATCGAGAACGCGGAACCAATAGACGCGATTGTAAATTTCGAGGCGCTCGAAAGAACTGAGCCGATCGTTGGGTTTGACGAAGCTTTCCGCGACCGCGCTTGTCTTGCTCCCGTCAGTCCAGCGCTTCTGCATGCCATCATCCTGGTCGAGCGGACGAAAAACCGCGCTCGCCATGAGCGTTTGCAGCTCCTTCAACTGCGCCCGCGAAGCGACCGGATTGCGCTCGTCAGGCCGCCGCGTTCTGGACTTGCTTTTCGACAAACTTGTTCGCCTTCAGCGCCTCGTTATGGACCTCGTCGAAGGTTGGGATGCGGTCGTCCCACTCGAGCAGCGTGGCCGTCTTGCCGACGAGTTTGAGGGCGTGCGCGTACATCTTCCAGACCGGATCGAGCACCGGATGATCGTGGGTATCGAGAATGTATTTTTCAAACTTGGAATGTCCCGCGATGTGGATCTGGCCGACGCGATGATGCGGGACGTTGTTCAGATAATCATAGGGATTGAAGCCGTGGTTCTGCGACGAGACGTAAATGTTGTTCACGTCGAGGAGAATTCCGCAGTCGGCCAGCTCGACGACTTCGGAGAGAAATTCCCATTCGGTCATTTCCGAGGCATGAAATTCGGCGTAGCTGCTCACGTTCTCGACACAGATCGGCACCTCCAGAAAATCGCTCGCCTCGCGGATGTTGGCGGCGGTCGTTTTCGCCGCCGCGAAGGTGTAGGGCATCGGAAGAAGGTCGTGCGTGTAGCGGCCATCGACACTGCCCCAGCAAAGGTGATCGCTCAGCCAGGGCGTGTTCGTGCGCTTCACGAGCCGCTTGAGCTTTTTCAAATGCGTGCGGCTCAGCCGGTCAGCCGACCCAAAATACATCGCCACGCCATGCTGCACGACGCGGTATTGCTCGAGAACCTGGTCGAGGACCTCGAGCGGCCGCCCGCCATCGACCATGAAATTTTCCGAAATGATCTCGAACCAATCGACAACCGGTTTTTTTTCCAGGATGTGCCGGTAATGCGGCACGCGCAGGCCGATGCCAATGCCGTAGTCGCTGAAATTATTAAAGGGATTTGCAGGCATGAAGAGCGGGCCCGGCAAAGGAGAATCGGAGGATGGAACTCCGACTCTCCAGCTCTCGCGCGCGACAGCGCGCAAGCATTTACTCTCAGGGCGACCTAGTGATCGGGATGGCTGCCGTCGGTAGCGCAGCCGCCTTTTCCTTTGCAGGAATTCTTGCCCTTGCAGCCGTTGTCGCCGGTTTTGCAACCGCCCTTGCCTTTACAGGAGTTATTTCCTTTGCAGGAATGCACGTCCTTCTTCTCTTTCGAGTCGTTCATCTGGTTGAGCGAGACGCCGGCTTTGCCGGACACATTGGCGGCATGCGCCTGGACGGCGAACGAGCCGCTCATTAAACCGGCGATTGCGGCGCCGGCGAGGATTGCTTTTGATGTCATGTTTTGCTTTCTGTTTTTTGGTTCTTATCCGAGATCGGAAACTCCCCGATAGAATCGGGGCCGATTCGGATAAAATTGGAATGAGAGGAATTGCGGCCGCGACAGCGACATATCGATGAGACGTTAGGTCGAAAGATTTATTCCTGACAAGAGGATTCCTGGTTTAACCAACCTCTGCTGACCATCATCATGCGCTCGCCGGAGCGTAACGGATTCCTGGCGAACGAATTTTTTTACTCCGGCATGATCGCCTTGCGCACCGCGGCCAGGGGCGCGTCATCGTGCAAGACGACGGTCGGACCCCTTCGCTCGATCCCGAGTTGTTTCCAAAGCTGATAGAGATCGACCGGATGCGGCGTGTCCTTCATCTGCGCGTAGAGCTCCTGCAAGACCGGGACACCGGTCGCTTTATCGCCGGTATTAAGCGCGCGCTCCAGGTTCCAATCCGTGCTAATCGAACCACCCGCCTGCACGATTCCGCGCAGGGCATCCTCCAAACCTTTGGCGTTTTTGGTTCTTCGCCGGATTTCGACGTCGGCCAGCAAGCAAAACAGCGCCCCACCCCAATAGGTTCTTCCCCAGGTCGGCGTGTGGTCGAGACCGCGATCGCCGGCCGCAGGCAAACCCTGCGGCAAATCGCGCACCACGTCGGACCACGCTGGTGCCGCGCGCAGGTTGCCAATGCGGACGCGGGCAATCGGCTCAACGTAGGTCGCCAGACCTTCCTCGATCCAATGATGTGTCTCGGCCACGCTCGGAAATGCGAGGTGCACCATCTCATGCGTCAGGAGCCAGTCGCGTTGGAAATGCGCCTTCGTCGTGGCGCGGCCGACATCGACCGTAATGACGGCGCCATCGTACGCGGCAAAGGTTTTCCCCGAGTTGATGCGATCACCGTCGATCTCCTGGATCCGGACAACCACATGATCGACCGGATAACGGCCGTAATATTTTGTTACGGCGCGAGCTGCAGTCGAGACCCATTCGAGGACAGGAGCGCGCGGAAAATCCGAATCGTTAGGCGAAAAATCGACGTCGATCTTGCCGCCGCCGATTTCGAGTGGGGCAGCCATGACGGTCGAACAAAGAATCACCCAAAAAAGAGCAAAAACCGCGGGGCATTTCGTTCTGCGAAAGAATCTGTCTAGCGATGGCGTAGGCCTGTCATCCCGACGCTGGCCCAGCGCGCCGAGGGACCCCGCAAAAGGTCGGCCCGACCGGTTTTCTGGTTTGACTGTGCGAGACCTTGGGAGAGGTCCCTCTCCGTCCTGTGGCGGATCGGAATGACAACCAACGCCCGCCACGCAAGCGCGAGATTCCAAGCGCGTTGATGGGACGCAAGACACGAGCTTTCGCAGAGCGAAGCGGTTACAAACTAGCGCGAGGGCTCGTAGTCTTCGGGATGCGATTGGGCTTGCGGGAGTGGCGGCGGTTCGCTCGATGAACGCGGCTCGTCGTACCGGTGTTCCCGGCCACCGCGGCCGCGGCCACCCCGGCGGTCGCTGCGATCGCCGCGCCGTCCCCCACGATCCCCGCGATCTCCCCCGCCGCGATATTCGCCGCGGGGCTCGCCTCCTTCAGCGGACCCAGCGTCGCTCATCGGCACGCCGGTCTCGATTTCGCCGCGCTCTTTTAGCGCCGCCCGGCGCGAGAGTTTGACCCGGCCTTTGTCGTCGATACCGATACATTTCACCCACATCATTTCACCAATTTTGGCCACGTCTTCGGTCCGGTTGACTCGAAAATCAGCCAGCTCCGAGATGTGGACGAGGCCGTCCTTGCCCGGGAAAACTTCGACAAACGCGCCGAATTCCTTAATCGAGACGACGCGGCCCTGATACATGGCCCCGATTTCGATCTCCTTCGTCATGCCGCCGATGATTTCCTTCGCGCGCGCCATGCTTTCGCCGCTCGTGGCGTAGATGTGCACCGAGCCGTCGTCTTCGATGTTAATTTCCGCGCCGGTCTCCGCGACGATGCCCTTAATCGTTTTGCCGCCGGGTCCGATCAGCGCGCCGATTTTCTCGGGGTTGATTTTGAGGGTCTCGATCCGCGGGGCGTATTTGCTCAACGTTTCGCGCGGTGCGGCGAGCGCTTCGGCCATGATGCCGAGAATCTTGCTGCGCGCATCTTTCGCGCGATGGATCGCTTCGCCCAGAATCTTGTGGCTCACGCCGGGAAGTTTCAGGTCGAGCTGGAAACCGGTGACGCCATCCTTGGTTCCGCAAAGTTTGAAATCCATGTCTCCGAAGTGATCTTCGGAGCCGATGATGTCGGTGAGCAGGTTGTAACGTTTCAGGTTCCCCTGCTCGTCGTTTTCCGTCACGAGGCCGACGGAAATTCCGGCAACCGGCGTAGTGATCGGAACACCCGCGTCCATTAACGCCAGCATGCCTGAGCAAACGCTCGCCATTGAAGTGGAACCGTTGGATTCCATCACTTCGCTCACGATGCGAATCGCATAACGAAAATCCTCCTGCGACGGTACCACCGGCTCGACCGAACGTTCGGCCAACGCACCGTGGCCGATCTCACGCCGACTCGCGCCGCCAAAGCGGCCGGTCTCCCCGACGCTGAAGGGCGGAAAATTGTAGTGCAAGAGGAAGCGCTTCGAATTTTCGCCACCACCGTAGGCGTCGATCATTTGCGCTTCCTCGATCGGCGCGAGAGTGGCGAGCGCCATCGCCTGGGTCTCGCCGCGCTGGAAAATAGCCGAGCCATGCGCGCGCGGGAGCACGCCGACCTCACAGGTGATCTGGCGCAGGTCGTCGTAGCCTCGGCCGTCGACGCGTTTCTGTTTGTCGAGAATGTTGCTGCGGAAAGATTTTTTCTGGATGTAATCGAATGCCTGGTTGATCGCGAATTTGTCCGCCTCGGGAAACTTTTCGAGCACTGCGGCCTTCACTTCATCGCGCAGTCCGCCGACGGCTTTGCTCCGCGCGACCTTGCCCTCGGTGTAGAGCGCTCCTTCGATGCGATCGCCCGCCACGCGATCGGCGATTTCGAGAATTTCCGGATTCACTTCCATCAACGGCATCTCGCGTTTCGGCTTGCCCACCTGCGTCGCGAGTTCCCGCTGGATGCGGATCATTTCCTTCGCGTAGCCATGCGCGAACTCGAGCGACTTGATGAACTCGTCCTCCGGCAACTCTTGAGCCGCGCCTTCGATCATGATGATGTCGTTCTCGGTTCCGACGTAGACCAGATCGAGATCGCTTTGCTCACGCTCATCGTGAGTCGGATTGGCCACGAACTGTCCGTTGACGCGGCCAACCCGGACCGCGCCGATGGGACCGTTAAATGGAATATCGGAAACGCAGAGCGCCGCCGAGGCGCCGTTGATCGCGAGAATATCGGGATCATTCGAGCCATCAGCGCTGAGCAGGATGGAAATAATCTGCGTGTCGTAGAGGTAACCCGCCGGAAAGAGCGGGCGCAGCGGCCGATCGGTCATGCGCGAGGTCAGTGTTTCCTTTTCGCTCGGGCGCCCTTCGCGTTTGAAATATCCGCCGGGGAATTTCCCGACGGCGGCCGCTTTTTCGCGGTAATCGACGGTGAGAGGGAAGAAGTCCTGCCCCTCCTTCATGGAAGTGGCCGAGACGGCGCTGGTGAGGACGATGGTTTCGCCGCAGGAGACGATGACGGAGCCGTCGGCGAGTTTGGCGATCTTGCCGGTTTCGATGGTGATTTGCGTGGACCCGATTTGGGCCGTGACCTTGGTTTGCATATGGATTTCTGGATGGGCGAAATCCAGGCCGGTCACCCTGATTGTAGGTTTTAAATCCAATGTGGGAGGGGGCTTTGCCCCCCGATCATTCTGCAGTCATCGCCGCCCAAAGGCAGCTCCACATTTGAAGCTAAAACCTAAACTCAAGGTGCACTAACGGCCTGGTCGCCGGTTGTGTGTTCTTGCTTTCGCGCAGGGCTTGAGCGGCGCGCGACTGGACGCGAGCTCCGCCACAGATTTTTCTCGGCTATTTCCGCAGATTTAACTTCTCGATGACGCTCTTGTAGCGGTCGTTTTTCGACCGGCTCAAGTAATCGAGAAGGCTGCGGCGGGTGGCGACCATCTTGAGGAGGCCGCGGCGCGAGGAATGATCTTTGGCGTGACTCTTCAGGTGTTCGGTCAGCTGCGAGATCCGGCGGGTCAAAAGCGCTACTTGCACGTCTGCGCTACCGGTGTCTTTCTCGTGGAGCTGGAACTCCTTCATGTCCTTCGTGTCACTGCTTTCTGCCATAAACGAAGGCCCATTGTAGATGATGTTTCCCCTTTGGCAAGTGGGGCCTCCGGATCAGCGAAGGGAAACTTGTGCTCCCGATGCCTCTGATTCAGAATGTGCGCCGCGATGAAATTTCCCTCATGGCGCGGAGCGCTGGTCGCGCTACTGCTGGCGGCGACGGCGCCACTGTCCAGTGAGGCGGTTATTCTTTATCGCACGGGCGATCCGGTCGCCAATACCAGTGCACCAACCGGCACTTTGAGCGGAAGCGGCTGGCAGTTCGAAGGCATCTGGGGTGCTTTCCTCGGCACAGCCGTCGCGCCGCACTTTTTCCTGAGCGCGCAACATATCGGCCAGGCCGGCACCGTTTTCACTTTCGGCGGGACCGATTACACGCTGGTCAAGGCGGTCGGCGATCCTAACAGCGATCTCGATCTCTGGCAGATCGCGGAGATCTTTCCGGTGTTCGCACCGCTTTACACGAAGTCCGACGAAGCGGGCCGCCTGACCCTTGTCATTGGTCGCGGCACGCAACGCGGTAGCGACGTTTTTGTGAACGGAGCCTTCCGCGGCTGGAACTGGGGAACGGGAGACGGGGTGCAACGCTGGGGCGAGAATCTGGTCAGCGCGCTCGTGACCCTTTCACCCGACAACGACTATCTCTATGGAACCTTCGACGCGACCGGTTTAGCCGAAGAAGCGACCCTTTCCTCCGGCGATTCGGGAGGCGCCGCGTTCATCAAGGACGGCGCGGTCTGGAAGCTGGCCGGCATTCATTACTCGGTTGATGGTCCCTATTACCCCGATGCCTC
>Ga0157374_10003197_pt1 | contig 13761 bp, 6 predicted proteins | sample M25metaG_FD_115308 | JGI IMG/M metagenome (GOLD analysis project Ga0157374, IMG submission 115308) | Miscanthus rhizosphere microbial communities from Kellogg Biological Station, Michigan, USA - M2-5 metaG | ecosystem: Host-associated > Plants > Roots > Rhizosphere > Soil | place: USA: Michigan...
CGCTCTTCTTTGACGCTGCCACCGCGAACGAGGGCATTGCCGAAATGGTCGCAGCTCCACCAAGCGCCCCTGCCACGCCCTTCAGCAGAGACCTTCGTTCGATCTTCATACCTTCGACATCGATTTCGCCCTTAAAACTCTGATTCATCGTCATGCGTCCATCTCCCTCATTGATAGCGAACCATCATAGTCCGCGACCCTTCTGATCGTCCGAACAGCGAGCCTTTGTTTCCAGTGACGATCGGGCGAATCCTCTAGTCTCACTCAACAATCACAGCATTCCCATTACCCGCATGTGCTACTCTCTCCGCGATCTCAGAAAGGCGCTTCAAGCCATGGTCAAATGTCTTGTCGTCACACTCATATTTCTAACCGCTCTATTCGTTCCAATTCTTTCGCTCAGGCAGTTCCCGGGAATGTCCGCGCCCAAACACTACACCTGGTCCGACAAGTCTCTCGCTCCGGACGCGCATGCCGACATGGTCATCAAAGAGATGACCCTCGATGAGAAGATCCAGCTCCTCCACGGCCCCGGTTGGCAGGCAATCTTCTCTGCGCCGGAATCCGGACCTCTCACCCGCGCTATCGCCATCCTCGGCTTCATTCCCGGGGTGCCGCGCCTCGGCGTTCCCGATCTGCAGATGACGGACTGCGTTGTAGGGGTCTCCGGCGCCGGCGCAAAGGGTCGCTACTCGACGGCCCTACCTTCCGCTGAAGCCATGGCGGCCGCATGGGACCCCGCACTGTCTTACGAGATCGGCACCATGATCGGCCACGAGGTCCGCGCACTTGGCTTCAACATGTCGCTGGGTTCCGGCATCAATATGATCCGCGAACCGCGCAATGGACGTACCTTCGAATACAAGGGTGAAGATCCGCTTCTCGCCGGAACCCTTGCCGGCCAGGAACTGAAAGCTGAAAAGGCCCTCCACATCATTACCGACATCAAGCATTTCGCCGTCAACGATCAGGACGCCGGCCGAATCGTAGCCAACTCGGTCATCAGCAAACGCGCTATGCGCGAAAGCGACCTTCTCGCTTTCCAGATCGCCCTGCGAGACTCCGGCGCGGGAGCAATCATGTGCTCCTACAATCGCATCAATGGCATCTACGCCTGCGAGAATCCCTATGCGCTCACCGATGTACTAAAGAAGGACTTCGGCTTCAAAGGCTTCGTCGTCTCCGATTGGGGCGGCACCCAGAGCACCGTCAAAGCAGCCATGGCCGGCCTCGACATCGAGATGCCGGGCAACGACTCATTTGGTGCGCCACTCAAGAAAGCCGTTGAAAGCGGCGAAGTGCCGCTGGAGCGCCTCAACGATATGGTCCATCGCATCCTGCGCACCGAGTTCGACGCAGGAGTCTTCGACGATCCTCCGCAACCGGAGTCCCCTGACGTCCTCCGCGGTCTCGAGGTCGCGCAGAAAACCGAGGAGCACGGCGCTGTGTTGCTGAAGAACTCGAACAAGCAGCTTCCGCTCGACGCCGAGTCGATTAAATCCATCGCAGTCATCGGCGGTCATGCTGACGCTGGCGTCCTCTCCGGCGGCGGGTCATCGCAGGTCTCCCCCGCGGGCGGCAATGCCGTGCCGCCACCACCTGAATTCGCACGCAATCCGCTCGCTTTCTTTCTTGTTCCCACTTATCAGCGCTCTGTTCCTCTCAAAGGTATCGAAGCCAAAGCCGCCCATGCGACCGTGAAATTTGATCCCGGCACCGATCCTGCAGCGGCAGCCGCGCTCGCCAAGGCCTCGCAAATCGCCATCGTCTTCGCCCTGCAGCATGCCTCCGAAGGCATGGACCTGAAGAATCTCTCGCTTCCCGATAAGCAGGATGCGCTTATTGAAGCCGTAGCGGCCGCCAATCCCCACACCATCGTTGTTCTCGAAACCGGCGGTGCTGTTCTCATGCCCTGGCTTGACAAGGTTGCAGCGGTCGTCGAAGCCTGGTATCCCGGCATCCGTGGTTCCGAAGCGATTGCCAATGTTCTCTTCGGCGACGTGAACCCTTCCGGTAAACTACCGATCACTTTCCCGAAGAGCGAGACTGACCTGCCCCACCCTGCACATGTTGATCCGCCGAAAGCCGACGCAATGCACGTCGTACCAAAACTCGCCGGCGCACCCGGTCCAATCGGCATGGCCATGGGTATCGCTCCGCCATTCGACGTCAACTACGACGAGGGCCTTAAGGTCGGCTACAAGTGGTACGACGCAGAGAAGAAGCCCGTTCTCTTCCCGTTCGGTTTCGGCCTCTCCTACACGACCTACGCCTACTCCGGCCTCAAAGTCACACCCGGCGACACCACCGAAGTCTCCTTCACCGTGAAGAACACTGGGAAGCGCGCAGGCAGCGAGACCGCCCAGGTATATGCCTCGCTGCCCGATGTAGCCGGCGAGCCGCCAAACCGGCTTGTGGGCTGGGCAAAGATCAATCTGGCCCCCGGCGAATCAAAGCTGGTCTCCGTGCCGGTCAGCCGCGAACACCTGCAGATATTCGATGAAGCGTCCGACTCATGGAAGCTCGCGCCTGGCCAGTACGTCCTTCGCATCGGGGCGTCCTCCCGAGACCTGCCTCTTCAACAGTCCATCACCTTCTAGCAACCACATGTGCTTGATCGGCAATCGTCGTTTGCAGATCAGGCACATGAGCTTGCGCAGTCCGCCATCTACACATCGGGATTGACTCTCCGCGACAGGCCGTCGATTATAAAAACCTGCCCTCAGGAGGGAAGATGACGATTCTGTTCCTCGCAATTCTGATCGGCATCATCGCCGGTCTCCGATCGATGACCGCTCCTGCTGTTGCCAGTTGGGCCGCCAGGCTTGGGTGGATCCATCTCAACTCGAGTTGGCTGTCCTTCCTCGGTTACTCCTGGACTCCCTGGATTCTCAGCCTTGCAGCTCTCGGCGAACTGGTCGCCGACAAGCTCCCATCCACGCCCAGCCGAAAACAACCGCCATCGTTCATCTTCCGGATCGTCTCCGGCTCGATATCGGGGGCGGCGATCGGCATCGCGCGCGGTTCCCTTGTACTCGGAATCCTGGGCGGCGCAATCGGGGCCGTGATCGGAACGCTCGGCGGAGCGGCAGCACGATCTTCACTCGCAAAGATATTCGGAAAAGATTTGCCCGCCGCCCTCCTCGAGGACGCGGTCGCCATCGTCGGAGCCATTTTGATCCTCAAAGCGTCCGCATAAGGGCTTTCAACAGCCCCTATGATTACGCGACCGCTCTCCCGTTTACTCAGATTTGGAGAATCATGACAACCCACTTCGATGCCATCATCATCGGCTCCGGCCAAGCCGGACCGTTCCTCGCGGTAAAGCTGGCCGCAGCAGGAAAACAGGTCGCGCTCATCGAGCGCAACGTTCTCGGCGGCACCTGCGTGAATACAGGCTGTACGCCCACCAAGGCCATGGTTGCATGTGCCAAGGTCGTGCACACTGCGCGGGAGGCTGCGAAATATGGCGTTCACGTTCAAAGCGACATCTCTGTTTCGCTGGCCGAGATCAAAGCTCGTGGTGACCAGATTGTCCAGAATTCCCGCCACAGCCTCCGTAAGATGCTCGACAACGCAAAGGGCTGTACCGTCATTTACGGACAGGCACAATTCATCTCGCCTCATGAAGTCCAGGTTGGCGACCAGACGCTTGAGGGTGACGCGATTTTCATCAACGTCGGCGGCCGCGCGGCGGAACCCGGCTTGCCCGGCCTGAAGAATGTGAAACATCTGACCAACTCCACCGTGCTGCAGCTGACGGAACTTCCACGCCATCTCATAGTGGTCGGCGGTGGAGCAGTCGGCGTCGAGTTCGCGCAGATCTTCCGCCGCTTCGGCTGCGACGTCACTCTCGTTGAGATGAAATCGGCGCTGGTACATCGCGAAGACGCGGACGCATCGAAATTGATGGGCGAACTCTTCCAGCAGGAAGGCATCCGCCTGCGCCTGGGTGCCGAATGCGTCTCCTTCTCGTCGTTGCCGGATGGCGTCTGTGTGCACGTGAGCTGCAAGTCAGACGAGCCTGAGGTCCACGGGTCCCATGTTCTTCTTGCTATGGGCCGGACTCCAAACACGAGCGACCTTGGATTGCAGGCAGCCGGAGTTCAAACTGACGCCCAGGGCTTTATCCCGGTCGACGATCAGCTCCGTACCAACGTCTCGCACATTTGGGCTCTCGGAGACTGCAATCGACGCGGCGCGTTTACGCACACTTCCTACAACGACTTCGAAATCGTCGCTGCCAACCTTCTTGACGGCGCCTCTCGTCGCATCACCGATAGAATTCCTGTCCGTGCCACGTACAGCGATCCGCCTCTCGCTCAGGTCGGTATGACCGAGGAAGAAGCCCGCGCGAGTGGTCGCGAACTTCTGATCGGAAAGCGCCCCATGACCTCTGTCGCTCGCGCGATAGAGAAGGGCGAGACCTTCGGCTTTATGAAAGCGATCGTCGATGCCAAGACCAGGCGGATTCTCGGCGCAACCATCTTCGGAGTAGGCGGAGATGAGGCGATTCATTGCATTCTCTCTACCATGTATGCGGATCAGCCCTACACAACGCTGACTCACGCGGTTCACATCCACCCTACCGTCGCGGAGTTAATTCCTACACTGCTTGGCTCGCTCCAGCCCGCCCGCTGATTTCCCTTACCGGGCGTGCCGCGGTCGATACGTTACGATCATGGGGGCGAGATTCCTCATGCAAATTCGCAAAGCGGTTATCACGGCGGCCGGACCTGGCCAGCGCACCCTTCCCATGCAGCTGCTCATCGACCAGCAGGGTATCGAGCGCTCGGTCCTTAGCCTCGTTGTTCGCGAAGCGTCCCGCGCCGGCGTAAACGACATCTGCATCGTTGTATCCCCCGGCGATGAAGAAGCGTACTCCAAGCTGTTAGCCGAGGATTCCGTTCGCCTCACCTTCATTCCACAGCGCGATCCGCGCGGCTACGCACATGCTGTCTTCTGTGCACGCGACTTTGTCGGCAACGAGCCTTTCCTGCACTTCGTCGGCGATCACATTTATGTTGGAGCTGAGTCCGGCGGCTCTGCCCGGCGTCTCATCGATGCCGCATGTTCCGCTGGCTGCTCCATTTCCACGGTGCAGATCACGCGCGAGAGTCTTCTTCCCTACTTCGGCACGATCGGTGGTCAACCTCTCCCAGGCAAATCTGGCTTCTATCGCATCGATACCGTTCTTGAGAAACCTACTCCAACAGAAGCCGAACAGCGCCTCGTTGTCCCAGGACTCCGAAACGGGCAGTACCTGTGCTTCTACGGGATGCACATTCTCACTCCCTCAATCTTCGATATTCTCGCCGCGCTCCTTGCCGACCCATCGGAGACGCGCCCCAGCCTCTCTTCCGCGCTTGCACTTCTCGCGCAACGGGAACAGTACTTCGCGATGATCCACCAGGGGCAGCGTTTCGATGTGGGCGTCAAATACGGGCTCTTCTCGGCGCAGCTCGCACTCGCCATGCGCGGCCATGATCGCGATAAGGTTCTTTCGGAAATCATTCAGGTCCTCGCTTCCCGCGAACAATCTGAAGGGAGCGGCGAGTGAGTGAGCTCTGGACCATCATCACCGCGACCGATCCAGACGTTCGCAATCGCTCGCTCGACAGCCTTTGCTCAAACGCATCGACTGCGGAACTGATCGCTGAAGCCGCCGAGCTCGAAACGCTCCGCCACACGGGCGAAAACCTTTACGATCGCGTGCGGGCGCTCTTCTTTCTGTATGCAATTCATCGGTTCCATCTTCCGCTCCGGCGTGAAACCGGATCCTCAAAGTCGCTCATTCCCTACGCTGGCGTGAAACGGCTCCTCAATCGGCGTTACGAAGAAGCGATCAGCATTTTTCTTGCTGCCCAATCTCCGCACGGCCTGAGCGACGGCGTCTCCAGTGCGCTTGCATCCGCCTATCGCGGACTGGCTTTCCAAACTCTCGCCGATCAGGTTCGTCGCAGCGTTCGCTCAGTCCGCGGCAACCAATGGATGTTTCGCACTGGCCACCCCTCCGACTACGCACTGCGACTTCGACGCGAACTTTTGCCCACTGCCATTGGCGCGCCCGTCCTGCACGAGTCCACTCCAGTCCGCATGGACCTCAGCCACAGCGGCTGGAGCGACATCTTCTTCCTCGGCATGGATCTTCCCGAGTGGGCCCGCGTCCTAAACGTCTCCATCGATCTCGCGCTTCACGGATCGCAGGCACCCAAGCCTCCCGTTGAAGCTTATCTTCGCGTCATTGACCGGCCGATCATTCGTCTTGTCAGCGTCGACCTCGACGCCAGTGTTGAAATTCGCGAACTCCAGGAGATGTTTGATTTCGGTCGTGACTACCTCGGCCTCCTCAAAGCCGCCGTCATTGCATCCGGTATCGTGCCTGCGGGCCTCGAAGGTTCCGATCAGCCGCTCTCTGATCTCCTCCGCCACCTCACGCAACGGGAGGGACTTGGCCTCGAAGTCGTGAGCCACGTGAACAACATCCCTAAGGGCTCACGCCTGGCTGTCTCCACGAACCTTCTGGCATCGCTCATCTCTGTCTGCATGCGAGCTACCGGGCAGGCCGGATCGCTCACCGGACCCCTCAACGACGTGGAGCGCCGCCTCGTGGCAGCGCGCGCAATCCTCGGCGAATGGCTGGGAGGCTCAGGCGGGGGCTGGCAGGACTCAGGTGGCATATGGCCTGGCATCAAGCTTATTGAGGGCGTTCGCGCTTCAGAGGGAGACATCGAGTTCGGCATAAGCCGCGGCCGCCTTCTTCCCAACCACTGTATCCTCGCCTCCGACGAAGTCACACTCGAAGTGCGGCAGAGCCTTCAGGACAGTCTCGTGGTCGTCCACGGAGGTATGGCGCAGGACGTCGGCCCAATTCTCGAGATGGTCACGGAGCGCTACCTCCTGCGTTCGGACACCGAATGGATTGCGCGCAGGCAGGCCGGTGAAATCCTTGATGAGATCATCGCGGACCTCCGCGCCGGCGATGTCGCAGCGATCGGCAACGCCACGCAGCGCAATTTCGACGGCCCACTCCAAAACATCATTCCCTGGGCCAGCAATCTCTACACGGAAACCCTTATTTGCGAGGTCCGCGCTGCATTCTGCGATGCCTTCTGGGGATTCTGGATGCTCGGTGGCATGTCTGGCGGCGGCATGGGCTTCATCTTCGATCCAGCCCGCAAACGAGAAGCCCAAAACGCGCTCGGCCCACTCATGCGTGAAGTCAGCGACCGGCTTTCCGGCGGCATCCCCTTCGCCATGCAGCCTGTGGTCTACGACTTTTCCATCAACGAAAATGGAACTTTCGCCGAACTGCTCGCTGCCGACTCTGCGGTTCTGCCCGATGGCTACTACAACCTGATACTTCCGGCTCTTCTTCGCAAAGAGCAGCGGCTCCTCTCTGCCACCGAACGCGCTGATCTGGAACAGTTCAGCTTCCGTTGCCATGGGGCTGCGGGAGCACAGGAGCGGACCCGAAGCTTCCTGAACCGCCTTCTGCCCCACACGGGGAACGGAATTGACCGCGGACAAACACTGCAGTCCCTTCTTACCCATTACGGCTTCGATCCTGTTCAGCACGAACGCATACAGACCGAATTGCGCGCCGGGCAAATCGGCCTCGCACAGAATCGGCTAACCGCATCCGTCACGATCGAAGACGTTCCAGCAGAAAAGGTCTTCGACGCTACACAGAAAGTCGACGGGCAACTCCGGAAACTTGGGGAAGAAGCACTAAGCGCTGGTTCGGTTGCCGTTGTCACGCTCGCCGGCGGCGCGGGCTCGCGCTGGACTCACGGGGCGGGTGTGGTCAAGGGTCTCAGCCCCTTCTGCCGTATTGCCGGCAAACACCGCACATTCCTCGAAGTACACCTTGCCAAGAGCCGCCGCACCAGTCGCACATACGGCTCCGCAGTGCCGCATATCATCACCACCAGCTATCTGACGCACGACCCCACCGACGAACTCCTGCGCCTCGAACAAAACTACGGATATGATGGCCCGCTCTATCTCTCGCCAAGCCGCAGTGTCGGCCTGCGCATGATTCCAACTGTCCGCGATCTTCGTTTCGCCTGGGAGTCGACCCCGCAGCAGATCCTTGATGCGCAGGCACAGAAGGTTCGAGATAGCTCACGCGCCGCGCTCATCGCATGGGCGCAGCAATGTGGCGAGGGCAGCGACTACACAGACAATCTTCCTCTCCAATGCCTTCACCCGGTGGGCCACTGGTACGAGGTACCGAACATCTTTCGCAATGGCGTTCTGCGATCGATGCTCGAGGCCCAGCCGAACCTCCGCTACCTTATGATCCACAACGTCGACACCGTCGGCGCCGACATCGATCCATATATCCTCGGCCGCCATATCTCCACCGAATCCACAATGACCGTCGAGGTCTTGACCCGTCGCATCGAGGACCGAGGCGGCGGGCTCGCCAGCGTCGACGGACGGGTTCGTCTCATCGAAGGCCTTGCGCTCCCTTATGAAGACACAGAGTTCCAGCTCTCCTACTACAACTCAAACACCTGCTGGCTCTCCCTGGATCTCCTGCTTCAGGTCTTCGGCCTCACCAGGTCTGACCTCGCCGACGAGCGCAAGATCGCCAGCGCAGTTCGCGCTATGTCCGCGCGCGTGCCCACCTATATCACCATCAAAGATGTGAAGAAGCGCTGGGGAGAAGGCCAGGAAGACATCTTTCCCGTTACCCAGTTCGAAAAGCTCTGGGGCGACATGACCGCTCTTGCGCAAATGAACTGTGACTACGTCCTCGTCCCGCGCATGCGCGGCCAGCAACTCAAAGAGCCCGCTCAACTCGATGGCTGGCTCCGCGACGGCTCATCCGCCTACGTCACCAGCCTCTGCGATTTCGGCGACTGACGAGACTACTCGTTTCGCAGCGCCACCATCGGTTCTACTCCCACTGCACGCCGCACCGGAACGAGGGACGCCAGCGTTGCGGCGGTGGCCAGCATTCCAGCTGCAGCCAGCAGCATAACGGGATTCCAAGGCTGCACTCCAAACAGCTGGTCCTTCATCAGCTTCCCCGCCAGGATCGCAAGCGGAATACCGATACCCAGACCAATGCCGATCTGCAAGAATGCGCCTTTCAGCACCATTGAGATCACATCCTTGCGATCCGCCCCAAGCGCCATCCTCAACCCGATCTCATTCGTGCGCTGTTCCACTGTGTAGGCCATCACTCCGTATAGCCCCACCGCCGCTAGCACGAGCCCCAGCAATCCGAACAGCGAAGTCAGAGTAGCGATCATATTCTCCTGCTGAAAGTCGGCCGCGACGACATCGCTATACGGATCAACCCCGTAAAGCACCAGGTTTGGATCGATCTTCGCCAGCGCTTGCCTGACTTTTTCTTTCATGCCGGGAGGATCTCCCGGAGCCCAGATCACGATGTTGTAGAGGAAATGCGAAAACTTCTCGCCCTCGGCTATCGCCGGATCGTCGTAATGAGGGGATTGTGCCTCAGATAGCCAGGTCATCGGCCCGACCGGCTCTTTGTAGTCGGAGGTCATATACCGAATGTCTTTTACGACGCCGACAATTTCGTACTTGGACGCATCCTTGATCCGCCCGAATCCGAAGTGCTGCCCGATGGGGTTCTGGTCCTTGAAAAACCTCTTTACGAATGACTCGTTCACCACCGCGACTATTCGAGTTGTCGCCGTGTCATCCTCATTCAGCGCCCGGCCCATGACCATCTTGGCGCCAATGGCGTCGAAGAACCCAGGCATCACACGCGACCAGCCTGAGCCTGTGTTTTCTTTGACACCTGGTTCAGGCCTTCCCTGAACGCGGATCCCAGAATTCCAACTGTCGCCTGTCATGGGTGCATACAGCGCCGGCACCGCCATCCTTACTCCAGGCACCTGCATCAACCCATCGTCGATCCGCCGGAAAACCTGCTCCATCTGCTCAGGCTTGTAGCTGCCCAATGTCGGATTGATCCACGCGATGTAGCGGCCCTGCATCTCGAATCCAAAGTCTTGGTGCTTCAGGTTGCGCAGGCTCTGGATCAGCAAGGCCGCAGCCGACAACAGCACGAGCGACATTGCCGCCTGCGCGATAACCAGCGACTTCTGCGCCCACGACCGTCCGCGACCAACCGAACGATTCGCACCTCGAAGAGCCTCCACCGGATCAGCATGCGACGTCATCCACGCCGGGGCGGTTCCGAAAACTACTCCCGTCAAGATCGAAAGCCCAAGAGTGAACAAAAGCACCGACCACGACGGTTCAGCACTCACCGGAACATAATTGTTCGGCCCACCGATCTGGAATGCCAGATGAAGGATTAGCCGCGTCCCAGCGTACGCCACTGCGACTCCAAACGCTCCACCAATCACCGCCAGCAACACGCTTTCCACCAGTGCCCTTCGCACAAGGCGCAGCCGTGTGGCTCCCATTGCAACTCGAACCGAGATCTGCGCACGATTTTTCAATCCGCGCGCCAGCATCAGGTTTGCCAGGTTGCCGCAGGCGACCAGCAGGACGCATCCCGCCGCAATCAGCAACAGTTTCAGACCATCCTGATATTGATCTCGCATCACGGCAACGCCGCCTCCGCCCGGAGCCAGATGCAGCGTCTGCTGTTTCCAGAGTTGTTTTTCTCCCGGCTCCATATCCGGCACGTGACTGGCCAGCCATTCCAGCAACTCGACCTTTAGCTTCGCTTCCAAGGCCGCGGGTGAAACTCCAGACCGAACCCGCCCGAGAACATCGAGATAGTTTTCGTTGGCTCGCTTAATCCGCGATACCTTTCCGGCAAGAATGTCTTCCGCTGTAATCGGCATCCAGAAGTCTGGCATTCCATTACCGGATAGTTTGGCTCCATAAAAGCCGGGCGGCGTCACCCCGATCACCGTGACCACATGCCCATTGAGTTGAAAGCTGCTTCCAACAACCGACGGGTCCGAACCGTATTTCATCTCCCAGGTCCGATAGCTCATCACTGCAACCGGCGGCGCACCGATCTGGTCGTCAGAGTCCGTCATCATTCTTCCGATCCACGGCTGCACGCCGAGAGTCCGGAAGAAATTGCCGGAAACTTCTTGCCCATTAAACGTTTCGACTTGCGCCTGCGATCCCGCGCGCCGCACGCCTAGGGGAGCGTTTCCAGCCTGCAACGCCGCCAGATCTGCGAACTCCGGCGTATGTTCACGGAAGTGTTTGTAAGCCTCCCATGAGAACAGCGCAAAATCACCGTCGAAGCCCTGCGTGTATCCGCCCCAGTTACAGCAACGGATCTTGTCGCCGATCCGCCACAGTTCGTCCGGATTTGCAACCGGCAGCGACTTCAGCATCACCTGGTTTACGAGGGTGAAGATGGCTGTCGTGGCGCCGATGCCCAGAGCCAATGTGATGACAACGGTTGCTGTGAACCCCGGTGCCTTTCGAAGTTGCCGTATCGCGTCTCGCAAGTCTGCCAGCATACGTTGTCTTCCCTCGCCGGAAATTTTGGAAATCCGGCATCAAGAAGATGCACGATGCTCACCGTTCTTCGCGTGGTAAGTTCTCATTGAAACATGAGAGTTACCGGCAAGTTTGACACCCTTCTCCTGTCCGAATTCCTGCTTCGGTGTTCAGAATCGAACACCGGGTATTCGCCACCGTTCCGCAAAAGAGCCCGCAGCCTACTCGACGCGTAACGCCTGCACCGGATTGATGGAAGCTGCCCGGCGCGCCGGTATCCACCCGGCCAGCACTGCCGCGACGACCAGTACGCCTATAGAACCTGCAAGCACCCACCCATCCACGGCCTTGATCTCGTAGAGCTGAGATTGCACGAACTTCACACAAAACATCGCGGTCGGCACTCCCAGAGCAAGACCGACAAGCGCCTGCGTTAGCACCCCGCGCATGACCATTGTCGTCACCTTGATGCGCGCTGCGCCCAGTGCCATCCGGATCCCGATCTCAGAGGTTCTTCGCGCCACTCCATACGCCGTTACGCCATACAGCCCCAAGGTTGCCAGCAGAAGGGCCAATCCTCCAAACAGCGTCGTCAGCCGCGAAAGCAGTCGAGCCTGGCTGAACTGTTCTGCAATCTGCGCTGCGAACGTCTGGAACTTCACCACGCTCATATTCGGATTAATCCCTGCCAGCGTCTTTCGTGCCAGCTCTTCCATCTCTGGAACCGGCCGGTTCGTTTTCAACACGATCCCACCGGCATACATGTTTTCGTCGTCGTCGATTGAATTGGGAGCGGCGCTCAGAGGCCTCTGCAACGTCGGCACAAAATACATCATATGATCTTTCCAAGTCGCGCTCTGGTAGGCGGTGTCTTCCACCACTCCCACAATTTCCCAGTCGCCCGAGGACTTCACGTCACCGCCGAAATGGCGTCCGATCGGGTTCTCGCCCGGTTTGAACAGCTGACGCACAAATTCCTTGTTTACAACTGCTACGTGCGGCGCATTCACAGTGTCTTGGGTTCGGATTCCGCGGCCCATCACCACCTGCGTTCCCACGGATTCGAAATACTCTGCGTTGACTTTGATGTAGGAAGCAATCGCATTATGCTCCGGCTTCCCCTGGATCTGCACTCCCCACCCATTGTTGTTGTCTTCCATCGGCGTGTAGCTTGTGATCCCGACTTCCTCCACGCTTGGCAATGCATGAAAGCGCTCTTCAATCGCTCGATACAAATCTCCCACTTGCCTTTGGGAATATCCCGCCGTCTGCGGATTAATATGTACGATATATCGGTTCACAGGGTCGAGCTTAAGATCGATGTGCTCCAGCTTGCTGAGGCTCTCTGCAAAAAGAGCTGCGAACACAAGCAGCACCAGCGACAATCCCGCCTGCACCACCACCAGTACGCGTTGGAGTAAGGTGGCTCCTCCGGCGACCGACCGTACCCCGCCGCGCAACGCATCTGCAGGCACGGCCTTCGATGCCAGCCATGCCGGTGCGACACCGAACAGCACTCCGGTCACCAGCGACAATCCAAACGCGAACGCGAGCACCGCAACAGATGGACTGGCGTTGATCGGAACGGATTCCGCACCCGGAAACGCCATCGCCAGCAGCATCCGTGTGCCCGCATAAGCCATGGCCAGTCCCGCAACTCCACCGGCGCCGGCCAGCAGTACGCTCTCCGTCAGCAATTGCCTCACAATGCGGCCTCGCCGCGCGCCCAGAGCGGTGCGCACATTGATCTCAGCCTTTCGCGCCATGCCCCGCACCAGCAGCAGATTCGCAAGGTTCGCGCACGCAATCAGCAGCACAATTCCCGAAGCGGCCATCAACATGCGCAACTGCCTGTCGTAACCTTGCTGCATCGACTGGATGCCTCCACCGCCGGGAGACAGCACGATGTGGATCTTCTTGTTGAGCTCGTCTTGTCTCCGCTTCGTACTGAAGAAGTCTGTTGCCCCCAGCTGCTGACGCAGCATAGTGGTTACTTTCTCTTGCAGAATCCCTTGAGGGACGCCTGCTTTCACCCGTCCGATCAGGTACAGCCACTGCGTCTGCGAGCTGTGCACATAGGCAACGTTCGCAATTCCCGGCATCGATTCAATCGGAAGATAAAACTCCGGCGGCGAAGGCAGTAGTCGGTCACCGTAGAAGCCCTTCGGCGCGATCCCCACAATCGTCACCGGCTTGGTGTTCACACGGAGCGTACTCCCCACCACACTTGCATCGCTGTTGAATCGCGTCTTCCATGTCTCACAGCTCATCACGGCCGTGAATGGCGCGCTCGCAACATCGTCGCGGTTTTCTAAAACCCGCCCCGTCTCCGCGTTC
>Ga0157374_10003198_pt1 | contig 13760 bp, 5 predicted proteins | sample M25metaG_FD_115308 | JGI IMG/M metagenome (GOLD analysis project Ga0157374, IMG submission 115308) | Miscanthus rhizosphere microbial communities from Kellogg Biological Station, Michigan, USA - M2-5 metaG | ecosystem: Host-associated > Plants > Roots > Rhizosphere > Soil | place: USA: Michigan...
GGTGAACAATACAACGGTAGCCAACAACACTGCATCCGGCCTCATCAGTCTTGCAGTCGGGCCGAATACGATCACGGTAGTGGTAACGGCGCAGGACGGATCGACCAATCCGTACACGATAAACGTAACACGGTTATCCAATGATGCGACGTTGTCCAGCCTGACGGTCGGCGCAGGGACACTTTCCCCTGCCTTTAACAGCAGAACCACAACTTATGCGGTTAGCGTACCTAATACAACAACGAGCATTGCGATAACACCAATGACCACGAATGCCAATGCCACGATGACGGTAAATGGTACGCCGGTAACAAGCGGAGGCCAGTTTACATTAAATAATCTGACCGTTGGTTCAAACGCTACGATCACGATCGTAGTGATGGCGCAGGACCGCACGACAAATACTTATACCATATTAGTATCCAGGCTGCCTTCATCAATAGTTACATTAAGCAATCTGACACTTAGTTCGGGTACGCTTGCACCGACATTCAATAGTTCCGAATTAAGCTATGTAGCCAGTGTAAGCAATGCCACGACAAGTATTACTGTTACACCTTTCACATCCGACCCTACGGAAACTGTCACGATAAGTAATGTGCCGGTGACATCAGGAAGCGCTTCAGCCCCAATTCCTTTGGGCATTGGCCGTAACACGATCAATGTATTAGTTACTGCACAAAACGGATCAACAACAACTTATTCGGTGACTGTAACCAGGGCTGCGTCCACTGACGCGAGATTGGCGAGCCTGGCTATAAGCAGCGGAACTCTGTCGCCTGCATTCTCAAGCGACACCACCAGTTATACGGCAAGTGTGGGCAATTCGGTAACCAGTATTTCCGTTACGCCAACTACAACAGACGCTACAGCAACTGTAAAAATTAACGGCGTAGTGGTAAAAAGCGGAACAGCTTCGAATATCAACCTGAAGGTTGGTGATAATACCATCACCACGATTGTAACAGCGCAGGATGGTAAAACGACCGATGCTTATACTATTGTTGTTAACAGGGCACCATCGTCGGTAGCGTCACTCAGTAATTTGTCATTAAGCTCCGGTTCGCTCATACCGGTGTTTTCAACGGCTACTTTAAAATATGTGGCGGGGGTAAGTAATTCTACCACAAGTATAACCATAACTCCAACCGTGACCGACCCGACGGCAACTGTCATGATCGATGGTAAAGTGGTTCCAAATGGCTCAGCGTCGGGTGCACTACCATTGGCAATTGGAGACAATACGTTTACTATAGTTGTAATTGCCGAGGATGGTATTGCAAAGGAAACATATATAGTAGTTGTTACCCGCACTGCCTCATCCACTGCTACCTTGAGTAACCTCATTGTTAGTTCAGGAACATTAGCGCCTAATTTCAATGCTTCGGTCACCAGCTATGCTGTGAGTGTACCCAATACTGTCAGCGACATTACAGTAACGCCAACGGCTACTGATCCTAATGCCACTATTACTGTAAATGGAACTGTGGTGTTATCCGGAAGGGCTTCCGTCTCTTTGCCGCTACAGGTCGGTGGTAATAACATTGTTCGGATCATCGTAACAGCCCAGGATGGTACTACAGTTACCTATACGATCACCGTGTCACGCACGCCGGTCACTTCGGTAGTGCTGGCTAATCTGACCATCAGCTCAGGCTCACTTGCTCCTGATTTTTCAAGCACGGTATTAGGCTATGCATCAGCGGTGGCAAACTCAACTACAGGTTTAACGGTGACAGCTACTACAAGCGATCCTACCGACACCATTACAGTTGATGGTGTCCAAACCGGTTCGGGCACACCTTCTGCACTAATACCATTAGGTGTTAAAGCCAATGTTATTACTGTAATTGTATCGGCTCCCGGAGGTGCATCAGCAACATATACAATAACCGTTGCCAGGGCGGGGACAAGCATTGCAACCTTGAGCAATCTTACTTTAAGCCAGGGAACATTGAAGCCCGTTTTTTCCAGCGGTATAAAAAGTTACACTGCTAGCGTAGATAATAGCGTAAGTTCAATTACTGTAACGCCAACAACCACGGATGCAAACGCTACGGTGAAAGTAAATGAGTTGGTAGCGTTAAGCGGTCATCCGAGCCAAATAATAAATCTGGACCCGGGCAATAATACCATTACAGTGGATGTATTGGCACAGGATGGTATCAGTGCAGTAACTTATACAATTGTAGTTACAAGGAATGTGCCACAGAATGATGTAACCGCCAGCAATCTTCTGACCCCTAACGGAGATGGTAAGAATGATACATGGTTTATCAAGAATATTGATCTGTTCCCCAATAATACCGTAACGGTTTTTGATCATTCCGGCAAAATATTGTATACCAAGAAAGGATACAACAATGACTGGGACGGAAATTACAACGGACAACCGTTAAAAGAAGATACCTATTACTATGTGATCGATCTGGGGCCTGGCGATAAAAAGGTCAAAGGATACATTACGGTTCTTAAAAGACGATAATGGTAATTGGTACGACAAGCTTTGAAAAATAAAATGCCAAATCAAAATATCCCAAAGAATACGACTAAAACAAATACGCTGCTGCCAAGAGGATTGATCTGTTGTGTCATGCTCTTAATTCTATCTTGTGGAAACTACGCAAACGCACAATTGACCAATATACAATCCATCTATTTTCAGAATCAATACCTGGCTAACCCGGCAATGGCCGGTATGGAGCCTCAACTAAACCTGAATATGGACTACCATCAGCAGTGGATAGGAGTGCCGGGTAGTCCTACGCTGACGACTTTTACAGCCGATTACAATTCGGGCAATAAAGTTGGACTTGGCTTAAATGTTTATGGCAACAACGCGGGTTTAATCAATAGAACACGCATAATGGGTACTTATGCTTATCATATACGTTTGAATGATAAGGGTGCAAAATTGAGTCTGGGTTTATCAATAGGGTTCGGTGATGCGCATATTAGCGAGAATGGTATTGTTGGTGATCAGGGTGATTTGGCAGTATCTCAATTTAATAGTCATGGTGTATATGCAGATGGCGATATTGGAGTGGCCTACACCAGTCCTAAGTTTAATGCACAGCTTTCATTGCCTAATCTAAAACGTTCATTCTTTCAAAGCCAGGCAGACGCGGTAGATGTTGAGGCCTCCACTTTTTATGCAGCCATGAGCTATAAAATCCAATTAACCTATGCCAACAACTACAGCATTTTTAGTATTGAACCGAAGATAGCCTATCGCGGTGTGATGGGTTACAATAACGTTTTTGATGTTGGCTTTAATTTATACCGGACAACCTTTGAAGATAATTATCAGTTGAACCTCCAGGGAATTTATCATAGCGACAATAGTCTTTCTTGGGGTTTGGGTATCGATTATCATACTGTAGGACTATTGTTTACCTATACTTACAACACCGGTCAGCTCAGCAGTTATGCCAACAACACCTTTGAACTGGGCATTAGCCTCAAATTGCTTAAAAAGACAACGCTGTAAATTAACCAATCAGTGCAAATGACGCGTTATAAATTGTCCATGTGATACTTATTTAACAGATTCAGCAGTACACCGTTTGTCCAGCCGAAGCCATCTTGCAACGGGTATTCGCCGCCTCCGGCTTTTATGTCAGTATCGAGTACGTTGTATTTTTCCATTAGCTTACCTGTTGAATTAAAAACGCGGATATTGGTGCTTATCCATGTTTCAGCTACAGATCGTGCAAGTCCAGAGTAATTGTAGTTATTTAAACCATCAATAGCCATATACTCCAGGGGCGCCCAGGCATTCGGACTGTCCCATTGCTGACCCGAGCGTTTAAATGTAGTAACTAAACCTCCTGATTTAAGGAATCTGTTTTTTAATCCAGAGGCCACCTTTGCAGCTTGTTTCGCGTTCGCTATTTTGAATTCAAGTGGAAAAGTCCCGGCCAAAGTCTGATATGGTGTTTGTTGACGGGTTTTCCAGTTATAATCCATAAACCAACCCAGTTGTTCATTCCAGCTATATTTCAATATCGCTTTTTTGCGTAGTAACGCTTTTGTAGTGTATTCCCGATATTTAAGACGATTCCCCTGCAAATGGTAAGATTTTGCAACGGAAAGTTCCAGATGATAAAGTAAACAGTTTAGATCAACAGGTACGATAAAAGTGGTTTGAATAGTTTCCAATTTACCGGTGGTATCCATCCATCGCGTACTGAAATCCCATCCGGATTCGGCTGCTGCACGTATATTCCGATAAAAATCCCCGGTCTTTTCTTTGGTTAGTTTAGCAGCTTCTACGTCTTTTTTATAAGATTCTTCGCGTGGCAGGTCCGAGTCGTCCCAATAACGATTAAGCAGTTCCCCATCTTTCATACGCACTACCATGCGGTAAGCCTCGCCAGGCTTTACCTTATCGGCACCATTCATCCAGAAATTATACTCTTTTATTAGTTCTGGCTGATACTTGATGAATACGCCGTCGCCCTCATCCTTTGCCAATAGATCAAGCATCATAGAAAAGAAAGGCGGTTGGGAGCGGGTGAGGTAATAGGTGCGTGTTCCGTTTGGTATAAAACCATATTTATCAAGCATATAGGCAAAATTGCCAATCATGTTTTGTATAATTTGTGTTTGATGACTTTCTTGCAGGCCAAGCATTGTGAAATAAGAGTCCCAATAGTAAGTCTCGCGAAAACGTCCGCCTGGCACTATAAAATCATTCGGAAGAGGTATCAGAGAAGACCATTTGGAGACGGTATCGTGCCTGCGGTAGAGAACATGCCACAAGGTATCAATATGTTTGCGTATGCCGAGAGAAACATCGGTTTTAAACACATTGGAATTTGGCCCAGGCACTATAAAGTTTTCCAGCACGAACTGTTTCAAATCGAAGCCTGGTTTGTCCTTTTGATCGTTATAATCCCTCACAATCAACTCAGGGTCTCGGCGTGGTGTGGCGTCAACAAAGGTTTTATTGTCTGGGAAAACGTCTGATAGTTGAATAGCTTCAAAAAGGCTTGGAAATAACTGCCTTGGCGTTTTAACCTGTGCGGAACAAATGTTAAAGGCAATAAACAGGGAAAGCAGCAGTAATAATTTTCTCATGTTAATTTAGGATTAATACAGCAATCAGAATATAATTGACGTAGTTATTATTTTACTTAACCTAAACAAGGTATAAAGAATTTGTAATTAAGAGTTTGATGTATGTTTTTTATAAAAAAAAATATGACAAAAAATGACCTTTCGAATGCGTTATTAATGTTTTTGGTCAATAAAATTTAAAATAGTTTTTATCATTTTAAGCAGAAACTCATTTTTTAAGTATAGATTTAGGCATCTAAAACCCCTGGTTGCGACATGAGAATATTTCTATTAAGCCTGTTCTTGTCATTTCTTGGATACTCAGCATACTCATCTCCAAAAACAGATAGTCTTTTAGCTCAATTAAAAGTTGAATTATCAAAGATCAAAATATATGACAGCCAAAAGGAGTACAGGATTAAGGGGCTGAAAGCGCAATTAGATGCAGCTCCCAAAACCGACTACAATACCCAATATAAGATTTGCAGCCAATTGTATGAGGAATATAAATCGTATCAATTTGAGTCGGCATATACCTACACACAAAAAATGATGGCGATAAGCAAGGCCTCGCATAGTCTTGCGCGTGAAAATGATACTAAAATCAAGATCGCATTTCTGTTAATATCATCAGGAATGTTTAAAGAGACTTTTGAAAGTCTGCAGCAAATTAAAACCAACTTATTAAATGATACTTCAAAATTAGAGTATTATTCTATAAAAGAACGGGCCTACTCTGATCTGGAAGATTATAATAACGATAAGTTTTTTGCGCCTTTTGATAAAGAAGAGTCTCTCAAGTACCTTGATTCAGCCATCGCTTTTTCCAAACCCAACTCGTTTGAGTTACTACGCCATTTGGGTGACCGGCAAATAAGATCAGGACAAGCTAAAAAGCCATCCTACTATATTGACTTACTGAATAATTACCCGCTTACCGCACATCAGCGCGCAATGTCTGCAACCGCATTAAGTGCTTTTTATCAGGGTGCCCAACATGCTGATGACAGAATTGCGCTTTTGGCGATAGGAGCTATCAACGATGTGAGATCGTCGACCAAGGAAACGTTGGCGCTTTTTAAACTTGGACAAGAGTTGTATCTACAGGGAAATATAAATGAGTCATATGCCTTTATAAAACAGGCGATGGATGACGCCGATTTTTATGGTGCCAGATTGCGCAAAATAAAGATAGGAGCTGTCCTGCCAATAGTTGCGGCCAAGAAGATCATTCTTGCTGAAAATGAAAAAAATAAGTTCCTGATCTATTTGCTTTCAATCACCGTCCTTGCGGTTTTGATCGCGCTCGTGTCATTTATCGTGTTTATACAATTGAAGAGATTGAAAGTAAAAGAGCGGATAATTGAAGAAAAAAATGTTTTGCTGGAAAAGATCAACGAAAAACTAATAGAGGATACCCATATTAAGGAAGAATATATCGGCTATTTTTTTAACGTGATATCTGGATATATATTAAAGCTCGAAAAATTGAAAAGGAACGTCGAACGAAAAATCACCATAAAAAAATATGATGATGTATTGCTGTCCGTAAATGAGATCAATATAAAAAAAGAAAGGGAAACGCTTTTTTATACATTCGATCATATCTTTCTAAAGATCTTCCCCAATTTCATCAGCACCTTCAATTCACTATTTAAAAAAGAAGATCAGATCTGGCCAAAAGATAATGAGGTACTGAATACAGACCTGCGAATATTTGCCTTGATGCGGCTTGGAATAAGTGATGTGGAAACGATAGCCAATATCCTGGAATATTCAGTAAACACTATTTATGTTTATAAGATGCGTATCAAGGCTAAGGCACTTGTTCCAAGTGATGAGTTTGATCACCGTATTATGGATATAAAGGCGATTGAAGTGCTCAGCAAAGCTCAGGATTAGTTCAATCTTTAAAAAGAATTACTGCGCGGTTTAATCACTTTTATAGCGCATAAAAGACGGTTTTAGCTGACGTCTGCGATCGATTATTTCGTTAAAAGAGCGCTAAAAAGATTAAATAAATAGCTTATATGCTTAAATAACGTTTATATTTTTTTAAGCGCGCTTATTTGTAGATTACTATGAATCAATTATTTGTATTTTAAAAATGCTTTTTTTTCTTATATTCGATATAAACAAATAGGTAATTCTTCAGCGTATTTATTACTTTGCTTCTGATGCGGGTATGATGTAATGAAAAAGTTGCTTGTAATTTTAAAAATTAGTAACTTAGATTATATCGGATTTCCCCTAATAACCAATTAACCAAATAAAATAATTTACCGGCACCATAAAAAGTGCGCCACTTAATCCATCTATTGTAATTCTATAGGTTGCAGTTTATGTTTTAAGGTTTTTTCAAGTAACTGGATAGTATACAGGTTATGTGATGTAGATATTATTTTAATAAACCAAATTATAAACCCAATTAACTAATGAAAAATAGAAAGGATACCAGCATTCCTCCATAACAAAGGCCGACTGTAAACTTGTTATAGCAGAATATTTCTATCTCAAAATATTTATAACAAAAAAGTTTACCAAGCTAAACTAATTAACTAATCAATAAACCGTTCAACCCAAGTTTTATGCATTTTAAAAATTTACTCAAAGTAAGTTGCTACTTTATCTTACTGTGCTTATTTGCGTTGCCAGCGTTGGCTCAAAACGTAGCAGTTACAGGTAAAGTAACAGACTCAAAAGATGGTTCGCCTATCCCGGGTGTATCCATCCAGGCCAAAGGCTCTACAGCCGGCACTGTAACTGATGCGAATGGTAATTTTAAATTATCAGTTCCCTCTTCAGTAAAAACAATTTCAGTTTCCTTTGTTGGCTACAACAAAAAAGATGTGGCCTTAACGGGTGCACCTCTGAACATTACATTAGAAGCTTCTAGCACAGCGCTCAACGAGGTGCTGGTAGTGAGTGTAGGTTATGGCTCGGCTCGCAAAAAGGACGTGACCGGAGCAATTTCCAGCGTTTCTGCTAAAAACTTTAACCAAGGTGCTATTGTTAACCCGGTAGACCAATTAGCCGGTAAGGTGGCAGGTTTAACTATTACGCAGCCGGGTGGCGATCCTAACCAAACTGCTTCTGTGAGATTAAGAGGTCAGGCATCTCTTTCCGGAGGTCTATCACCATTGTTCGTAGTAGATGGGGTTATTCTTGATGATCCGAATCAGTTTCAAAACATTCCTCCTGACGATATAGCTTCTTATGACGTTTTAAAGGATGCATCAGCGTCGGCCATTTATGGTTCGCGTGGCGCAAACGGCGTTATCATTGTTACAACTAAAAAAGGACTTGCGGGCAAAGCGGTAATAAGCTATGATGGATTAGCTGGTACAAGTACTCAAAGTAAATATTATGACTTGTTAACACCGGGCCAATACCGTACAGTGCTTTCACAGCTTTATCCTGGAAATGTGGCTACTTATGATAAAGGTGGAAATACAGATTGGCAAAAAGCCATCAGCCGGACTGCTTATCAGCAGAGACATACAGTATCTATTTCAGGTGGAAGTGGTGCGGCAAATTATATTGCATCAGCCAATTATTCCGATCAGCAAGGCATTATTATTGGCACCGATAAGAAGCAATTGGGTTTGCGTTTCAGCGGTGAAACGAAGGCGCTGGATGATAAATTAGATATCAAGGCCGGGATACAAAATGTAAGTACTAGCCGTACTTTTTTGCTTTATGATAATTTTAGCTATATGTATAATGCGCCGCCAACCTATCCTATTAAAAATGCTGACGGTTCATATAATGAGTTTAATGATTTTAACCTGGAAAACCCGGTAGAACATATCAATGAGCAAAAACTGAGCGCATATGAGTACCTTACGCTGATCAACGGTTCTGCTGATTATTTGATTACAAACGAGTTAAAAGTGGGTGTTCTGGGGTCCTTATCGCGCAATAATGTTCAAACACATGCCTTTTATCCAACATTTGCAGATCAGGCTAACCTCAACAGGGCTGCGCAGGCAAGTGAAAATACCAATTCTTATAAAGGAAATATTCATATAAATTATGATAAAACTTTTGGTAAGAGCAAACTTAGCTTGCTTGGCGGCTATGAGTATAATGATTATTTCTATTCTAATTTCGTTGCTACAGGTCAACAATATATTATACCGGCGCAATTAGATAACAATCTTGGAAGCGGTGTTCAAACATATGACGGTATTGGATCATACAAACAGGAGACCTTGCTTATATCTTTTTTTGCACGGGCAGCTTATAATTATGATGATCGTTTGTATGCTACAGCAACAATACGTCAGGATGGTTCAAATAAATTTGGCCAGAATTATCAGCGCGGCTGGTTTCCATCTTTTGATTTGGCTTACCGCTTCAAAAAGGATCTGCTGGCAAATGTTGACTGGATCGATGATCTGAAATTAAGGGCTGGTTATGGTGTCACTGGTAATGCTGACGCGATTGGGGCATATGGTACCATTGCAACTATAGGTCAGGGCAGTAATTACTATAATGGCGCAACTAACCAATACCTCGCTAGTTACGAAGTTAAACAAAACGCTAACCCGTTGTTGAAATGGGAAGAAAGACACGGTCGTAACATAGGTGTTGATTTCTCATTATTTGGAGGACGTTTATCTGGTGACTTAGACTATTTTAATGATAAGACAAAAAACCTATTGTACACTTATACCGTGCCGACACCTCCATTTGTTGTAAATAATTTGCTTGCAAACGTGGGGACATTGGTTAATAAAGGGTTAGAAGTTGCTTTGACGGGGCAAATAATTAAAGATAGTAAACTTAACTGGACTGCTAATGGTCAAATCACATTTATAAAGACCAAAATTACAGGTCTATCTGGTCAATATTCCTATGCTGGTCAAACTTACCAGTTGACCGCTTCCCAGATACCTGTAGGATATGCAGCGGGACGTGGATTGAGTTCGAACCCGATCACTTATCTGAAACCCGGTTATAGTCCTAATGTGTTCTTCTTGCCACATTACACCGGTGTTGACGCAAGCGGCAACCAAACATTCGACGGTCAAACGATTGCTCAAAATCCTAATCCTACGGGCCATTATATTGACCCCGCCCCGAAATTTAACTATGGAATAACTAATAATTTTGATTACGGGAACTGGAGCTTCAATTTTGCTTTAAGAGGGGTTTATGGACAAAAAATATTTAATAATACCCTACTTGACGTAGAAACTATTACACGATTGCCCGGAAATAATGTAACTAAAGAAGCGCTGACCAATGGAATAAAAGACGCCCCTGTTGCATCTGATAAATGGTTAGAGAATGCCTCATTCCTGCGCATGGATAACGCTACATTAAGCTATACCTTTAAGAACATTAGTTTTGCGAATAATCTGAGGGTATTTGTAGCAACAAATAATCTTTTTGTAATAACTAAATACAGAGGCCTTGATCCAGAGGTTAAAACTGAGAATTCTTCAGGCAACAATATCTTAGGCGGCAATTTAAATGGTTCAAATAACTCAGCATACATTGACGCAAACTATGGCTCACAGGCATATTATCCTAGGGTAAGATCATTCACTTTGGGCCTAAATGTTTCATTGAAATAATATTATTACTTAAAATAAAATAGTGATGAAAAGAAAAAGAGTTTTAACTGCTGTCTGTGCAATATTTTTGGCAGGGAGCATAACAGAATCGTGTACTAAGCTGGATAAAAAGATATATAGTGTGGAGCCTGTCGGTAATTTTTTCCAGACACCGGATCAGGTAACGGCCGGTGTTGCACCAGCGTACACTGCTTTACAGAGTATCCCTGATGGTAACGTGATGAATATGAACGAAATTACTTCAGATGAAATCATTGTTCCTACCAGGGGAAATGACTGGTATGACGGCGGTCAGTGGCAGGGCCTGTGGCTACATAAATTTAAACCGGATGTCTTTGTTGATGGAGGATGGAGTGACCTGAACAATGGAATCGGTAAGGTTAATTTTATTTTGAATATTTTAGATGGTCTGCCAAGTAAACCTGCAGATATTAATAGTATCGAAGCTGAACTTAAAGTTTTGCGGGCATACTATTTATACCAAATGATGGATATGTTTGGTAACATACCGGTAGTGACTAGTTACAATACCGATCCAAGCAAAGTTGTACAGGTGACCCGGGCAAATGTATATTCTTTCCTTGAGACTGAATTGACCGCCAATATTCCATTATTATCAACCACAGTTGACCCTAGTACATACGGAAGAATGACCCAGTACGGAGGATATATGCTATTGGCAAAACTATACATGAATGCACAGGTTTATACTGGAACTGCACATTGGGATAAGGCCATCACTGCATTAAATCAGGTTATCAACTCTAATAAATATACTTTAATGCCGCATTACCTGGATAATTTTTCATTAACGGATCGTGCTTCTACAGAGAACATTTTAGCTGTTCCTTTTGATAAAGTAGCTATCGGCGGTAATAACTGGGAAATGCAAACTTTGCACTATCAGTCACAGGATACCTATAGGTTATCAGGCTCACCATGGAATGGTTTCTGTTCAACCGCTGATGTATATAATAAATTTGATGCCTCTGATGCACGCCGGGCCCAATTCCTCGTAGGCCAGCAATATGCTGCTGATGGTATTACACCACTTAAGGATAAACAGACAAATTTGCCATTGATTTTTGATCCTAACGTAACTACGTTGTCGTCTGCGGCTGATGCTTTCCGTTTAGCAGGAGCGCGTAATGTTAAATATCAGCCTCAAGCGGGCACAGCAGGTAACCAAAGCAATGATATGGTTCTTTTCCGTTTGGCTGATGCTTATTTGATGCGTGCTGAGGCATCATTGCATACCGGAGATGTTGTTACGGCTCTTGCAGATGTTAATAAAGTACGTGCACGTGCAGGTGTTACTGCATGGACTCTGACGGACCTTAATCTTCCAAACTTGTTGGACGAAAGAAGCCGTGAATTAATGTGGGAAGGTTGGAGAAGACAGGATTTGATCCGTTACGAAGTTGCTACAGGCACCCATTACTTTACTGGGGCACGCGTCCCTGCAAAAACAGATGACGGAACTCAAAATACCTTTATATTTCCAATCCCTGCGCCGGAATTGCTTTCAAACCCTAACCTGCACCAAAATCCAGGTTATTAATTACTTGAATAAGGATATTTATTTGAAATGGAGTGGCCCAATTGCCACTCCATTTTCAGTTATGTATATTTAATCCATTATGAGATTGCGCTATTTTCTATTTCTCGCCAGTATATCTTCTTGTTGCCTTTTTTCGTGTAAGCATATTAAAACAGGGTCCGATGCTAAAGACAACCTGTTTCAACTATTGCCATCCTCATCGACGGGTATAAAATTTAGTAATAATGTTGTCGAGGATGGAGAGTCTAATGTTTTTAATTATCGTAACTTTTATAATGGCGGCGGGGTGGCAATAGGTGACGTAAATAACGATGGCAAACCGGATATTTTCTTTACGTCCAACCAGGGCGAAAACAAATTGTACATCAACAAAGGCAATTGGAAATTTGAAGATGTAACCGCAAAAGCAGGTATAAAAGGATATAAAAGATGGCATACCGGAGTAACGATGGCTGATATCAATGGCGACGGTTGGCTTGATATATATGTGTCGAATAGCGGTGGCATAAAAGATGCGGATAGGGCCAATGAACTGTACATTAATCAAAAAGACGGTACTTTTAAAGAAGAGGCTGTCAAATACGGGCTGGCAGATAGAGGATTATCGACACAAGCCATATTTTTCGATTTTGATCATGATGGTGACCTGGATTGTTTTGTGCTAAATAATAGCTACCGGCCAATCGGAAGTTTTGGTTATAACCGGGACTTGCGGAACACACGCGATCCACAAAACGGCGACCGGTTATACAGAAATGACAATGGGAAATTTGTAGATATTAGTGAACAAGCCGGAATTTACGGAAGTGAGATCGGATTTGGTTTAGGTGTAGAAGCCGGAGACTTGTTCAATACCGGCTGGGATGATATGTATATCTCAAATGACTTTTTTGAACACGATTACCTCTATCAGAACCTGCATAACGGGAAATTTAAAGAGATCAGCGATCAGGCTATCGGGCATATGAGTCTATCTTCGATGGGATCGGATATGGCTGACATCAACAATGATGGTTTTCTTGATGTATTTACTACCGATATGCTGCCCGAAAACGATTATCGTTTAAAAACGACAACAAAGTTTGATGAATATGATATTTATAATTCCAAACTTAAAAATAGTTTTCACCATCAGTTTACAAAAAATTGTCTGCAGCTAAATAATGGAGACGGCACTTTCAGTGAAATAGCTGACCTGGCCGGACTAAGTGCTACCGACTGGAGTTGGGGCGCTTTGTGCTTCGACTTTAATAATGATGGCTGGAAGGATATTTTCGTCAGCAACGGCATTAGCCGCGATTTGACCAACCAGGATTTCCTGGCATATTTCGGCAGCCAGGAAGTGATGAGCGAGGTGCAGCACGGTGGTTTCAAGGCAAAGGACTTCCTCAATAAAATGCCTAAAACCCCTATCAGCAGCTATGGGTTTTTAAATCAGAAAAATCTTCAATTTAAGAACGCTACCCAACAATTAGGTTTCGAAACGCCTTCTTTTAGTAATGGGGCCGCATATGGTGACCTGGATGGGGATGGCGATCTCGATCTCGTTGTCA
>Ga0157374_10003200_pt1 | contig 13755 bp, 7 predicted proteins | sample M25metaG_FD_115308 | JGI IMG/M metagenome (GOLD analysis project Ga0157374, IMG submission 115308) | Miscanthus rhizosphere microbial communities from Kellogg Biological Station, Michigan, USA - M2-5 metaG | ecosystem: Host-associated > Plants > Roots > Rhizosphere > Soil | place: USA: Michigan...
CGATCGGCTCGTGCAGGTGCAGCCGGTCCACGCCAGCCACTGGAACGCCAGCCGAGAAGAGCCGAGCGACGATCAGCGACGCCAGCTCGCCGCGGCTGCGCACTAGGATCAGGACATCGCCCGGCGTCAGCGGCTTCTCAGTCGAGGCCAGCACGGGCGCGTCCTCGACCATGTGCCTGATCCGCTCCGCCAGCGCATCGGCATATTTGCGATCGCGGATGCTGATCCAGCGTTCCTCACCCTCGTCGCTGTCGTCGGGCGATTCCTCGACGGCAAACGGCTCCCACAGCTCGACCGACCCCGGACGCTGCTGGTGAAAAGCGCGATGCGCCGGCGGTGCTTCACCGAGTCCCATCGCGGCAGGTCCGACCGTCTCGATCACCTTGTCGACCACGTCCAGCACTGGCTGCGCAGAACGGAAGCTGGCGGCGATCGACAGGTCTCGGAATTCTCGCGCGCCCTGGCGATAGCTGAACAGGTCATCGCCCGTGCTCATCTCAGCCGCGCGCCGCTTGAACATATCGCGCGTTTCGCGGAACCGGGTCGGGTCGGTGCCCTGGAAGCCGTAGATCGCCTGCTTGAAATCGCCGACCATGAAGAGCGTTCGAACGCGCTGGTCTGATTCGCTCGAGCCGCTGAAATATTCCTCGACCAGCTGCTCGATGATCTCCCACTGCGCGGCATTGGTGTCCTGCGCCTCGTCGACCAGCACGTGGTCGACTTGCCGATCGAGCTTGTAGCGCACCCAGTCGCCCATGCCCTGTTGTCTGAGAAGGGTGCGGGTCCATTCGATCAAGTCGTTGAAGTCGGCGACGCCGGCGGCGCGCTTGGCGCGTGTATAGGCCGCGGCGAAGGCCTGCCCGGCGCGAAGTCCAGCTGCAATGTCGGCCGCGAGCCTGGCGCCATTCTGGAGCCGAAGCAGCTCGCCAATCAAATTGGCAAGGCGACCGGCATGCTCCTCATAGTGCGGTTCCGCCCTGGTCTGGCCCGCGGACACGCGCGGAGCCCCTTTCTCCGTCAGCACGACTTTGCGCAGCTCCCCCAGCCGCGCCGCACGCTCGATCGGAGTCAGGCCAAGCCACTGCTCGATCGTGTCGGCATGGCCAAAGCCCGTCGCCGTCCCCCAACGGCGATTAGCGTCGGCCACGGCTCGCAACAGGTCGCAGTCGAAGCCATCGTCGCCACAGCGGCTGGCGATGTAGTCCTCGGGAGACTCCTCCCGCAGGTCCATTCGCTTGCGGATTTTAGCTTCGATCCGTCCGGGGGCCCCGAGCGCGTCCATCGCCTCCGGTCGGCGCGCGCAAGCCTGCAGATATTCGACCGCGTTTGCTTCGCCGAGCCTGCGGCTGAGCACCTGAACGTCACGGATAAGCGCTTCGTTGCCCGTCGCCTCAGCATCGGCCAGCAGTTCCGCGAGCGTGCGCCGGACCAATTCCTGCTCGGCGCGCCCTTCGATCGGCTGGAATCCAGGAACGATCCCTGCTTCAGCGGGAAAGGCCGCGAGCAGCGATTGCGAGAACGCGTGGATGGTCTGGATCTTGAGGCCGCCCGGGCAATCGAGCACCTTGGCGAAAAGCTGGCGGGCGCGTTCCAGAGTCCGTGGGTCGGTAGGCGCGCGAAGTGCGAACAACTCCTTCCTCAGGATCTTGTCGGAAATCCGCACCCAGGCGGCCAGGCGGGCGCCGATCCGGTTGGCCATTTCGGCTGCGGCAGCCTTGGTGAAGGTGAGGCACAGGATCGATTCCGGTCGCGCACCTTGCAGCAACAGAAGGAGCACTCGGGCCGTAAGGACTTGCGTCTTGCCGGTCCCCGCCGACGCCGACAGCGACGCGTGAGCGACGGGGTCCGCAGCCAGAGCCTGCTCGTCCATCAAGGGCGGAAAGGTCTTGAAGCGCGCGTTCATGTGACTTCCCAACCCGCGCGGGAGACCATAGAGAAAGCCGCATGAGCGATGGCAGCGACGAACGAGCGGAAAAGGAGCGGCGCGACAAGCTGGTCAAAGCCAGCGTTGCAGTTGGCATCGGCTCGGCGGCGATCGTCGCCGCGCTGCTTTATGCGTCCAAGATCAAGAAGAAGCGCGGATAACTTCATTCGCGGCCGTACCATTCCTCGAGCCGCATGAGCTGGTCATAGTCCCCGTAAGGCGCGTAGGCCGGATTCAGCTTCGCCGTGAACGGCTCGGTGCCGGTCAGCCAGCTTTCTGCCGCTTCCTGGAAGTTGCGATAGGCGTGGGCGAGGAACTCGCCAGGCTGCATGTCCTTGTCGGGGCGCATCAGCCGTCCGAATTTCCCGCGATAGCGCGCCAGCGACCAATATTCGAAAATCTCAGGGTCGCCTGAGACTCCGTCGAACCCCCCAGCCCGGCCAATCAAACCGAGCAGGCCAAGCTGGAGCGAAAAGCCCTCCCTTACGGACTTCTGGGAAGGCGGCTGCCCAGTCTTGTAGTCGATGATCGCCAGGCTGCTATCCGGAAGCCGGTCTATCCGATCCGCACGCCCCTGGACGACGATTCCGCCGAGCGGCGCCTGGCCTTCAATCTCGGCTCTTAGCGGCCGTCGGCCCTCCTGCTGGTTCTCACGCTCCATGTTGGCGATCCAGTCGATCGCTTCGAGCAGGCGCGGCGCCCACAAGGCGCGAAGCATGGGATGGATGGCTTCGTCCCTCAGCAGCTGTTCGGCGCGCGGGCGGAGCTTGTCGGGATCGCATTCGTCGTTCTGCTGCCAATCCTGCAGCACCTGGTGCACCGCGATCCCCTTCCAGCGCGCGGTGTGATCGTCGTCGACCGGATCACGTTTGCGAAGGCCGAGGATCGCCTGGGCATAGAAAGCGAAGGGATCGGCCATCAGCCGGTCAACCGCCGTCACGTGGATCTTCTGCGGCCGTTGCTCGGCGGGCGGTGACGGGGCCGGTCTCGCGACCGGGCGCGGCGGTCCCGGGTCCTCCAGCGACTCAGTCAGCCGCTCGAGAGTCCGGTCGCGCGGCAAGCCGCCGCTGATCGCATTGAGTCGCAGCAGGAATCGAGACGCGACCGTCGGCGACTTGGAATCGCGCCTTGCCCGAGTGAGCAGCACTTCGGGCGCGCCGAGCGCGCTCGCGAAGTCATGCGCCGCCAGTCCGATCCGGTTGTCGAGCGTCGGCATTTCAAGTGTCGCCCTGACTTTGGGCGGAAGCCATGGATCCGGTGCTGGCAGTGCTGGCCACACGCCCTCGTTGAGGCCGCCGAGCACGACCAGGTCGGCGCGCTGAAGCCGGGCTTCGAGCAGGCCCCAGATGAAGACACGGGGATGCCCGCCGTAGGGCGGTCGAACCGAACGCGCATCAAGCAGCTGCCGAAGCAAGGGAACGGCGTCCGCGGCTGCGACGCGCAGCTCTTCCGCTGCCACTGAAGCCTCGAGCTCGGCGATGACCCCGGCGGCCTCCCGCCCCGCAGGTCCGCGCCAGGCAAGGTCGTCGGCTAGAATTTCCGCCGCCGAGACGAGGCTCCGCGCGAACTCCGCCAGCGGCAAGCACTCATTGAGCAGCCCATCGAGCGGCTTGATCCGTCGCCGGACCGCCTGCCATTCGCGCTTGTCGCCGAATAACTGATCAAGCCCGCCAAGGCCTGCCGCCGGACGCGGCCCGCGAAGCTTGAGATCCAGCTCCCGCACCGCATCGAGCCACTTGACCCGGTCTTCACCCTCGCCACCGACCAGTGGGTGCTTGAGCAAGGCAAGCAGTGCGACGGGCGCCAGCTCCTCGGCCGCGGCGCTGGCGATCCCGAGCAGGAGTGTCCCGACGGGCGTCATTGATAGGGGTTTGCCGGCACTGTCGTCGGCGTCGATTCCCCAGCGGGCGAGTAGCGCGGCAACGCGCGTGGCGAGCTGGCGATCCGGCGTTACCAGTGCTGCGGTCTTGCCCGGAGTTTCTAGCGCTTCGCGCAGTGCCAATGCGATCGCTTGAGCTTCGGCCGCGGGATCTGGCAGCTCGGCGAGCTTGATGCCGGAAAGCCGCCGCTCAGCCGGTTTCAGCATCTCCCATTTGTGCGAGAAGTCAGCCGCCGCCATCGCATTTGCCACCGCTCGCCCGCGCGCCGCGGACGATGCAAAGTCGCCGGATCTTTGCCACAGCCGGACCTCATCCCGGGCAACACCCAGTCGATCGAGCAGCAGCTTCAAATGATGTTGCGGATGGGTCGCCTCACCCCGCCCGTCCTGGTCGGGGCCCAGCGCGTCCCATTCCTCATCTGAGAAGAGGTTGGCGAGCCACAGGCCCGGAAGCACGACCATGCCGTCCGGTATCCGCGCGACGCGCGCGACCAGCGCAGCGACTGCCGGTGCTGCGGTCGTGATGCCCGCGGCCACGGTGAAGCCCGCTGGCGGCTCGTCCTTCCAGCGAACTGACAAGGTCTCGAGCAAGCGGTTACGGCGCTCGGCGAGGTCAATTGCGCCTTGCTGGGCGAGAATTTGCGGCCAGTTTTCGTAGATTAGCTGCAATTTCGCGAGCGATTTCTCCCAATGGCGCGCCAGATCGCTCGTTTCCGCGACCGCCTCGCGCAATCTGCTCGGGGCGATCTTCTCGACCAGCAGGGCATCAAGCGTCCGGGCAAGGTCGGCAGCCATCCGCAGGTCTTCTGGCGCCCCTTCCCCTTTGACCAGAGACGCCAGACGCAGCAACCGCTCGGTCGGGGCGATCGCCGGCGGCAAAGGGTCGTCAATGCGGTCAAGCGCGCCGCCGATCCGTTCATCGAGCTCGGGGTCGCCGATCGGAATCAGGCGCGGCAGTAGCAGTCCGCTACCGCTTTGTCGGACGAATGCCTCGGTGACCGCCCGGACCGCGCGATTGTTCGGCAGCAGGATGCGCCCCTCGGCGAGGCCCAGAGGCGCGTTGCCGAACTTCGCGATCAACCCCGCTGCAAGGGCGTCGGCGAACGAACGATGAGACGGAATGGTGTAGACCGCCGGGCGGTCAGGCATTCTCGAGCGCCGCTTCCGTCATTGGGATCGACTGCGGTGTACCGACATCGAACCACAGGCCCTGGTGAACCGCGCCGAACGCCCGGCCATCCTCGATCGCGCGATCCCACAGGATGTTGGTTGAAAACGGTCCGTCCGGGGCGTCACGCAGCAGGCGCTTCGAGACCATCTGGATGCCGGTGAAGACGAACGGGGCAACATGGCTTCGCTCGCGGCGGCGGATGCGACCTGTGCGGTCCATGTGAAAATCGCCCATCCCGCGATGATTGAGCGCGCGCGCCTGCGGTACCAGCAGCAGGAGCGCATCCATCTTCGAATCGTCCCATTGCGAAGCAAGCAATTTGATGGTGTCGGCCGGTCCGTCGATCCACAAGTTGTCGCTATTCAAGGCAAGAAACGGGTCGCAATCGATCAGCGGAGCTGCTTTCACCAGGCCGCCGCCGGTTTCCATTAGCAGGCCACGTTCGTCCGAAATGACAACCTCGAGTCCATGCGCTCGCGTCGCCAGATGGGCCTCAAGCGCATCAGCAAGATAATGGACGTTGACGACGACCTTCCGGACCCCCGCGGTTCCAAGCTTCTCGAGTACATGATCGAGCAACGCCTTGCCGTTGACCTCGATCAGGGGCTTGGGCTTGGTCGCTGTCAGCGGCCGCATCCTTTTGCCCAGCCCGGCCGCCATGATCATCGCCGTGGTCGGCACCTGGGCCGGCACTTCTGCGCGAAGGCGCAACGCTCGTTTCGCCTGGCTCAAGCCGAATCACTCCACGGTTCGCGCCGGTATCTGTCGGGAACGTTGGCATCAAACCATGCGCGGACGGGCTGCAGGTGAGGCTGCTGCAGATCGCGTTCGAGCAGACCCCACATTCGCGGCTGGAAGCGACGATAGCCGGGTTTGTTGTCGCGCTTCCACAACCGCGTGAACACGCCGAGGATTCGCGTATTGCGCTGCGCCGCGAGCGCCCAATAGGCACGCTCGAGAGTTTCGCCATGGCCAGTCGCGGCTACATAACGGTCGAGCATTGCCCACTCGATGGCTTCGGGCACGTCGCGCCGCGCGTCCTCGAGCACCGAGGCGAGGTCGTAAGCGGGATGCCCGGCGACGGCGTCCTGAAAGTCGAGCAAACCGAAATGCTCGACGCCCGCCCTCCCGCCGACGAGCATGATATTCTCGGCATGATAGTCGCGGAGCACGGTGACAGGCCCAAGGCCGTCGTTCGCGACCGGCTGGAGGACTTCCGTCCAGGCTGCACGATAGGCGTCGCCATCAACTGCGGCGCCCACTGCGGGACAATACCACTCCATGAAGAGCTCGAGCTCGTCGAGCCATTGATCGAGGCTGTGCGGGCTAAGGCCAGGCATGGCGCTGTGCCCGTGAAGATGGATCAGAACGTCCGTTGCAAGCGCGTATAGCTCATGTTCAGCGGCAGGATTACTGTCGAGCCACTCGCGCAATCGCCAGTCACCGAAATCGCCCAGCAGGAGCAATCCCTGGCGCAAGTCGCGTGCGAGAATTTGCGGCGCGCTGAGGCCTACCGAGGCAAGCCATTCTGCGACGGCGACGAACGGCCGCGGGTCCTCATGCGGCGGCGGCGCATCCATGAGCACCGCAGTGCGGTCGCCATGAACGACGCGGAAGTAGCGGCGGAACGATGCATCGCCGGCGAGCGGAAGGATTTGCGCTCCCTGCCAGCCACAAGTGGCAAGGAATTCATCGGCATAGGGCGGCGGGGTCATCGGGGAGGCCATCTCCCTTCCCATGACGGGGGCACCTTCGCTGTCAAGATTCTGTCGCCGTCCTGCGCGAAGTCGAGCGACAAACGGAGTGCATCCGGCCAGACGCCGTCGCCTGCCCGCTCCGGCCATTCGACCAGCAGAACGGCGTCTGCGGCCGCATCCAGGCCAAGCTCCTCGATCTCCGACGGTTGCTCGATGCGGTACAGGTCGACATGCCAGACAGCCGGCGAAAGCCCGTCATAAGGCTGGACGATCGCGAAGCTCGGGCTCGGGACCTCGCCGGAATGGCCCAACGCGGCAATGAATCCACGCGCGAGCGCCGTCTTGCCGACGCCGAGCGGTCCTGACAGCGTGATGACGTCACCCGCTCGCGACGCCCGCGCCAGGACGGCGCCGGCGGCGGCGGTCTCGACTTCGCTCTTCAAGATCATGGAGTGCCGCGTGGAATCGACAACGTCACCGCCGTGCCCTTGCCCTTCTCGGACTCGATTTCTACGGAGCCACCGTGCGCTTCAATGAATTGCCTCGTCAGGGGCAGGCCGAGCCCAAGCGCAGCTTCGCCACGAACGCCAGCTTCTGCCACACGATCGAACCGGTCGAAGACGCGCGGCAGATCGGTCGAGTCGATCCCCGTCCCGTTATCAGTGATCCGAATTACCGCCTCTTTCTTGTCGCCGTCCGCCGACAGGGCGATCCGTCCCTTTCGGTCTGTGTAGGCAATCGCGTTCTGGAGCAGATGCTCGATCGACTCCCTAAGCCGACGGGCATCGCCCAGCACCTGCCCGGCGGAGGCCGCTATTTCGACGTCCAGCTTCTGGGCCTTTTCGGCCGCGCGGGGCTTAACTGTCTCTACCGCGGCTCGGCACAATCCGCCGATATCGACCCGCTCTTTCTCCAGCGCGACGCCGCGCGTGTCTCCAGTAGTAAGGTCCAGCACGTCGTTGATCAGCTTCGACAACCGCCCAACCGATTCAAGGATGGCGCTGACATAATCCCCCGCCTTGGGGCTGAGATCGCCGGCATAGCCTCCGCCGAGAAGTTCGGCGAAACCGCCGATCGACGTCAGCGGGGTTCGCAGCTCGTAGCTCATATTGGCCACGAAGTCGGTCTTGACCCGGTCGGCCTCCTCGAGCGCCGCGGCGCGCTCGCGAAGCGCGGCTTCGATCCGGGTCGAATCCGTCACGTCGACCATCGTCAGCAGTGCGTTGCCGTCAGGAAGCGGGACTGCCGCGAACTGAAAATGGCGGCCGTCAGTCATCGAGATGCGCCCGGTGGAGGACTGCCGTTCAGTGGTCGTTTGGCGGACCATTTCGCGGATCTGCGCGGCGGCATTCGGATTGACTAGCTTGCGGGCCATCGCCGGGACGAGCTCGTCGACCCGCGGATGGCTGGCGAGCCATTCCTCGTCGAGCTCCCAATCTTCGATGAAGCGCCGGTTCCATGTGTAGAGGCGGCCGTCGCTCGCGAACACGCTGATCGCTTCATACAGGTTGTCGAAGGTCGCCGCCCTAACCCGAAGAAGCGTATCGCGGGCGGAAGCCAGGCGAAGCTGCTCAGTCCGGTCTTCGAGGAACAGTCTCAGGCCGCCATCCGGCAGCGGCTGTGCAACAACGCGGATATGGTCGCCTGCCGGAAGCATCCATTCTTCCTCGATCACTTCCTCTGGGCTCGTGAACCAGTTCCGGCGCTCTTCCTTCCATGCCGGGAAATCGCGGGTTTCCGGAAGCCGCTGCTGGTCCCGCATACGTTCAATCACTCGGTCGAATTCGGGCTCTTCGGCCAGCCATTCGGGATCGAGCTGACTCATCGCGGCGAACGGCCGGTTGAAGAAGCTCAAGGTGCGGTCGGCGTCGAACTGCGCGGTTCCGGCAGTCATCCGGTCCGCGAGCTCGCGCTGCGATTCGATATATCGGGCGAGGTCGGCCCGCGCCTCCTCCAAATCCTGGACGTCGAGCGCGAACCCGGCCACCGCACCGGTCGACAGCGGCACGTCGACAATCCGCAACATTCGCCGCTCGCCGCGGATGATTGCCGGCTGCATCCGTGAAACCGTGCGGCCCGAAGATTGAGCCTCACGCGCCCGTGCCTGTGGACTGTCGTCGCCCTCGGCGTCGATCAGCTCTGCTCCTCGCTCGATCACTTCGGCGCCGTCGCGTCCTTCCACAGCATAAACGAACGCGCTGTTGACCAGGCCCAGGCTGAGGTCGGGACCCCGGTACCACATCGGAAATGGTGCCGCCTCGATGACCTGGGTCAGCGAGTTGACGGCCGCTTCCGTCTGCCGAAGCCGAAGCGACAGCTTTGCTCGCTCCTCTTCGGTCGGACTGACATCGACGAACCACAGCAGGAAGGTCCCGGGCGGCTGTCCCGTTGCCGGGCCACCACGAACTTCGAACGTATGCGCGAGGCCGGCAGTTCGCACACGCAAGGACACCGCCAAGGACGACAACCGACCGCTTGCGAGCGCGGAGCTCAGTTGCTCCAAATCGCCTGGTTCAATCCCGCGGCCATCGCCGGTCAGTTCGTCGAATGTGGCCGGCTGCTCTTCGAGGCCGAGGTCACGCACAAGCCGCTTGTCAACTTCGATCCGGCCGTCGGCATGCACGACCAGCGGCCGCGACGGTGCCGCCTCGAGCAAGCGCGCATTGACCCTGGCCGTATCAATCACTTGTTGAGCAAGGCGAAAGCGACGCGCGGCAGTGATCGCGATCACCGCAGCCAATGCCAGCCACAACAGCGCAAGGGCCGCGATTACCAGACTGGTTGCGCCCACAGCGCCCATCATTCCCCCGCCATCTCCGGACCATAGGCTGCAAGAGGCCGGAAATAGAAGCAAGAACCCAATAGCGAAGGAACGGCGGTAGCGAATTGCATCAAACCGAAAAAAGAAAGGGGCGGCGCTTTCGCACCGCCCCATCCTTTGTTCGCCGTAACGTCCCTTACAGGCCGCGTTCCGGAGCCGACGCCGGAGGCGGCGGAGGCGGCGGAGCCGGGCAGGCCGCGGTGGCGACGATGACAGATCCATCCGGACAGGTCTGTGTCGCCGGCGCTGGCGGCGGCGGCAACGCCGGAGCAGCGGCAACCGGTGCTCGCGGACCCGGCGGGTTCAAGTTGAGGGTCAAGCCCGCGTAGTAGAAGCGGCCGACCGGGCTCGGCGATCCACTCTCGACGCCAAGCAGGTCATACAGCGGCAACTGATCCAGCACATTGTCGACGCCCACGTAGAAGCGATACTTCTTGGACGGATTCCAGTCGACGCGGAGATCGTGGAACGTCTGGGCCGGGTACCAGATCTTCGACAAAGCGTCCGGGTTGGTCGGCGGACGGCCCTGCAGCGAATGCTGGGTCTCGTAAGCCAGTGCGACCGTCTGCTTACCGATGTAGCGCATGCGGTAACCCAGGTTGAACTTGCTGAGTTCAAGGTTAGTCGACAGCTGCCCCTGCCACGCAGGATCGCCCAACTCGTTGAGGATGCGATCCCTGAATCCAGGGTTCGTGACGTCTGCATACTGGTTCTTCTTGAACACGTTCGTCACGATACCACGCAGGCTGAGCGTGGCGCCGTCGGCGATGCGGTGACGATAGGCCATATCGAAATCGATGCCGCTCGTGATCAGCTTCGCGAAATTGAACGAGGTGATCAGCACGGAAGGCCCGGTCGGCGTCAGTGCCACCGTTCCGCCGCCGTGATTGACGTCAGACTGGCCGGCGAACGTACCATTCGGATTGCGGAAGACGGCTGCGCAGTACTGATTGTTGATGCCAGACGTGCTGTCATAGCACAGATTGATGACCGTCTGGCCTCCAAGCGCGGAGATGACGTTCTTCACCTTGATGCTGTAATAGTCGATGGTCAGTGACAGACCCGGGATGAAGTGCGGCTGTAGGATCGAGCCGACCGTGATGCTGGTCCCACGCTCAGGCATCAGGTTGATGTTGCCCTGGTTGTTCGCCGAGACGCCCGAGGCAGGCCGGTTAGTGAATGGTTCGGTCGTGCCGTTGAACGTTTGAGTCGTGGGGACACCCGCGGCCGCGCAGTTCGCGATACGCACCGATGCGCCATTCACGATCGGACCGTTATTGATGTTCTGCTGCCCGCAGGGGTCCACCAGACCGTTGATGAAGGTCTGGGTTGGCGTCGAATAGAGATCGCTCTGCGTTGGAGCACGCACCGAGCGAGCTACGCCGGCGCGGAAGCGAATGTCCCGGACGGGCGCCCAGACGCCGTTGACGTTCCAAGCCCACACGCCACCGGTCTGGTTATAGTGGGAGTAGCGAGCAGCGGCGTCGATCGACAGTTCTCTGGCGAAGCGCACATCCTTGAAGATCGGGATGTTGATTTCGCCAAAAGCTTCCGAAACCTTCAGATCCGGCGGATTGAAGTCAGGAATGACGTTGAGGAACGTGCAGCCGGCGGCCCCGCACGCAGTGCTCTTCGTGATCGGGTCGTAGGCCGCGAAGGCGGTCTCTCGACGATATTCTCCACCAAGCACGAAGCTGATCGGTCCGCCCGGCAGCTCGAACAGCTGCGAACTGTCGCCAGCAACATAGGCGGTCGCATCGTACAGGTTCGCCCGCTGCTTACGCCATGACGTGTAGAGGATATATTTGAGCGCCGCCGGGGACGGAGCGCCGTTGCCGAAGAGGTTCAAAGGTACGCACGCGGGATCATCGTTGGTCGTGCTGGCGTCGGCGTTGATTCCGCAAACGATCTGCCCCGAACTGTTCAGTCGGGCGTCGATTGCGTTCGCGTAGTTCTGGCGGAGGACGTTCCCCTTCGTTTCGTAGTAGGTGTACAACCCGCCGTAGTTCAGCGAGACCTCATACTTCCAATCGCCGTTGAACGTGCCGTTCACGCCGGCGACGATCTGGTAGTTATCGCGCTTGTGCAACTCGCCGCGGCCGGCGAAGTCGACGTCGAAACGCTGTGCCGTGAAGGTCGTCGTGCCTGGAGCAAGTGCGGATACGAGGGTCGCCCTCGCCTGCGTGCTCAGGAACGGGTTGTTGATGCTGAACGTGTTGTTGAAGAAGGTCGGCTGACCTTCCTGGTTCGCATCCACACGGACGAACTTCGCCTCAATGAACGGCGAGAATGCGTCCGAGATGTCGTAATGGGCCAGCAGGTTTATCGCCTTACGGGTCAGGCCCGGCTCGAGCATGCCGGTCAGCCGCAAGCTCGAACCCAGCCCGCCGACGCAGTTGCTCGATCCGAATGGCCGTAGGTCGGTGATGCACGGATTCTTGATCAACGATCCGTCAGGCATGAAGACAAAGGTCGTGCCGAACTGCGCAAGTGTGTTGCTGCTGCCCGGGTTTGCCAGGCCGGAGCAAGCAATCGCGCGGCGAGCAGCGAAGGCTGCGGCACTTTCACCCGTTGCCGCCACAGTCGGGCAGCTTGCGGTGAAGAGCCCGCCTTCGGAGATATTGTTGTTGAGGACGCCGGTCAGGAAGACCGCGTCCGGAATGCCATTGCCGGTCGATGGCTCCGCACCATGCAGTGGACCAGCGCTCGGGTTGATATTCGCGCCGGTATTCTCAACCGCGTTGAACTGATGACGCCCGCTGAAAGCGCCAGTCTGCTCGTCGCGATCGGTGAAATAGAGCGTGTCCTGCTTGGCCCATTCGGCCGCGATGGCAACGTTGCCACGGCCGTCGGCAAAGTTCTTGCCGTATACGGCACTGACATACTTGGACTCACGGTCGTTGCGCGAGGAAATGCCGAACTGGCCGTTCACCCGGAAACCCTCAAAATTCCGCTTGAGGACGAAGTTGACCACGCCGGCGACGGCGTCCGAACCGTAGATCGCGGAATTGCCGCCGGTCACGATGTCGGTGCGCTCGACCAGGTCGATCGGGATGGTGTTGACGTCAGGACGGTTGACACCCGGCGTAGCGGTGACGATCCGTCGGCCATTCGAAAGGACGAGGGTCCTCGCGGTTCCCAGGCCGCGAAGGTCGAGGGCGTTGATGCCCGACGTGCCGATGAAGCGGGTTGAGTTGGCCTGGGTAAAGGTGGCACGGATCTGCGGCAGTTCGGCCAGCTTGTCGCCGAGCGAAATGTTACCCTGCGAAAGGTCCTGGAGACCTACCGAGGTCACAGGGACGGCCGACGTCAGCGTCGGACGATTGATGCGAGTGCCCGTGACGACGATCTGCTCGCCCCTTGCCGGGGCTTCACCCTGCGCCTTACGCGCATCGGCCACGCACTGGTCATGCTGCGGGCCGGCAGGGACGTTGACGCAAGGCGCCGGAGTCGGATCCTGGGCAGCTGCTGCGGCCTTTGCCGGCGCCGGCGCGGCAAGCGCCAAGGCGGCAATAGAAACGGATGACAGCGCCGCTGTCGTAAAAAGTCGCATTTTATGGTTCCCCTCAAGTCTGTGGCAATGTGAAACCACAGACGCGTGGCACTTTAAACTACGAGATTCGGACTGGTTTGCGATTGCCGGCCAGCTGTCACAATAATGCCACATCGGCTGACGGTCCGGGCTTCGAACCCTTCAGACACGCGCATCGCCTACCTAACCTGGATTGCGAAATGTCGGGGAAGTTACGTTTGGCTGTCCAATTTGTAACTCCAAAGACACACCCTCTTAACTTTCGACAGGTGGGGGATGGGCGACGGCCAAGAAGAGATTGCGCGTCAATAGGCAGTCCCGCCAAACTGCCGAAGCGTGTAATCCAAATTCGACAGTATCTCAGTCAAGTAACAGGAAAACAAACATGGTGGCCAAAGGCTCTGCGGGGAATTTCCGTTCCAATCTCCTTATCGGCGCATCGATCGGTGCGCTGCTAATCTCGACGCCAGCCTATGCGCAGCCGGCCAATCAGCCCCCGACGCCGACAACGCCGACGCCGACGCCGACACCCCCGAAGAGCACCACCACCTCCTCGGACGCCCAGCAACAGGCGCAGGATTCTCTCGCGCAGGTCCAGCCGCCGGCTAGCGGAGACACCGCCGTCACTAATGACAAAAGCATCGTGGTGACCGGATCGCGCATTCGCCAGCCCGAATTCACCAGCCCGGACCCGGTCAGCCGCATCGACCCGGTTCTCGCGAGGCAGTCAG
>Ga0157374_10003203_pt1 | contig 13751 bp, 8 predicted proteins | sample M25metaG_FD_115308 | JGI IMG/M metagenome (GOLD analysis project Ga0157374, IMG submission 115308) | Miscanthus rhizosphere microbial communities from Kellogg Biological Station, Michigan, USA - M2-5 metaG | ecosystem: Host-associated > Plants > Roots > Rhizosphere > Soil | place: USA: Michigan...
GAACGATTTTGAGGTAGAAACTCGCAAGCTGGCATTGGACGCTCTGGCGCAGGATCGCCGGAAATCCTGGAACCTGCTTTTCGATCCTGGTCGGCTGCAAATCCAGACGATTGACTCGGTCAGCGGTATGCTCGCGCGCCAGATGCCGGTCGTCTCGGAATTTGGCGGTGAGAGCAAAATCGTGGAAGATGCGCGCGAGTTATACCTTCGCGCCGCCCGCGGCACGCTGCGCGACTTGACGGAAGGCGGCGAAGCCGGCCGGCAACTCTTTCGGCGCATGGCCCTGCATTTCGATAACGATATGCAGCGGCTCGAAAGCCAGGTTGCCGCGATGCTCGAAAAGCGCGACCAATGGGAATTCCTGGCATCCTGCGAGCAACTCCCGCTGATCGACGATTTCCGGGAATTGCTGAACAAAGCGCGTCATGCGCTCGAGCACGTCTTCCGCCAAACCGGAAAAATCGATTTTACGGAGCTGACTCGCGCCGCTCGCAAAGCTTTGGGAACACCGGAGCATCCCACGGATCTTCTCTATGCGTTGGATTACCGGATCGAACATCTATTGGTCGACGAGTTTCAGGACACGTCACGCGCGCAGTACGAGCTGCTGGATGCTCTCACCGGACAATGGTCCGACGGCGACGGACGGACGCTGTTCCTGGTCGGCGATCCGATGCAAAGCATATTGCGATTCCGCGAAGCGGAAGTCGGTCTTTTTTTGCGCTGCTGGGCGACCGAGCGGCTGGGTTCGGTTCAGCTGACGCCGCTTCGCCTATCTACCAACTTTCGCTGCACCGCAGCCATTCTGGAATGGGTGGAAGAACAGTTTGCGGCCATCATGCCTGAGGACGACCTCCGGCTTGGTGCGGTCCAGTTCCGTCATTCCGTAGCCAGCCGCAACTCCGCGGGCGCCACGCCGCAGCTTGTGCCGTTCATCGAAGGCAATGGCCGGGCGGAAGCGAGCGAGATTGTTCGCATTCTCAAGACGACGCCGGCCAAGCATAAGGTGGGAATCCTGGTTCGCAGCCGCGCTCATGTGGCCGAGATCCTGCCGGCTTTGCGCGCGGCCGGAATACCGTATCAGGCGATTGAAATCGATCAATTGACTACCGAACAGCATGTGCTCGATGTGATTTCTCTAGCACGTGCGATTTCGCACACCGGTGATCGCGTTTCCTGGTTGGCTTGTCTTCGAGCACCCTGGTGCGGTTTGGCGCTCGCCGATCTTGCGGCTATTGCCGAAGGCGAGCCGGCGCAAGCGATTCTCGATTTGCTGGCCGATCCCGAACGCATCGCGCGGCTCTCGTCCGACGGCCGGGCGAGAGCGATTCGCACGGCAGAGATCTTGCGCAGTGCGGTGGAGAAGTTCGGGCGCGAGCCGCTGCGAAAACTCGTCGAAAACACCTGGCGGTCGCTGGGCGGTCCGGCGGCGCTCGAAGAGCCGAATCAGCACGCGGACGTGGAAACGATTCTAGACCTTCTCGAAGATTTGGAAGAAGGTGGCGTGATTCGCGACTTCAGCTTATTAGGTCCACGGCTCGAGTTTTTGTATGCCAAGCCTTCGAGCGAAGAAAACCGTGTGCAAGTGATGACCATTCACTCAGCCAAGGGACTCGAGTTCGATACAGTCATCGTTCCGCAATTACATAAAGAGACGAGGACCTCGGATCGCGAGCTACTTGTGTGGATCGAAGAGACGCAGGCCGATGGTTCGCTGCTTCTCTCGATTGCCGCGCAGCCGGCGAAAGGGGAGTCCGATGAGGCATATAAGGAAATTTGCGCGGAGATCGACAAGAAAGAGCTGCACGAGCTGGGCCGTCTTTTTTATGTCGCCTGCACGCGGGCCCGCAATGAGCTTTTCCTGCTTGCGAGTGTGCGGACGAAGAAGAACGGCGCCGAGTGCGGCAAACCGTCCGGCACTACGTTCCTCGGTCTGATCTGGAATTCCGTCGAAGAGCAGTTTCAGGAAAAACTGCGCGGCCGCATGCCGGTGCAGCAGCTTCTGCTTCCGCTAAAAGACGATGCGCCAAGGACGATACTCACGCGGCTTCCGGCCGATTGGACGGCTCCGCGGCTTGATGCGCCTGTCCGGGAAGCGCCGCTATTCCGGAACGCCGCCGCTTCGGCCCGTAAGACCACTTTCGAATGGGCTGGCGATACAAGCCGCCATGTAGGAACGGTAGTTCATGAATTGCTGAAGCGAAACCGGCCGGAGCTTTCGTCTCGCCATTTGGCTGCAATCGTGAAAAGCGAATTGCTGCGGCTCGGAGTGCCTGCTGCTGAAGAGCCGGAGGCTTCTGCGCGCGTGTTGCGTGCCTTCAGGAAAACTCTCGAAAGCGAACGGGGCCGCTGGATACTTCAATCGCGAGAGGAAGAACATTCCGAGTGGCCCATTGCGGGCCGCATTCAGGATCGGCTGGTGAGCGGCACCATAGATCGCGTGTTCCGCGACGAGCACAGCCGGCTCTGGATCGTCGATTTCAAGATCGGCCAGCACAAAGGCGGAAACCTCGATCAATTTCTGGACGAAGAACAGCGCCGCTACCGTGAGCAACTAGAGAGTTACGCGGCGCTGCTCTCGCGCATCGCCTCGGGGCCGATCTGGCTTGGCCTCTATTTTCCTTTAGTGGATGGCTGGCGGGAATGGGCGTTTGCGGAAGACGCCGTAGCCGCCGGGTACTCTGGAGAGTAATGCCGACTAAGCTTACAGCCAACGCCAAGGCCGGTGGCTGCGCCTCGAAGCTGAGCCCCAGCATACTCGATCGTGCGCTGAAGGCGGTGCCTCGGATAACCAATGAGAAGGTGCTGGTCGGATACGATACGGCGGACGATGCCGGCGTTTATGATCTGACGCAGGTTGGCGGTCAGCCGCTTGCGATGGTGCAGACCGTCGATTTCTTTACGCCCATCGTGGACGATCCCTACACCTTCGGTGCCATTGCGGCGGCAAACGCGCTCAGTGACGTGTATGCCATGGGTGGTCGGCCCGTTACGGCGCTCTCGCTGGTCGTTTATCCGCCTAAAGGCGATATTGCGGACCTGGAACGGATTCTGCAGGGCGGGGCAGACAAAATCCACGAGGCGGGCTGTGTGGTTCTCGGCGGCCACAGCATCGCCGAGGAGCAGGTTAAATTTGGCTACGCCGTGACCGGCCTCATCGATCCGCGCCATATTTGGACCAATGCCGGCGCCAAACCCGGCGACGTTCTTCTGTTTAGCAAGCGCATTGGAACAGGGGTCATCTCGACTGCATTAAAAAAGGGGATTGCCGCGCCCGCTCATCTGGGTTCTTCGATTGAACAAATGTTGACTCTAAACCACGCGGCTTGTGAAGCCATGCTTTCCCGCCGTGTGCATGCCTGCACAGACGTGACCGGATTCGGTCTTCTGGGGCATGCGCGGGAGATGGCGCTCGCCAGTAACGTTACGCTCGAAATTCGCGCTGGAACGATCCGTTTTCTTCCGGGCGCTCTGGAATATTCGATCGCCGGCGCCTATTCCGGCGGTTTGCACAACAATCGTGATTTTGTGGAAAGTTGCGTGACGATGGATGCCTCCATCCCCAAAGAAATTGAAGCGCTGCTCTATGATCCGCAGACTTCGGGTGGTTTGCTGCTCTCGCTTGCAGAACAGGAAGCACGCAAACTCCTCGCCCACAGGCGCGAGATGTACGCCATCGGCAGAGTGAAACCAAGACAAACGAAACCAATTGAGGTGACCATCTGAATCAGCTGATCGTTGCTCTGGATGTAGATAGCACTACAGCCGCTCTGGACCTGATTCAAAAAATCGGCCCGGCAGCTGAGTTCTACAAAATCGGCATGGAGCTATACGCGGTCGGCGGCATGCAAATTGTTTCTGAAGTCGCCGCATCGGGCAAAAAAGTCTTTCTGGATCTGAAGCTCTACGACATTTCAGAGACGGTAAAGCGCACCGCGCGATACATTGCCGGGCAGGGCATCGCGACGTTCCTCACCGTTCATGCAAGCCGCTGCCTCATGCAAGCCGCCGTCGAGGGGCGCGGGAACAGCGCCACCAAACTTCTTGCTGTGACGGTGCTCACCAGCTTCAGTCAGGACGATTTGTCCGACCTCGGACATTCTTTGCCGCTTGCCGATCTGGTGGACTTGCGCGTGAAAAAAGCTGTTGAGAGCGGCATGGACGGCATCATCTGCTCGCCACTCGAGGTGGCGCGCGTGCGGCGCATTGCAGGCCCCGGCATATTGCTGGTAACGCCCGGCGTGCGTTCGGCCGGTGCGGCAAAAGGCGATCAAAAGCGCGTCGCCACGCCGGCGGAGGCGATTGCGAATGGCGCGGATTATCTGGTGATCGGCCGCCAAGTCACGGGCGCCGATGACCCGCGCGCCGCCTGCGAAAAGATTCTGGACGAAATCTCTACTGCTGCTTAAGCGTGGCCAATATTGCCTGTCCGTTGGGCGAACCAAGCCCGGTACACGCATCCCAACCGGTTTGCGCGCGATAAGCCTCGTTTGTTCCGGACGTAACATCGTTCAGCACTTTGCGCTGGGCGATTGTGCCGTAGAGTTGCGGATGGAGCCAGCCGACGTTTTTACCAAGCTGCTCGTTCAGGAGAGCGATCAATCCGGCCCATAATGGTGCGACGGCGCTGGTGCCGCCGACGACCCTCGTTTTGCCATCCACCAGGATCCGATAGCCGCTTGCCGGATCGGCATTGCCTGCCACGTCCGGCACACCGCGTCCCGGGAGGGGAATCGCGGCCTGATAAGACGGTTTGGAAAAATGCGCGCTCACGCCGCCGCCGGTAGCGCCGCCGATGTGATCGTTCCAGGCTGTTTCTGATTGAATCTTGTTGCCTTTGGCGATAAGCCGAGTGCCGCCGCAGGCCAGCACCCAGGGGCTCGAAGCGGGGAAATCGACATGAGCCGCGCCGTCCGATTCACCGTCGGAAGATCCGTTGTCGCCCGAGGCCGCGCATACGGTGATTCCGAGCAGCGCGGCATCCTGAAACGCAGCGTTGAAAGCGTTCATCGTCTGCGGAATCCATTGATTCTCCGGCGCGCCCCAACTGATCGAGATGACGGATGGCTTATGTACCGTGTCATGAATTGCGGCATTGATGGCATCCAGAAATCCCCGATCGGTATTCGGTGCGAAATATACAGCGAGACGCGCTTCTGGCGCTACGGCGCCAGCCACTTCGATATCCAACGCCACCTCGCCATCGGGACCACTCGGATCGCCGGTGGGGTGATTCGCCGCGCCATCCACACTGACCGCAATAGTCTCCACATTATTCACGCCCATCTGCTTCCAGTAAGCACTCAGGTCGGAGGTCCTAAAACCGCCGCCTAATTCGATGAGTGCGATGGTTTGGTTCTTCCCTTTGTTTGACGGAAATTGGTAGGCTTGCGCGACCTGCAGCGGCGTGAAGGAGTAGGCATGCCGATTTGTGAAGAACCAATGCGCTCGCCGCTTCCATTGTTGGTGGTAGCTGACGGCAGTGGATCGTTCATCGAAACCGAGGACAGCAATTACCTTATTCCTAAGTGATTCCGGCACCTCCGCTCCAAACGCCTCCGCTAGCGAACGCAGCGGCCCAGACAGTACGATCGTTCGCGCGCCTGCATTCGCGCGAACTACCGAAAAATGATGCATTGCTGCAAAGGATTCAACGGCTTCTATGTCGGCGGGATCGGCCCCATGCCTCTGAGTCAATTCTTCATGTGAAAGTTTAAATTCTGGAGCGCCGGAGATTTCCTTTCGTCGGCGCAGCACGCAACTGATTTCGAGAGATTGATCTGACCCCGGATGAGTTTCCATTTGACGCTCGCTTCGGGCCCGAGCATAGAACGGATGATGGCGTTTTTAGTTGTTTAAGAACTTTAAGAAATAACAGTCAAGCCATTGATAAGAAGGACGATGTAGGACTTAAGAAATAAAACGGAACGCGGTGAATCGCTTCCGGCACCCTGACGATGCGAAACTCATTGTGACCGTGTACGGTCTGAATTTAGGAACTCGCTTCATGCTTTCGAAAGCCTTTCGGTTGTCTTTAATCGCCGTACTCTTTTTTACTTGCGGCGCGATAAACGCGTGGTCTGCCGCACCCCCATCTGACGAGCTGAAACGGACGACTCCGCGAAGCGCCATGTACGGCTTTCTCGAGGCATGCCGTCAACAGCAGTTCGTTCTTGCTTCGCGCTATTTGGACCTGCGTGGATTTCGGTCGTCGCAGCGTCTGGTGAAAGGGCCCGAGCTGGCGAAACAGCTGCAGGCTTTGCTTGATAGCAATCCGCAATTCGAAGTGCTGAGTTTAAGCGATAGGCCAGAAGGAAATATGGAAGATCGCCGGGGGCCGGGCCGGGACGTTTTACTTACGGTGGAAACGGATGGATCGACGGCAACGCTGGACCTACAGCGGGTGACCCAGGGCGACTCGCAGGTCTGGTTGGTATCGGAAGGAAGTGTGGCATTGATCCCGAGTCTCAGCGCGTTAGCCGGAGAATCGGCGATCGAGAAGAAGCTGCCCGCTTTTCTGGTTCAAACCCAGTTTTTAGGAACGCCGCTTTGGGCCTGGCTGGCGATGGTGCTGCTTGCGTTGATTCTTGCTGCGCTTTCCCGCCTGCTCTCGCGGCTTGTGATTAAGCTTTTGCAGCCGCTCGCCAAACGATATGCGTCCGCGTTTCACGCGCACCGGCTCGAAACATTAATTGAGCCGATACGGCTGTTGGTTTCCGTCGTAGCTTTCCGCGCTTTGCTTGAATTTATATCGACGTCGGCGTTGCTTCGGGACTATATCTTGAAGGCGCTAGCCCTTCTGTTCACGCTCGGCGTCGCCGCCCTGGTGATGCGCATCGTCGATCTGATTTCCGATCAAATCCTGTCGCGGATGAATAGCCGGGAGCGAGCTCTGTCGTACTCGGTTCTGCCGCTAGGGATTCGATTCGTCAAAATTTGTATCTTTGTCATCGCGATTCTGTTTGTGTTGTCGGCGTGGGGCTACAACACGAACACGATCCTGGCCGGATTAGGTGTTGGTGGATTGGCGGTAGCTCTGGCAGCCCAAAAGACGATCGAAAATCTGTTTGGCGGTATTTCGGTAATCACGGACCGCCCCGTCTTGGTAGGAGATTTGTGCCAGTTCGGCGGCCAGATAGGCACCGTCGAAGATATTGGTCTTCGCTCGACCCGAATCCGGACGAACGATCGAACCGTAGTCACGGTTCCGAATTCGAGCTTCTCCACAATGACGCTCGAGAACTACTCACGGCGTGATCGCATGTGGTTCCATCCCACACTGCAACTGCGGCGTGAGACTACTAGCAGTCAAGTGCACGAGATAATGAACGCGCTGGAAAAAATCCTGCGCGAACATCCGATGATCGATGTGGGCGGTGTGCCGGTTCGCTTTACCAAAATCGGCGATCAGTCGCTACAAATCGAAATTTTCGCGTATGTACGAACGGCTGACGGCGATGAATTCTTAAAAATTCAAACCGAGCTGCTGCTGCGCTTTTTGGACGCCAGCGCCGAGCGTGGAATCGGCTTTGCGGTTCCGCTGCTCGAGTCATACAACATCACGGGCGAAAATCCTCCAGGCCGGAAATCGGACTCGGATTCTCGTCCAGCCGCAGCGCTTCCAGAAGAGCGCCAGACGCTGGGCTGAAGCGCGGCGGAATCACTTTGCAGGCGATCGCTTCCCATATACAACGGCTGAATTCGTTCCGGACGAATTCATTTTTGAATACGCCGCCTATGGGCGCAACAGGCACACTCTCGCCGCTGGCGAACAGGTTCTTATAAACGCCTGTGACATACCAGCTCAATTTTGCCGCCGCTTCGCGCAAAATCGCTATGGCTACGCTGTCTTGGCTTTCCGCCGCTTGCGTGACAAGGCTCGCGAGAGTGGCAATATACGGCCTGTCGAGCTGGCCATAAAACCGATGGAGCAGTTCATTAGCATTGCCTGCGCCGGTTGACTCGAGCAGCAGCCGATGAAGCCCGGTCCGCTCGCCCCACCCTTCCTCGAATTGCAAAGCGGCGCGCAGCGCGCGTCGGGTCAAATCGAATGCTCCACCTTCATCGCCGAAAACATAGCCCCAACCGCCGGCTCGCGCGTTTTGTCCGCGCCCATTGCGGCCGAACGACATGGAACCTGTGCCGGCAATCATAATGATTCCCGGCTCGCCCGCGGTGGCGCCGCTAAGAGCAATTTCGGCGTCGTGGGTAATCTTGTAGCGTTCACTGTGGATCAGTTCGCGGGTGCAGGCCTCTTTGTCTTCTCCGCCGCCGCTTAAGCCGAGGCACACGGAGGAAAATTTAACAGTCGCCATCTCGATTCCGGCCTCGCGGCATGCCTGATTTAAGCAATCGCCGATGGCGCTCAGGAATTTTGCCCGGCCTTCGGCGGTCGTTACGTGATTACAGGGGCCGCCGCGTCCATGGCCGATCACGTGGCCGGCTTCATTGGCCATCAGTGCCGTCGTGCTCGATTGGCCGCCATCGACGCCCAAATAGAGTTTAGGCAAGCGTCTTATCTTTCGAATAACAAACCGAATCCAACGGACAGGACGCGCAACGCGGTTTTCGTGCGACGCAAATCTGCCGTCCGAAATGGATGACCTGGTGCGCGAAGAGAATCCACCGGTCTTGCGGGATAATCTTCATCAAATCCTGTTCGATTTTCACCGGTTCGTCGTTCCTGGTCAGATCGAGCCGTTGCGAAATGCGTTGTACGTGAGTATCGACGACCACTCCAACCGGAATTCCATAAGCTGTGCCGAGCACCACATTGGCGGTTTTTCTAGCGGCGCCCGGGACAGTCAATAGCTCTTCCATGCTGCGCGGCACCTGGCCTTTATAATCCGCGATGATTTTCTTTGCCGCCCCGATCAGTGAACGGGCTTTGTTATTGAAGAATCCGGTTGATCGGATATCGTTCGCCAGTTCGTCTTGCGACGCGTTGGCCATTGCCTCTATCGTGGAGTATTTCTTAGCAAGCCCGGGTGTGACTTTATTGACGCGCTCATCCGTGCATTGCGCGGATAAAATCGTGGCCACCAGCAACTGCCATGGATTTTTGTGAACGAGCGCGCAGGTCGCGTTTGGAAAAATAGCGTCGAGCTCCGCAAGAATGCGGTCCACACGCTTTTTCCGCTCCGCTGCCGTTTTGGGCTTTGGAACTTTCTTGGGCGGTGTAACGGGATGAACCGGCGTGGGGACGGCTACTGCGGTATCGGCCATTTAGGAAGGCGCGCCGTTCTCCAGAAAGTTGCGCAGACGATGGCTCCGGCTAGGATGGCGCAGCTTCCGCAGCGCCTTTGCTTCAATTTGGCGTATGCGCTCGCGGGTTACGGCAAAGTTCTGGCCGACTTCCTCGAGCGTATGCTCGCTGCCGTCCTGCAGCCCAAATCGCATCTTCACGATTTTTTCTTCGCGCGGGCTTAGTGTTTTGAGCACTTCCGCGGTCTGTTCACGAAGGTTCAAGTTAATTACCGCTTCCGACGGCGATATCATCCGGCTGTCTACCAGGAAGTCGCCCAGGTTCGATTCTTCCTCCTCGCCTACCGGAGTCTGTAGCGAAATCGGTTCTTGCGCGATACGCAGCACGCGCCGGATCTTGCTCGGAGAAAGATCCATGCGCTGGGCCAATTCTTCCGTAGTGGGCTCACGCCCCAGCTCTTGTTGCATCAAACGCTGCAGCCGGACCAGCTTGTTGATCGTCTCGATCATATGCACGGGGATACGAATCGTACGCGCCTGATCGGCAATGGCGCGAGTCACCGCCTGCCGCACCCACCAGGTTGCATAAGTGGAGAACTTGTAACCGCGTTTGTAGTCGAACTTGTCCACCGCCCGCATCAGCCCGATATTGCCTTCCTGGATCAGATCCAGGAATTGCATTCCTCGGTTTGTATACCGTTTTGCGACCGAAACTACCAGACGAAGATTGGCCTCGATCAGCCGCTTCTTCGCCGATTCCGTTTCGCATTCCCCGCGCTCTACGATTTGCAATGTGCGCTTCAGTTCCGTTGAAGAACTCCCGCACTTTTCTTCCAGGGTCTGAAGCTGCGCCGTGAGTGTCTTCAGCTCCTTGCGGGTCGCGGATGCGGCGCTGGAATTTGCCGCCGGGGTCTGCTCCAACTTGCGTTGCAAGCGCGCGATCTCTTGTTCGAGTGGCCTCACCTGGCTTATTACCCGACGGAGACCCGAGCTAAGCGAGCGCCGATATCGCGCCGAGAACGGAAGAGCGCGAACGCTCCGTGAAATGCTGATGATCTGCCGGGCGTATTCGAATCGCAATTTGCGATACTGCTTGGGCTTCATATTGCGCGAAACGCTCGCCAGCTTGTGTTCGGTTTGCTGGCTTTTCTTGTAGAGCTTGTCTATTGTCTGGAGGGTTTCGAGCAACTGTTCCTTAAGAACCCGCGACGGATCTTCGTCCTCGGTCTGGCCGGGCTGTTGATCGGGCGCCTGTAAAATCTCGAATACCGGAATTTTACCCTGCTCGAGGACGCGTTTGGTATCAAGCAGGAACTGAATTACCAGGCGGGAGCGCGAAAGCGCCTTGCGAACGGCGTTTTCACCGCGCTCGATTCGCTTGGCTAGTTCGATTTCTCCTTCGCGCGTGAGGAGCGGAACCATGCCCATCTCGCGCAGATAAACGCGTACCGAATCGTTGCTTTTGTCCAGTGCGCCGGCGGAAAGATCGAGGTCCGACAGGTCCTCTTCGTCTTCCCTTTTTTCGAATTCTTTTGTGTCTCCTGTGTCTCCGAGGAGTTCTACAGGAGCGTTTTCGAGATCGGAGAAAATCTCGTTGAGGTCGTTGTCGCTCGCCAGATCCTCGCGCACCACTCCGTTAACGTCGTAGAGAGCGAAGCCCTTGTCGTTACCGTCCTGCATCAAGAAGCGATCCTCACTCCTATCGCGCGCGGCGCGCGCTCGAACCGTTATGGAGTGAACCCCAAACCTGTCGAGGGCGCCCGAAGTGTTTCCTCGACTCGACTCCCTCATAGTACAACACGTTTCACCCCTCCGGAGGAGCCTGCCGTAACTGGTCGAGCTCGGCGGCCAGGCGCATGGCTTCGGCTAAGTTTCCGCCGTTCTCCATTTCATGAATCTGCTGTCGTAATACCCGGCGCTTTGATTCCAAAGCAGTTGTTTCGAGCGCGCGTAAAGCATCCAAGGCCTGACCGACCGCGCTCTCCGGCGCTATTGCACATTCTGCAAATCCGACTTCACCCAACATTTGTTGCGAGCGTTTATCCAGGTCCTTCATTACATTATCGAGCGAAAAAGAACCGGAATCCTGGTCGTGCTGCCGCAGAATCGCCTCGAAAATACTGCGCGCCTCGAGCAAGTGCAGCAAGTCCGAGTTGCTCCAATAGTGTTTTATGGCGGCCCGCGCATTTGCGCTTGCCAGCAGACAGGCAAGCAGCAGTTTTTCATTTGGCGGTAGGCTGGAAGAAATCTCTCGCGGACTGCGTGATGCCTCCGTATTTGGCGCGCGGCGGAAGTGCTGCCGGATAATTTCACGGTCGATGTTCAGATTCTCTGCAATTTCGTTGGCGATTGCGGAGCGCTCAATCTTGTCGCTCACCTGCTGAATCGACGGCCAGAGATATTTGAACGCATCGACGCGGCCTTCGGCAGTTTTCATATCGAATTTGGCACGCGTCCGGTCGGCCAGCCAGTGAAAATAACTCGGCGCCACATCCAACAGCTTTCGGTAACCATCCGCCCCGTTCTGCTGAATGTATTCGTCGGGATCGAGACCGCCGGGAATCTCCAGCACCTTCACGCCCAAACCCTCGGCCAGCAGGGTTGCAATGTACTTTTCTGTCGAACGCGCGCCGGCCGGATCCGGATCGAAGTTCAAAAATATTTGTCCGGCGCTAGCCTGCTGTTGCGAGATCTGGCGTTTGATCGCGCGAACTTGATCGATTCCCAGCGACGTGCCGCTGCTTGCCACCACTTCGAGTATTCCCGCGGCATAGACTCCGATCACATCCATGTAGCCTTCCACCAGAATCATGCGGTTGTTTTTGCGCGCCTCGATCTTCGCGCGATGCAGGTTGTAGAGAACCGAGGATTTCCGGTACAGCTTCGTCTCCGGCGAATTCAGATATTTCGGCTCGTCGCCCGCGCGTAGCGCGCGCCCGCCGAAGCCGATTACTTTTCCGGATTCGTTATGGATCGGAAAAATCAAACGCCCGCGAAAGCGATCGTAGAATCCTCCGCTTTCGCGTTTTGCCACCAGCCCGGATTCTTCCAGCAATGCCGCGCCAAATTTTTCCAGCCGGCGCGTGAGCTGCTGGCCGGACGCATCTGCCAGACCCAGACGAAACTCATCCATGGAAGCGCGCGAAACGCCGCGCGACTCCAGGTACCGGCGTGCTTCCGCCCCGCCGGCGCCTCGCAGATTGTCCTGGAACGTTTCGGCGGCTATTTCGTGCATTTCGAGCAGCGCCGCATAACGCTTCGTTTCCGGATCGTCCGAACGCTGTCGCTCGGGCATTGGAATTCCATAACGTTCGGCAAGCAGTTTAAGCGTCTCCGGAAAGGTCAGGCTCTCGATCTGCTGTACGAAGGTAAAGACATCGCCCGCCGCATCGCATCCGAAGCACTTATAGTATTGGAGGCCGCTATGTACACCAAAAGAAGGCGTTTTCTCCGAGTGAAAAGGACACAACCCTACGTGTCGTGGCCCGGCGCCTTGCCGTTTCAGCCGTACATAATGGCCGACGACATTCACGATATCGAGCTGGCTCTTAAGCTGTTCGGCGAAGTTCACGTAACTTAAAATCGAGGGGGAGGGAGTGCTCTCAGAGTAGCAGCGTGCCGCATAAAAATACAGGGCTTCAGGAGTATGCGCGCAAGCGCGACTTTAAAAAAACGCCTGAACCCGGCCCTCGCCTGCCTGAGACAAAACACGCCGGCCACGGCGGATTCTATTGTGTACAGCGGCATGACGCCTCTCGCCTCCATTACGATTTTCGCTTGGAAGTAAATGGAGTGTTAGTGAGTTGGGCGGTGCCGAAAGGTCCCAGCCTCGATCCCAGCCGCAAAGCGCTTGCCATGAAGGTGGAAGATCATCCGCTGGACTACGGCACGTTCGAGGGCAATATTCCCGAGGGAAATTACGGCGGCGGCAGCGTGATGCTTTGGGACAAGGGGACGTATGAGGTGCTGGGCGAGCCATCCGCCGAGGAGCAGATCGAGCGCGGCGATTTCAAGTTCGAATTGCATGGCTCCAAACTGAAAGGCTCATTTGCCATCGTCCACATGAAGCATCCCGCGAAAGGGTCCCGAAAAGGTAATGAGTGGCTGCTGATCAAAAAAAAAGATGAGCATGTAGTTGCGGACTATGACATTGAAAAGTACGCCTGGAGTGTGGCTACCAAGCGCACGCAACAGGAGATTGCGGAGGAAACCGCGCCGCTCAACGTATCGGACCTGAAAGGTGCGCGTAAAGCTGTCGTTCCGTCGTCGCTGGAGCCTATGCTCGCCACCGCAGTTACGGCGCCTCCCGGCGGTTCTCACTGGATCTACGAAATCAAGTGGGATGGCGTGCGGGCGCTCTGTTCGATTGAGAATGGTTCCCTTCAAATCCATTCGCGGCGCGGCAACCGCGCGGAAAAGCAGTATCCCGAGTTGGCGGATTTGCCTAAGCACGTGAGCGCGAAAACAGCATGGCTGGATGGGGAAATTTGTGTCTTGGATGCTGACGGCCGCGCCCGGTTTGAGTTGATTCAGCCGCGCATCAATGC
>Ga0157374_10003206_pt1 | contig 13736 bp, 12 predicted proteins | sample M25metaG_FD_115308 | JGI IMG/M metagenome (GOLD analysis project Ga0157374, IMG submission 115308) | Miscanthus rhizosphere microbial communities from Kellogg Biological Station, Michigan, USA - M2-5 metaG | ecosystem: Host-associated > Plants > Roots > Rhizosphere > Soil | place: USA: Michigan...
TACTTATTTCTCTTGCGCAAGCTATTAAGAAAATGAAAATTATTCAGAAATCTTCTTTCATTTAATCTAAATATTTAAAGAATTTTGATATTTTCTTAACACTAAATATAAGGTAATTTTTTCTATAAAAGCATTAATTATAAATAACTATAATCATAAGTTTTTTAACCTAATTAAATAACCTATATTAACAAAGCCTATCAATGAAACCTCAATTCAAAAGAAAAATAAATCTTCTTTTGAATACCAAAAAACTTCTGACCTCAAAAGTCAACGTGCTGAACACCAAATTGGTCTTACTGGAAACCCTTTAAAAAATTTACAATTTTTTCATAATAAGATAAGCTAAAAAAGCTAATGGGTTCATACCCCATTGATAGTATTCCTTCTTATATATAAAAAGTTTTTCTGCCTCCAACATATTCCTAATAGTTTTCATTATAAGACCAATCCTTTTACCCTCTACTAAATCGTTTATCACAATATGAATTATTATAGAAGCTTCAACGTATTCCTTCATTCTTCTATTTTCGACATCCACAAGAACAAGATCAGAAAAACTTTTATTATTCTTTGTATCTCAAACTATTGCTTCAGTTCTTTTACTAATATATATCACAACTATAAAATTGACAAGAAAAGAACTTTTAACACTTTCAGGGAGCAGCTTAATCCTTATCTCTATTATCCTAAAAATAGGGATAGCTCCAATACATTTTTGACTAGTAAAAATAAGAAAATACTTTAATGTTGAGGGAATCGGATGATTAATTACATGACAAAAAATCATTCCTATTTTTATTTTCCTTAAAATACTAAGATTTATTACTGTTATACCAATCATATGCATATCCATTTGATGGGGTACTATGTCAATACTAACAACTATCTCTACTAAAATAATCATCCTTATATCCTCAGTAAGCCATTCTGGATGAATTCTTATTACTACTACACTACATATATCAAATTGATTCTACTTTTTTTGCTATTCTACAGTAGTTATAACCATAGTAATATTACTAAGTAAAACTAACATTAAAAATCTTCATCCTAGTAGACAAATAATCTCCTCAAATTTAATTATTCAAATCCTCAGTCTGGGGGGAATTCCTCCTCTCCTAGGATTTATACCTAGGTTAATAGTCATAGATACTTTTTTATACACTATAAACCCATTACTATGAATAGCTATAATCCTATCTTTAGTAACACTTTCATTTTTTATTTATTCTCAGATAATATTCTTTTCCCTATTTTTACCAAAATCTGACCATAATAGAAAAACTAAACCTAGCCTACCCATAAATTCCTCAAATTATATCAATCTTTTATTACCATTAGCAATTTTATCAAAATAAAAATTTTTAGGTTAAAAAAACCTCTAACCTTCAAAGTTAAAATTATAAATTAAAATTTAGTGTGCAGAAGCTTAAATAAATTTGCAATTTATAATACACTAACGCGATGAATATACTCTACTAACCATAAAGACATTGGAACAATATACTTTGGGTTTGGAATATGAGCTGGATTAATAGGTGCCTCTATAAGAATAATTATTCGAATTAAACTATCACATCCCTCTGCCTTAGGACAAAATGATCAAATTTTTAACGTTCTAGTTACAGCACACGCATTTGTAATAATTTTCTTTATAGTGATACCAATCATAATTGGAGGGTTTGGAAATTGACTAGTTCCAATTATGGTCAATGCCCCAGATATGGCTTTTCCACGTATAAATAATATAAGATTCTGGCTATTACCACCATCCCTATCCCTTCTAATACTTTCCTCATTTACAGACCTTGGTGGAGGAACAGGTTGAACTGTTTACCCACCTCTGTCAAATCAAATGTTTCATGGGGGAAATTCAATTGATTTAGCTATCTTTTCACTTCATCTGGCGGGAGCTTCTTCAATTTTAGGAGCTATTAATTTCATCACTACAATTATAAATATACGACCAATAGGAATATCTTTTGAGCGTATTCCACTTTTCGTCTGATCAGTATTCATTACAGCAATTTTATTACTCTTATCTCTTCCAGTATTAGCTGGAGCAATTACAATATTATTAACAGATCGAAACTTTAATACTTCCTTTTTTGATCCTAGAGGAGGAGGAGATCCCATCTTGTATCAACACCTCTTCTGATTTTTTGGACACCCTGAAGTTTATATTCTTATCCTTCCAGGATTTGGCCTAATTTCACACATTGTAAGTTTCTATTCAGGAAAAAAAGAACCATTTGGAAGTCTTGGAATAATTTTCGCTATACTAACCATTGGTTTCCTTGGATTTATTGTTTGAGCACATCACATATTTACTATTGGTATAGATATTGACACCCGAGCATATTTTACTGCAGCTACCATAATCATTGCAATTCCAACAGGTATTAAAATCTTTAGATGATTAGCTACTATGTCAGGATCTCACACTTCTTATGATTCCCCTATATTGTGAGCAATTGGATTCGTATTTTTATTCACCGTAGGAGGAATAACTGGAGTAATTCTAGCAAACTCTTCCATTGATATCATCCTACATGACACTTATTATGTAGTTGCACACTTTCATTATGTTCTTTCTATAGGAGCAGTCTTTGCTATTGCAGCTGGTATAGTACACTGATTCCCAATTATTTTCAGAATAAACATAAGAATAAAATGATTAAAGATTCAATTTACAGCTATGTTCATTGGTGTTAACTTAACATTCTTCCCTCAACATTTCTTAGGATTAAATGGTATGCCTCGACGATACTCAGACTACCCAGATTCCTTTACCAGATGGAACATAGTATCTTCAATAGGATCCAATGTATCCATGCTATCCGTCATTCTACTAATTTTTATTATATGAGAAAGACTATCTTCTAAACGAAATACTATTCTTTCTCAACATGCTCCAGTAAGAGCAGAATGATCAATAAATTATCCACCAGAAAATCACACTTTTAATCAACCGCCCATTAACCTAAAGTATGCCTATATGAATAAAACTGAATACTCAAAATAGAAACTCCCCTCTAATAGAACATCTAGTTTTTTTTCACGACCACACCCTAATTATTTTAACTATAGTAACTACCTTAACTATTCTCTCTCTAGCTATATCCACCTTAAGCCCTTTTAATCGATATTTCCTAGAAGCTCAAAATATAGAAATATTTTGAACTATAGTTCCAGCCCTAATGCTAATATTCATCGCTATTCCCTCTCTAAAAACACTTTACCTTATAGAAGAAAGTTTAACTCCTCTCATAACTATTAAGATTACAGGATATCAATGATTTTGAAGCTATGAGTATTTAAGTATAAAAATATTTAAATTCAACTCTACCATTAACCAATCAAATCTTATACGTCTTTTATCAACTTCCTCAAACCTAGTACTACCTAACTTGACACCCACCCGAGCCCTAGTATCATCAAAAGACGTTATTCATTCTTGGGCAATGCCTAGTTTAGGGGTAAAAGTAGATGCAATTCCAGGACGAATCAATCAAACCTTTTTACTAATCAAGCGACCAGGAATCATACTAGGACAATGCTCAGAAATCTGCGGAGCAGGTCATAGATTTATGCCAATCGTTTTAGAAAGCCCATCAATAAAAAACTTCATCACTAATTTATAAACAATACTACATTAAGTGGCTGATAAAAGCAATGGCCTCTTAAGCCAATATATAGTTTTACTCTTAATGAAAATTATTAGTTAATGTATAATATAAAAATGTCATTTTTAAGTAATTATAATTTAATACCACAAATTTCTCCAATAAAATGATACCTTTTAGTCTCTATAATAGCAGTAAATTTTTTACTCATAGCATCACAATTATCATTGTCTTGCTCCAACTACAAGCAAAACTTTAAAAATAATCTCTACCCACTAAAAAGATTCAAACTTTCATGATAACAAACTTATTTTCCATTTTTGACCCCTCATCATCTATTAATAGAATACTATGAATAGTTATTATCGCACCATCCATTCTTTATATAAAAAGAAAAAACAAAAGTCAATTTAAGCTAACCTCTACATTAAATATAATTCACACATACGTAGAAAAAGAAATTAAAATACTCATTAATAAAAAAAATATAAAAGGTAGAGTCCCCGCCTTAAAATCAATCTTCATAGTAATTATCATTATAAATCTACTAGCAATATGACCATTCATTTTTACACCAACAGCTCACATCTCAATCTCTTTTTCTACTGCTTTAATTTTATGAGCTTCAATCATGACCTTTGGATGAATTAACTTCACAAAATCCATAGTAATTCACACAATCCCATCAGGTACTCCCACTCCTCTAATAAACTTCATAGTTTTAATTGAGCTAGTTAGTAATATTATCCGTCCAATTACACTCTCTATTCGTTTAACCGCTAACATAATCGCTGGCCATCTTCTAATAAGCTTACTGGGGCAATTCATACTAAAAAATAGATCTAGATTTACCTTAGCTATTCCCAGAAGATTAATCCTAACAATTCTAGAACTAGCTGTAGCTATAATTCAAGCATACGTATTTTCTATCCTATTAACTATATACTTTAACGAAATCTAAAATGAAAAATAAATTTCATCCATTCCACATAGTAACACTAAGTCCATGACCAATCGTCAGAGCCATACTATCATGAGCAGCTACTTTAATAGCCAGTGTTAATTTTAATACAACATTTAACGTATTAACTCTATTAGTTTTTATTTCCATATGCAGAACAGCATACTTCTGATGGAAAGATACGACACGAGAAGCTATGCTACAAGGATTTCACCAAAATCATGTAATTAACGGGCTAAAAGCAGGTATAATTTTATTTATCTTATCAGAAGTACTATTTTTCTTCTCCTTCTTTTGAGCATACTTCCACTCCAGAATTAGACCAACTATAGAAATTGGTCAAGAATGACCACCCTATCTTGTAAAGATATTTAACCCTATAAATGTCCCTCTTCTAAATACCATTATCTTAATTAGATCAGGAGCTTCAGTTACTTGATCTCACCATGCCATCATAAACAACATAAAAAAAGAATCTTTAATTAGACTAGCAATTACATGTATACTGGGAGTATACTTCACTATCCTTCAAGCAATAGAATATATGCAAGCGGAATTCAGCATTTCAGATTCATCCTTTGGTTCTACCTTCTTCTTAGCTACAGGATTCCACGGACTGCATGTAATTATTGGAACAACTTTCTTAATTACATCAATACTACGTCTAATCATAATTAACAACCCACCAAACCATATTATAGGATTAGAAATAGCAATTTGATACTGACATTTCGTTGATATCGTGTGATTATTTTTGTATTCATCTATTTACTGATGAGGTAACTAATTTTTTAGTATATAAGTACATTTAATTTCCAATTAAAAAGTAGAAAAATTAATTCTTCTAATCCTTCTTCTATCTTTAACAACCATCACTATTATTTTAATCACAATTTTTTCTAATATTGAAGAAAAAAATATAACCATGAAAGAGAAGCTTATACCATTTGAATGCGGCTTCAACTCCCTATCAGCAAAAAAATCTATTTTTTCCACTAACTTTTTTCTTATCACTATTATGTTCTTAATATTCGACGTAGAAATTAGAATTCTATTACCAACCTCTATTATAATAAGACTTCTAAAAATAAAAATCCTATTAGTATTATTCGTTTTAATTCTAACTATAATATTCATTATAGAGTGGTTTTTAGGGATACTAGAATGATCTAAGTAGATAAAAAAGCTTTCTTGCACAAAGCTACCTTAATTTAATTAATTTATCTTATTAAAAATAAATAGTTTCGGCCTATTAAAAACAATTAATATTTTAAGTTAGTATATATTTACATTTCATTGTTAATGAAAAGAAAAATCTTAAAGAACTTCTATAGCTGCTAACTATTATTTATATTTTTATAGTTCTTTTAATCTTATAGTATATTAAATACATAGTAATTTCAACACTAAAAAGTAACTCTAAGATTATACTTTCTTCATCTCAGCCTCTTCAAAGCCACACTTTATTTAAGCTAAAAAGTAAATAAAAAAATAACACTAAATATATAAGCAATACAAATACTACAGTAAAAAAACGACCTTTTAAAAAAAAATTACTACCAACACCATAAATCAAATCTAAATGATACCTGATACTACCCTCTACTCAATACATATCTCATAAAGAAATTTTTCTAACTAAAAATAAATTTTTTCTGAAACCAGCTCCAAATATTCAATTTAAAAATCCTAATTCAAAAAAAAATATCATAGGACTTAAAGATACAAAACAAAAGCCTCCCACTCCAACTAATAATACAATTATACCTATAAGTTTACTTCTGTTCCTAAATAAACTTAATTCACCCAAAAAAAGATAAGCTCTTAAAAATTTTCCTAAAAAAATAGATCAGCCTGCTAATAAAATCAACATAAACATTATAGAAAAAAACGAAAACCTCTCTGAACTTACTCCAAATATTATATTTCCACCACATACTATCCTAATTATCCTTAAGCTATAAAAAATAGAAAAAACACAGGAAATAAATAAAATAATCAAAGAAAAAAATCCCCACTCCCCCTCTATAGATCTCTCCATAATCAGATCCTTAGAAAAAAACCCAGAAAGAAAAGGCACTCCGACCAAACTCATATTAGAAATAGCTATAAAAACTACACATAAACCCAAGAAAAAAGACCTCCCACCCATAAATCGTATATCTTGAAGTCCACCAACCATCAAAATCACAACTCCACAAGAGAGAAACAGTAAAGATTTAAACAAAGCATGTGTAATCATATGAAAATAACACAAAAATACATCACCTAAAGATAAAATAAATATTATTAACCCTAACTGTCTTAAAGTAGACATAGCAACAAGTTTTTTTAAATCTACCTCAATAAAAGCTATAATTCCAGCAATAAATGAAGTTACTAATCTCACAAATCTTATTAACCCAGCATATCAAAAATGTCTAAATAAGTAAAAAAAACGAAAAAATAGGTAAACCCCAGCTGTTACTAAAGTAGAAGAATGCACTAAAGAAGAAACAGGAGTTGGTGCAGATATCGCAGCAGGTAATCAAGAAGAAAATGGAATCTGAGCTCTTTTAGTAGCCCCAGCAAACAACAAAAACATTCCAACTATTAACCCTCCCCCCAAAAAAATTCAATCAGTGCATATTAAACCAACACCAGTAATCAAACAAATAGAAAATAATATAGAAATATCCCCAAGCCGATTAGTATAAATAGTTACTAAACCAGAACGTAAGGAGCTTACATTATTATAATAAACTACTAATAAGAACGAAGTAACACCTAATCCATCTCAACCTACCATAATGCCAAAAAAAAATGGCACTAAAATCAAAACTCCTATAGAAAGAACAAACAACATTACTAAATAAATAAACTTTTTATCTTCGTCACCCATATAATAACCTCCATAAAATATAACCACACAAGAAATTAAACAAACAAATCTCAAGAACATTACTGAGTAAAAATCCAATAAAACAATAAAACTAAAATCTATTGAAGAAAAAAACCTAAAAGAAAACTCTAACAAAAACCCCCCTCTTAATAGACTAACACCTAAAATCAACATAAAAACTATCAAAAAAAAATGTAAACCCAATAACCATGTTCCCCACAAAAAATAAATAGCCTAAAATTCCTTAGTCCCACAAACTAATATTTTATATAAACTAAAAAGGCTTAAGAAAATTCTGTAATAAAAAAAATAAACATCAATAAATAGTAACAGTGTAAACCTATAACCAATAACTCCACTAAAGTATCCAAGCCAAACTTCACTGTATCCTTTAAATCTCACCCATGATTAAAAACTACAAAAAAAAATACACAAAAAAGACCACCTAAAAATAAAATAAAAAACAAAATAAATAACAATCTATTAAAAAAAGGAACAATTCTAATCAATATAAAAACTTCAGAGAAAAAATTAAAAGTAGGAGGACATCCCATATTACAAATAGAAAAAAAAAATCATCATATACAAAACACAGGGCTTAATGAAAGCCCCCCACGCAATAATACTAATCTACGTCTACCTAAACGTTCATAAACCACATTTAAAATATAAAAAAGTCCAGAAGAACAAATTCCATGAGATAATATAATCAAAATTCCCGATCTAAAAGCTCTTCTACTTATTAATAAAAAGCAACCCATCACAGGTCCTATATGAACAATAGATGAGTAAGCTACTAACATTTTTATATCTACTTGACGCAAACAATATAAGCCCACTAAAAATGCACCAATAATAGAAATTCCCACTAAAAAAACTAACTTCAAAGGTTCAAAAAAAATGATAGAAACCCCTTTATAAATTCCATATCCCCCTAATTTTAATAATACTCCAGCTAAAATCATAGAACCAACCACAGGAGCCTCAACATGAGCCCTAGGGAGTCATAAATGTACTATATAAATAGGCAATTTAACTATAAAAACTAAAAAAACAAACAATCATCATCACTCACCTACCAAAATTCTCTCAAAAAAAAAGTATTGATAAGACATATTAAAATCTCCAAACAATCACAAAAGTAATAATAAAAAAGGTAAAGAAGTTACTAAAGTATATAAAAATATGAACAAACCAGCCTGCAAACGATTTACTCTATAACCCCACCCAAGAATTAACAAAAAAATAGGAATAACAGTAAATTCAAATCTAATATAAAACATAAAAAAATCTCCTAACAAAAAACAACCAATTAAACCTAATATAGTAAATAACATCAAATAATAAAGCATTCCCATTGATATATACTTCCTTTCTTGAGAATATTCCGATAAAAGTATAACAAGCAACAAAAAAATTCTTAAAAAAACCAAACCCCACATCGAATTATCATAGTTTAACCATATTCCAATAACCTCACCCCCAGCTATTCAAATTCAATTAGCAAAAAAAACAAAAAAAAATAATAGATACAATAATATATTCCCCTCTCACAATCTAATAAAAAAACCAACAAAAAAAAAAATAACTATCATCTTAAATATATGTTACCACCAGCCCCCCTATATCTCTTTACTAAAAGACATAACCCTAAAACTCCCTCTAAAACTATAACACATACATATACAAATAAAATTTCCATTATTCCTTCTACTCCCATAACCCCAATATTTAAATAAATATAAACACACAACATTAAAAACTCCACTCTTAATAAAACCATTAAAAAATTATAAATAGAATAAAATAAAAAAAATAAACCCATTAAATAAAAAATCACCATAAGACTAAATCCTACTCCCATTAACTGCTAAATAGTTTATAAAAACATTAACTTTGTAAGTTAAAAATCACAATAGCATCAGAAAGCTTACCTTATGCCCCCAAAGCCTATATTCACTAAACTAGTTTCTGAGTTATCAAAATCATTTCAACATATATTGTTATCACTATAATAAAAATAAACCACCCAATACATGCTCTAATCATAATTCTCATTACAAGTCTCCTTCTTTCTACAATACTACTATTCTTCACCATATCATATTGAATAATATTATTTATATTTATAACTTTCATTGGAGGTATACTTGTAATTTTTATATACGTAGTATCTCTGAGTCCAAATGAAGAAGAGTATAACACCACACCCTCAGTACTTATCTTATTAATCATATCATTATTACTGTCTAAAACTTCTCATCTAATAAGAACTAATAACTTCACACTAAGCTACTTCTTATCACAAACATCTTTAATTTTAATGATATCTTTCATTGGACTAATTATCTCTTCATCTTCAAAACTAATTTTATCACCACTAAAAACTTTAAAAACTACAAACTATGAAAAAAAATATAAAATTTCACCATCCCGTCATTAAATCAACATTTGACATATTAGTAGACTTACCATCTCCATCCTCAATTTCATATATATGAAATTGAGGATCAATATTGGGACTAATACTTTTTATCCAAATTTTATCAGGAATTCTTTTAGCATCCCATTATATTCCAGATATTAACACCGCATTCCATTCAGTTATTCATATTACCCGAAATATTTTTAATGGATGACTTATACGAAGAATTCATAGCAATGGAGCATCTATTTTTTTTATAATCATTTATATTCATGCAGCTCGAGGTATATTATTCGGATCATACAAATACTCAAACACGTGAAGCTCGGGAGTAGCAATTCTTCTAATTCTCATAATAACTGCATTTTTAGGGTATGTTCTCCCATGGGGGCAAATATCCTTCTGAGGAGCAACAGTAATCACAAACCTAATCTCAGCTATCCCATATTTAGGAAAGTTTTTGGTAGAATGAATTTGAGGAGGATTTTCTATTAACCAAGCAACCCTCTCACGATTTTTCTCTCTTCATTTTATCACTCCCATTATTTTAGCTGGAATAGTAATTATTCATTTAATAAGACTTCACACAACAGGATCAAATAACCCTATAGGAATTAACCCAAATACAGACAAAATTCTATTCCATCCATTCTTCTCTTTTAAAGATTCTACCAGAGCCATTATTTTAATTATATTCCTGCTATTCATATCAATAATATTCCCACACTCAATAGGAGATCCAGAAAATTTCAATCCAGCTAACCCATTAAACACTCCAATTCATATCCAACCAGAATGGTATTTCTTATTTGCATATGCTATTCTTCGATCAATCCCTAGAAAGCTAGGAGGAGTAGTAGCACTTATTATATCAATTTTAATCATTCTAATTATTTCAAACCTAAAATTAACAATTAAATCCAAAAAATTCATACCACTAAATAAATCAAATTCCTGAATATTTTTTAATACTTTCTTTTTATTAACCTGAATTGGAGCAAATCCAGTAGAAATACCATTCGAAACAATAGGAAAAATTTTAAGAATTATTTACTTCCTCCTAGTAATTTCGATATAGCTTTTTCCATATTGTCTTGAAAACAATTAATAAATAAATTTAAAAAGCTAAAAAACAAATACTAAAAGTAATGGACCAACTACAAAAAAAAATAAGCCCCTTCAAGCTATTATCATTAACTTGTCATATCGTAAGCGAGGAAAAGACCCTCGAATTCAAAGAAAAATAAAAAATATAAGTATACTCATTAAAACACTAAACACTCCTATAAAAAAAACAAATCCAGTAAATATACTAAAAAAAATAATTGAACTATACTCCCCAATAAAAATTATAGAAAAAAGACCAGCTCCATATTCAGTGTTAAAACCAGAAACTAATTCAGATTCCCCTTCAGAAAAATCAAAAGGAGAACGATTACATTCAGCAATACATGATATTACTCAACAAAAAAGTATACCTCCTCTCAATAAATAAATTCCTATATAAGATAAATATCCTCTAAATTTAGTTAAACTAAGACCAGATACCGACAAACATAAAAATAAAATACAAGTCACTATAACTACCTCATAAGAAATAGCCTGAGCTGAAGATCGATAAGCTCCAAATACACTATACCTTCTTATACAACCCCAACCACAATAAAGCAAAAAATAGACTCCTAAACTTCTAATACAAAAAAAAATAACTATAGAAAACATTCTAAATCCAATACCTCCCCAAAAAGGAAACATATACCAAAAAATTAATATCAAAAAAAATCCAAATACAGAAGAACAAAAAAAAATATAGTAATTTAATCCCTTAAGCCTCAAATCTTCTTTTCTAAACAATTTTAAAGCATCTCTAAAAGCCTGTATAATTCCCAATAAACCAACCTTATTTGGGCCCACTCGAAAGTGCACATAACCTAAAACCCTTCGCTCAAATAAAGTAAAAAATGCAACACCAACTAATAACAACAATAAACTCACCAACCCCCTTATAAATAAAATTACTATAAGAAACCATTATAAGACCTTAAACCTTACGCACTTATCTGCCATTATAGTATCTTATACTAATGTATCTTCAAATTCTAAATTTGACGCGTTTTTCGCTAATAAAATAATATTTTTAAACTAAATCCTTTCGTACTACAGCTTAATATAATAATATTTAGATAAAAACCAATCTGGCTCACACCGATTTGAACTCAGTTCAAGTAACTATTTAAAGGTTGAACAAACCCTCTAATAAAAAACCTACCCCAAACAGAAAAATTAAACCAACATCGAGGTGACAAACTAAAAATTAATAAGAACTAACAAATTTTATTATCCTGTTATCCCTAAAGTAATTATCATAATTCTAAATATAGGTCAAATAACCAACTAAAGAAAATCAATTTCAAAATTGCCCCAACTAAGCTAATTTAATAACAAAATTTTTAGGGTCTTCTCGTCTTAAAAATATTAAAATATTTTTCAATTTTTAATCAATTTCAACATCAAAATAAAACATAACTATTATATATATTCATTCATTCCAGTACTCAATTAAAGCACAATTGATTTTGCTACCTTAGCACAGTTAAAATACCGCGGCTATTAAAATCATTGGGCAGAAATCACTCTCAATTAAAGAGATATAAATTTGATAAATATTTACAATAGATTTTATTTCTTTAATTTCTATTTTTCAAAAACATTATATAATAACAATAATAATCTTTTAATCTACACATATAAAAATTATTACTAAACTTCTTAATATAAAACAAAATAGAATTAACAATTTATAAAAACCTAATAAATAAATAAAAAAAATAACTTCTAAAAATTTTAACTTCTCAAATATAAATCCTTCTCAATCATTCACATCCTACAATTAAAAACTATAATTTAAAAACCTAAGCATATTACTTATACAATTACTTTCTTCTATTCAACAAAACAAAAAATAACCGTAAATCTTTTTTAAAAAGAAAAATATTAAACTAATCTTCACAACCTTATACAAAAGGTAGAAAAAACATAAAAAACAACATTAAAAATAAAAATAAATTTATTCTATCTACTGTAAACAGATAAGCTACACAGCTCAATTTATAACCAGTGTGACTTTCCAGTCACACTACTTTGTTACGACTTATTTTATTAAAAATAAAAGTGACGGGCAATATGTACATTATAAATTTCTAATTCAAAAATAATTTATTCAAATTTATTACTAATAAGTCCTAATTACTCTATAATAACCAAAAATCCAAAAAAAAATCATTGTATTTTCATTATATCTTCCCATGAGCCACACCTTGATTTAAAAAAAATAATAAAATTAAAATTTAATAAAAGACAACGGTATATGAGCTAAAAAAAAAAATTAATCTAATGAGCAAATTCAACTAAATTAAAATCCCCTAAAAAGAAATAAAACCGCCAAAAATCTTAAGTTTCTAACTACTTTAAAACTTCTAAAAGGGTATCTAATCCTTGTCCTTAACTAATATAAAATACAAAATTAAAAATAAAATTAAATTTCACCTTACAATCATTAAAATATAAAAATATTCAAAAAAACTTATTTCTTAAATAATCGTATAACCGCGGCTGCTGGCACGCCAATAACCATTATAAAATAAAAAATTCAAAGACTAAAAAACGTAACAAAAAATTATAACTACCAATTTATGAAATTCTTCAAATAATTATTTCTACCAAATTTAATCTAATTACTTTCTTCTATTTTGATATAATAGATTAGCGATCAGCAGTAATTCAAAGAAAGAATTCTCTTTCTTTGAATTTTAAATTTATTTAGTAACTTTATTATATATA
>Ga0157374_10003208_pt1 | contig 13734 bp, 12 predicted proteins | sample M25metaG_FD_115308 | JGI IMG/M metagenome (GOLD analysis project Ga0157374, IMG submission 115308) | Miscanthus rhizosphere microbial communities from Kellogg Biological Station, Michigan, USA - M2-5 metaG | ecosystem: Host-associated > Plants > Roots > Rhizosphere > Soil | place: USA: Michigan...
ATATCGTCGCCGACATTGCAGGCAAGACTGTGCATAGGAACCACATCCCTGGTCCCACCGGAGTACGCGGACGCAACTCAGACAATCGCCTGATCGAGCAAAAGCTGGGCTGGCGCCCGTCGGCGACTTTGACCTCGGGGCTCGAGAAGACTTACGCGTGGATTGAGCAACAGGTGCTGAGGAACGCGGCCTGAAGTGCTCAGATTGTGCACGCCTGACGACCGCGGAATCATCAAATCGCCAGCGTACGGGGCCCACTGGAGTGACGAGAAGTTGCTAGTCGATCCAACCAGTTTTGTCTCAAGCAAACATACTCGGCACGACCTTCTGGGCATGCCCCTGAGCTACGTCGCACCGGATCAATACGTCCCCGACATCATAGCGAGAGCCGCCGCCGGACAGCGGGGATTCTGCGTGGTTACCGATGTCTACCAGTGTGTAATGGTCCATGACAATGAGGAGCATCGCCGCCGCATTAACCAGGCAATCTACGTAATCCCCGATAGTGTGATCCTTCAAAGAGCTCGCGGACTCCGGCATGGGGTACCCTACATTCCAACGATACGAGGCGCGGACATCATGTTGCGCCTCTGCAGGGCCGCCGCGACATCGGGCGTGCCAATCGGACTGATTGGAGGCAAAGACGAGGCGGCCTTGGCTGAACTTCGCCGCCGAATTGCTGACGAGTTCCCAGATCTAGTGATCGCCTACTCCTTCTCGCCACCATTTCGCGAAATGACACCGGCTGAAGAAGATCTGCTGTTGTCAGGACTGACTAGCTCCGGTGCAAGACTAGTTATGGTCGGCCTCGGGTGTCCGAAGCAGGAGGCTTGGATGGCTGCGCACGCATCGCGGCTGGACTCGCTGATGATCGGTCTAGGTGCAGCATTTGACTTTAACGCCGGGATCGTGAAGTGTTCCCCACCCTGGGTTCATCAGTCCGGACTTGAATGGCTTTACAGGCTGATCAGCGAACCGCGGCGACTGTGGAAACGGTATCTAGTTACCGCGCCGCGCTTCATTCGTTTGGTGATTATCGATTCACTTTGGTCAGGGCCTCAGTGAGCCAAGTGGGATCGCCAATACCTTGGCTCATCTCGATGCGGTCATGCAACGGGCCGTTGATGGATGGGGATCGGGAAACCGGCCAAACGAGCCACCAGTTTCCGCATCGGTCTCTCAGCGCCTCGGCTGGATGGACGGCGTACTCGAGCCCGCAAGCTCGATGGCCGCTTGGTAAATTTCCTCCAATTTCCTGATGTTTTTGGACGGCAAATACCGCTCTTGAAAGCTGTTGGATGCCCCGTCCTGAAGCAGAAGTAAGAGCGCTCTGTCGTTCTCGAGGTCGCGTGCTGCCGACGCCAAAGCTTCAGAATCTCCCGGAGTGAAATGCAAGCCGTTGACGCCGTCCTCAACAATCTCCGCCAGCGATCCAATTTGTGATGCGATAACCGGTAGGCCAACGGAAAACGCCTCGACGATTGTCATCGGAAAACCCTCGTAGCAAATTGATGGAACAATCAGAAACAGAGCAGACCTCATATACGTCTGCACACTGGCTTGATTGACTTGGCCCGCGAAGGTGACATTGCGCGGTGCCGACTTTTCAAGCCGCGACCTTTCCGGCCCGTCCCCTAAAATGGTCAAGTGGATGCTTGGAACCCTGGCCCACGCTTGCATCAGGACGTCCACACCCTTCTCGCTCGCCAAGCGACCGACAAAAAGCGCCCCATGGCGCGATGGGTGCAAGATGTTCTGGGGCACTTGAGACACTAGATTTGGTTTGACCTCAATCCGTGCCGCCGGCAGGCCTCCCGCAACGAACTTCTGCCGCGCGAACTCCGTCAAGGCAATGAAGCGGTGAACCGACTTGGTCCAGATCTCTCTTCTTTTCGCCCGATGCTGCATCCTAGTCACGGCCAACGAGCCAGCCAACGATCCTCGATAGCAACGGTGTATGACCCCCCAAGCGTGGGACCCGACAACGCATTTCTCGCAGACTATGCCTTCGCGCAGCAGGAGAGCACCGGCGCAGATAAGTCGATAGTTATGAAGTGTTTGTACCACTGCAATGCCGCGTTCTGCGACGCGCTCGTGCACGGCGGGTGTAACTTTGGGAAAGAAATTATGAACATGAACTACCTCAGGGCGAAACCGGTCGACTAAATGCGAAGCCCACTCGCTGCGCGCACTGTCGTAGGGCGAGGTCATGAAGACCTTGAGCTTAGCCCCAGCAGTGACGATGTCGTCGTTCGAAATCAACTCCAGGTGGATGTCGTGCCCTGCAGACGCAAGAGCGGCAACCTCGGCCGCCACGGCGGCATCCTCCCCGCCGGCCAGCTGATATTTGTTATGAATGATAAGTATGCGCATCATCTCACGCCTTCGCTCGGGAGGGCCTCAGTCATTCTAGCTACGAAGGTGAGCGCCATCATGAAAGAAACATAAGTCAGAGTGTTGTCAGTTAGGAAGCATATTAGCGTGTATAGTGCGCAAAGAAAAGGTAATCTCCCCCGGGACATCAGCGCGGATGATGTGACGCATACAATCAGAATGCCAACAATGCCATAATCGGATAAGATCCGTATCCAGTCATTGTGCAGCAGAACCAAATCAGAGCCGATAGCATCGGCTATTCCAGACAAGCCAGAAGAACTGCGACCAACGCCGCCTCCAAAAATCCACTGTACAATAGTGTTCTCATCCAAAACGCGATTCCAAAAAGCTTCGGTCAAAACATATCGACCTGAGGATATCTCGTTTGGAGTTACACGTCTTCCGACAACATCATACAGCAAATTGCTGTATAATACATACACGTAGTTGATATTTAGACCAACAATGGCAATAATTGTGGAAATCGTCATTCCGATTGGCCACCAGAGTCCGTCGCATCGTTCGCGGTTAACTCGCAAGAGAACCCAGTCACAAACGATAACCCCAATCGCCCCAAAGATAGCAATTCTCTTGAACATCAGAAAGCCAATCATCAATGCAACAAGCGACTCGATGAGACGACCCCTCGTATACAAATAAATGACCACCAGTGGCATTATTAGGCCAAAGCTTGTTTCGCCAACGCTGCTGGAATCGAGCAGGGATACATCGACAGAATATGACCCGCCAGCGAGAAATAGCGACGCCACGTTAATGACGCCAGCAACAAGCATGATCTGCGGAAACCATCGAAATGTCGAAAATGGTATCAGCGCCCCGAGGATTGATAGGAGCAAAAACACTGTCTCTTTCGCTGCGTACTCATCAAATCCACGGGTCAGCGCCGAAAATAAGAAATAAAGGCAGGTGAACAGGTAGGCCCACCCGCGAGTCCTCGAAATGCGAGATCCCTGCCTAAATGCTTCGCCAAAAGCTAGAATAGGGACCAGGTAAAGGACGGAGCGAAGAGGATTGCCGCTCGGGAGGAGAAAATACACCGATAGAATGATCGCGAAGAGTGTTGGGGCGCCCACCAATGTAGTCGTTGGAATAGGTCGCGGTATTTCGCTATTCACACTCATATCCGAGTGCTCGCGGCGGTATTACGACCAATGCGCAGAGCAATGAGTCCCATAGCAATGAGCGAAATCAAATGGGAAGTGCAGATCGAAAACGCCAATAGTACAATAGGATCAACTGGATGAACCAGATAGGTGACCAGTCCAAATGCTGCGCCTAACAAGTTGGCCGTCGCCAGGTGGCGCGTGCTTTCGCGTCGCAAGGCTACTGAAATCACCAGTTTGATCGAGATTGCTGCATAGACCAGAGCATACAGGTACGCTGTGGCCTCGTAGCGTTGAAAGCCGTTGCCTAGATAAGGCAGGTAGAGCCCAACAGTTATCCCGCTTATTACCAGGCAAATGCACGACACTGTGAGGCCGAGCAGCAATAGCTGGGGGAGGGGCAGCCTCATGGCAGCTCCAAAGCGCGATCGCAGGACACGAGGCAGAAGAGCATCTAGTGAAATCAGGAACGGAGCGAGTAAACCGAACAGATATGAGGCCGCACGCCAACCACCAACGATCGAGATTCCGAGGTCCCTCGCTCCGAGCAGTACAATTAGCTGTTCGAATCCCGAAGTGAGGACGACCGACAGCACGAGTGGTGCCCCATGGCGTATCGCCCGAAAAAAATAGACCGGCCTGAGGCGTCGCGGCCACTCAATGCGAACAATAGCGTAGACCGTTCCCGTGACCAATTGTCCTAGAAGGAGAATAAGCATGGTATCAACTTGCCCAGACATGCCCAGCGCCATGGCGGGCAGTGTCAAAAGCATTCGTACCGTACTCACCCAAACTGCGTATCCGGCTAAAGGCTTGAGGTATCCAAATCGGCGAACACTTTCGAAGATGCCAAGAAACGAAGCGTATGTGAATGTAAAGTACTCAAAGATGGTATGAGGTGGGGCAATAAAAATAAAGACTGCGACGAGGAAAAAGGCAGTAAGTATGGCAATAAGCAGAGAAAGACTTTCCATATGCGAAATATATGAGGCCCGGGATACATGTATCCGAGCCGTGTCTACGGTGGCGACTGTGTAGGTGAGCGAGGTAATGAGGGACCCCAGCAGAAAACTGGTTGTGATCGCGAAGACGAACGTTCCAAAGAGTGTGAGGCCGTAGACCTTTGCGATGGCCAAGCCGACCACAAAATTTACGACCGAGTTGAGAGCCTGCTCGGTGACGACCATAGCGAAGCGATTTGGCCCGTCCGTCGTTGACGCCATCGAGCTAACCGTCGCCCTTTAGCTGGCGCGAGTGACTAGGCGGCACCCGCTCACACCGTTGCGACAGTGAGGATGCCGAGAGCTTAAAATGGCTCCGATCGGATGTGCGACATGTCTTGGGGGTGAACAACGAGTGCCGCTCCTGGCTCCTGCAATCAGATTCTGATTTACGCAAGGGATAGGGGGCCTGGCCGCCATTTCGCGGCTCCAGCACCCGGAATGCATAGTCGTTGCCGAGAACAGGCATTGTGGTCTCATGGTCGTTGCGAAAGTTCCCGCAGTCGGTTGTCGAAGTCGGAACCACGCACTGCGGCAAAGAAATTGTATCCTTTACCAGCATTGCGCTTCTGCCGCCGAGCGTCTTCCGCCGACCCAATTTGGAGAATTCGCTCTTCGTCGGTAACAAAATAGACGTTTGCGTCGAGGTGAAGCAGGATGTGGGCGGTCACCTTTGAATCCGGATCGTTACCGTGATCCTCGTAAATGATCAGAGTGTCCGAGGCCAACGACTTCGAGGCTCCAGCGAGAGCATCGATTTCGACGCCTTCCACGTCTAGCTTGAGGATTATCGACGACGCAGGTTGGGGACAGTTGGCTGAAACAAGATCATCGACTGTCACAGTCTCTACTGAGGAATGCCCACCGTCTACGGAAATTGACGCCGAGGCGTGGTGTCCATCCGCAGAGCCAACGGACACCCAGACCCCGCTCGCCGAGTATATGGCGCGATTTAGGGACTTGAACCTATCGGCATTCAGCTCGCGATTTCGGGTGAGACATTCATAGGTGCTTGGCGACGCTTCGATAGCGACAACTTGTTTCCAACCAAATTCGGGTCCGCTAAGTGCTATGCTCCAGTATCCATAATTGGCACCGCAATCCAGAAACACCGCGTGTGTCTTGTCTCGAAAGTGCCGCAGAACCAGCCAAATTTCCGGCTCATAGACATAGCTGCGGGAAACGAGTCGCGCCCAATATCCGTCGCTGAGGCGAAACTGCAAAAGGCATCCAGGCGAATACTCCACAACGACATCCTGCTCACGCGGGAGCAGAGATCCTACCATTTGCGTGGCGTGCCAATACCCTCGGTGCCGCCACGGTCTAGAAATCAGCCCAGCAAGATGGATTACAATAATTGCGATTACCCCGCGGAGTGTAGGAGGAAGGGGGCGAATCCGTGAGGATGAAGGATACATACTTCAAGTCCAATTCTGAAGAGCGCGTGCATTGACAGAGGCAGGAATTTTGACTTGATTTCGAGTACAGACGTCTCGGGTGGTTACCTCGAGCGTGTGACATGGGATAATACTCCGGACGACCAGGTCCGTGTTCTTTTGAATTAGGGCGCAATCGTCAGAACTACCCTGCGATTGGGAGGACTGGTTGGGCCAAACTGGTGGGTCGGTCCGAAGCCGACCACCTCAGTTTTTTGGAAGTTGACCCCCTGCGACGTCAAATAATCGAGCGCGCCTGCCGCCCTGTCGTGGGCCATCTGCGTGTTGGCGTCGACCGGTCCAACGGCATCCGAATAGCCGACAGCCTTGATTGAGCACTTCTCAGTCCCAAGCCGGACTACCAGCTTTCCGAGCTCCCTCATCTGGCTCACCGTCAAGCTGGTACCATTCTGTTGGTAGCCGTCGATCGTGACATTCAAGTTTTGGGTACAACGGCCCTTGTTGAGCTCACTAGCTTTAGCCGGGCTCGCCGGCTCTGTAGAGGGGCCCGGCTGATTGCGCATAGGCGCAGGAGGTGTCGGCTGTGGCCAACCGCCCGGGGGTGCCGCCGCCCGCGCTGAGGTTGTGTTCCCTGGCAAAAACAGCATCCCAGAAATCAAGGTAGTGGCGGTAGGCGAATCTGACAATAACGTAGCAAAGTCGGAGGCGGGGACCTCGCGACCATTGATATTGGCGGATACCACGTACAAATTCCTGTCGCCAATCTTGTTGACGGTATCAAACTTATCGTTGGTGAAGTAGATGTCGAGGGGAGCGTTTGGATCAAATATCGCGCTCGGGATATTAAATTGAAATCGCTCTGTGGTGCCATTAATTGTATTGTTTGTCACCAACCGACCCTTGATTATGGTGTCAATCGCAGTCTTCACTGCACCCTTACCGATGGTCTGCCCATTGAATGTTACGGTGAATGCCGGCGGGCCGTCATAGGCCTCTCCCGCGAGCGTCAGGGTTACGGAACTGTCTTGCGCCGCGGCTAGCGACGGCGTCGAGATGAGCAGTGCATTCCCAACCAGCAGCAGCAGTAGTATCCTAAGCATTGCGATCATCCAGTCAAAGGGTTGCGCACCTCAGAGTGCCACTCGACTTCATCGCTGCCAAGCTGAGATTGCGAGTATCCTTTCCGGCGAAATTATGACCGATGTGGGCGGCGGGCTGCGGGTTGGGCGATGGACGCGGGGCTTGCCTGACGCGATCTACCTCGCGGCGTCTCGACGACTTTACTTGCCCAGTTCCAGGTCACCGCCGATCACGGATACTTCGATTAAAATGCCAACTATCCTCGAAATTGGAGACGAGGGTCTGTCTGTCATTCTCCCCCTTCAGAAGCGCGAACGGCATGGCGATTGTCGCCGTTGCCCTCCGGCGCGATCGGATCGGGGCTTGGGGCTTTAGTGCCACGTGCAAACGTCGGCAGAAGCTTCGACCCTAACAGGGAGTGGCACTATGAAATTCTCGACGGGATTGGCGTTTGCCGCAGTCATGAGTTTGGCGGTGGTGGATGCTAACGGGGCGATGGCGTCTGGACCGATGGCGCATCAGGCGCTTGCCCCTATTGGCTTCTACTTGTTTTGCCTCAAGAACCCCAATCAGTGCCGCGCCAGTGGGAGCGCCAGCGTGGCAACGAGCCCCAACACGCTTTCGGTTCTCAGACAGGTGAACATCTCGGTCAACACCTCGATGCAGCCTAAGGCCGATGCTCACGGCGATGTGTGGACGCTTGGCGCCTCGGCCGGTGACTGCGAGGATTACGTCTTGAACAAGCGCTCGGCGCTAATCCGCAAGGGCATGCCGGCAAGCGCATTGCGCATCGCCTATGTCAAGACCGGCGCTGGAGCTGATCACGCTGTTCTAGTGGCAATGGTTGGGAAGTCCGCCCTAGTCTTGGACAACCTGACTGACCAGATCCTGCCGCTTGGCCAGACCGGTCTCCGGGTCGTCTCGATGTCGGGCGCCAACCCCACTCAGTGGAACGGTTGACCGGCCCGACATCCTCAAAGCCGACAAGCAAGACCCAAGAGTCCGGCCTCAGGCCGGGCTCAACTGCGTCGTGGGCCCGATCGCCCCGGTTTGAATGTCCTGGCATGCAGCGACTGCCGCCGCGATCCCCTTGATCGCGTCTATCTGGACCTGGTCGGTGGTATAGGACTCGGCCAGTGCAATCGCCTGCGGGAGTTCGGTCTCATGCTTTTTGCAGTCGGCATTCGGGCGGTAGAGTTTCACCAAATCGGCCACCGTGTCGGCGACGACACCCCCCATTTGGTCAGGAGGCGTGGTCGCCTTCATGGCGTCGAGGAAGTTTCCCGTCGGATTGACACATTCGCCGCGCCGCGCCGCGCTATTCTTGTACTGCGCATCGATCACGGGCGCGCAAATCCCGACAAGGGCGGTGACGCTCTCCGGCGCTACGCCGGCGGGTGTCACCTTCGTCAGCTGCGACGGATCCACCGCTGCGGTATCCTGGCCGTAGGACGTACCCGCAATCGAAGCGGTCGCCACCAGTAGCATTGCCAAAATTCGCAGTTTGCGCATCTCACACCTCGCCAACATACTGTCAGTCCAGTTCCGATTTCATTTCGGGTCACAGAACTTCCTTACAATAGCCTCTGTGACGCTTCTGAGTCCAGTCCTCGTTTACTCCAAGTTTACCATGTCTGAAGAATAAGACGTATGGGGCGGTTACTAGCGGTGCGCTGATAGGCCGTCAGCCCTCCATGCGATCCCGGTCGTGCCGCGAGTCTCTGGCCTTACGCCCGACGGGGGAATGTGGCACTACTCCAACATCGTACGGAATCTGCCTTTGAGAGCAATATGATGCGCTCGCTACCGTCGGTTCTGCTAGTCGTTGCTGCCCTAGGGCTTGCAACCTTTGCGCTGATCACGGCGTATGTCGAAGGCCGCCCACTTTTGCAGACGACGGACACGCCCAGGCCGCTCATTCTTGCGATCTCGACGGGCGAAGTGGTGCCGGGCTTTTCAACGTTTTCTCAGAAGATGACCCTTGATGATTGCACTTTCGCGATGCAGTCGACGCTCGGTCAACTTCTGCCAGGTGCAGACCGTCAGGTCTTGGCAAGCGCTTGCAGCAAGATGGCCGTGAAGATAATTGCGATTGCGCCGGCGTCTTCCTACGCCTGGTTTGTCGAGGCGTTAGCCCAGGCCGAAATCGGTGATACAGGCGGCATGAACCAGGCGCTGCAGCGATCGCAGGCGACGGGACCGTTCGAGCAGTGGGTGGCGACGAACAGGGTCGCCCTTGCCGAGCAGCATTATGCCAACCTCACCCCGGACGTCCGCGCCGGCCAAGAGAAGGATCTCATGCTCTTGGTCCGCAGCCAACTCGGGATCCGCGCCATCAGTCAACGCTACGTGTCCGATGCGTCATTTCGCGATCGCATTACTGCGATCGTCGAGGGGATGGCGCCCCAGGATCAGGCCAATTTCCTGGCTGCGGTCAGAAATGCCTCGGGAGCCGTCCCGTGATGGGCCGGCGCTCCGCGGCCTTAGCGATTTACGCGGTGGAGGGTGACCTCGATGCGGGATAACAATCAGCCCAATGATCGGCTGGCGTGGTGGGTCGTGGCCGTCGTGGGGCTCGCGCCGCTGCCCTTGGCAAGCAATCGCCCGATATTTTGGGCGGGGACGGCCTTAGTGGTGGCGCTCGGCGCCGCCCTCTACGGCGTGTCGCTTTTTTGGTCGGGACGCACGCTGCGCGGCGTCTCGTGGCGGGGCGCATTGTTTGCAGTTCCTTTTGCAATTGTCGTGGCATTCCTCGTTGTCCAGGTTTTGCCCCTGGCGGCGGAGGCCGGAGCAGCCAGGATCGTAACCGCCGCGGGCGCCGCCATCGAGTCTCCAACGCTCAGCATTGTCCCGGGCGACACCTTGCTGATGCTGCTTCGCATCACTGGTTACGCCCTGTTCTTCTTCCTCGTGCTTCAGGTGGCAGCCAATGCCGCACGCGCCGAATGGCTCTTGAAGCTCATGTTCGCCATCATTGCCGGCTATGCTGTGCTCAGCTTGATCATGTTGACCCAGCTTGGCGATACCCTCCTGATTGTCGACAAATGGGCCTACAAGGGCGATGCCACTGCCACTTTCGTAAACCGCAACTCCTTTGCAACTTTTCTGGCCTTCGGCGCAGTCATCGGGACGGTGTTGGTGATGGGAAGCCGCGCCCCCACGGCGACGGATTCGGAAAGGCCCGAGCCGCCAGGCGGATGGGGGAGGACGATCGCCATCATTGTCGGGCTCAGCTTTATCTTCGTCGCCCTGGCTGCCACCCGCTCGAGAATGGGACTGTTCGCGGCGCTCGTCGGCAGCTTTGTCGTGGTGGTCCTCGCAGCCGTCAAATTTCGGAGCGTCGCCGCACGTTGGGTCCTGATCGGGGTCGGCCTTGCCGGCGCCGGCGCAGCGGTGCTGTTCGTCGTTGACGGCGGGGTTTTGGAGCGCCTGGTGTCCGTCGAAGGCTCCGCCGACGATCGGTTGGCGCTTTACGCGCAGGTTGTGCAGATGATCGCAGCGCGCCCCTGGTTCGGCTACGGCGGGGGCAGCTTTGAAGCGGCTTACCCGCTATTTCATCAACCCCCGGTGAGCACCGACGTCATTGTCGATCACGCCCACTCCACCTACCTCACGCTTTGGGTTGAGCTGGGCGTCGTCGTCGGCACCATACCCATGCTGATGGTGGTCTTTGCCGCCGTGACGGCATTGCGACAGTATCAACGCAGTCCATCCCATTGGGCGCCGCCGCTGGCAGCTCTGGGCGTCATAATTGCAGGGGCGGTGCATTCGACGGTCGATTTCAGCCTTGAGATCGAGGCCAATGTCTACATGTTCCTGGCCATCATCGCCATCGGCGTGGCAAGGGTCGGCTCTAAAGGCGGTCGCTCGTTTCAGCCTGGCGGCGCTGACAGCTAAACCATAGCAAGTAAAGTGCATTGATTAGTTGTGCGAAATGGGTGATCTGGAACAACTGATCGAGTGGTCCAGGGCGCGGCGCCCATGGGCGTCCATTTGTCTGAACTTGGTAGGCCCAGCCTTTCTATGAACAGAAATCAGGACTTCGATCTCCGCGGTGTTCTAGGGCTCTTGGGACGCCAGCGCGGAGTTCTAATTCTTGCGCTGTTTGTCGCCTTCGCGGTCGCCACGTTGCTGGTCGTCACCCTCAAGCCGTCCTACACTGCCACCGCGCTTGTCCTCGTTGATCCAAGTCACAAGGATCTGTTGTCCCCGGATCAGGCCTCGGGGCTCAGTTCTGACAGCGATCGCATCGATAGCGAGGTCGAACTCGCCAAGTCCGAATCGACCCTGCTGGGCGTGGTGAAAGACGCGGATCTTGTTGAGGATTCCGAGTTTGGTCCCCAATTGAGCCTAAGGGACAAGCTGCTCCTCGCCTTGCACCTCGGTCAGCCGCAGCTGCCAACGGGAGCGGCCGCGCTGCGAGGCGTCGTCGATCGGCTGGCCGATGCGGTCACCGTTCGCCGTCGCGGCACGACATTTCTGATAGAAGTTTCCGCCCGGTCGAACCGCCCGGATTTTGCCGCCAAACTGGCCAATGCCGTCGCTGCGGACTATATCCGCGACCAGCGCGAAGCCAAGATCGCTTCAGTGCTGTCGTCCCGCGATATCATTCAAAGTCGCATTTCTGATGCAAACGCTGCGGTTGTCCAGTCCGAGGAAGGGATCGACGCGTTCATAACGGCCAACCTCGACCAGATTGGCAGCAGCACCGGACGGGCGGACCTGATCGGCATCCGCAAACAGCTCGATGACCTGGCGGCCAGCCAGCAGGCACTGCTGGCACGGGCAGACTCCGCCACCAGCAGTCTCGGCAAGGCCGACTACAAGGCGCTCGCCGCCAGCCTGCAGTCGGACGCCGTCGCCGCGCTCGAGGCCCAGCGCGAGCAAATCCTGCAAAGTATCGGCGGCCTTTCCAACGACACGCAAAAGGTAACCGATCTCAAGGCGGAGCTCGCCAAGATCCAGAGCAGTCTCGACGCCACCGCCAGCGCGTCGCTTTCAACGCTGCGCCAGCAGATCGCTGCGGACCAATCCAAGAGTAGTGATCTCAAGTCGCAGCTGCGGACGAGCGTCATCAATAGCGACCTGCCGCCGGCTTTGCTGACAAATCTCTACGAACTGCAGCAAAACGCCCAGATTGCCCGCACCCAGTATCAAACCCTGATCGCGCGCCAAAAGGACCTCGAGGCGCAGGCCTTTCTCCAGGTGGCCGACAGCCGGGTTGCCTCGGACGCCCTCGAGCCCAACAAGCCTTCGTTTCCCAATCCCCCGATCATCTTTGCGCTCGCCGGCATTGGCGGGCTTGCGCTGGGGATCGCCATCGCCGTGCTCAGGGAGAACTTCATCGGCGGGTTTACCTCGCAGGAACAGACACGATCGGTGTTGAACACACCTGTCGCGGGCGTCCTGCCGTGGCAAAAGCGGATCAAGGGCCCGATTGCACAGAATGCAACGCTTGCCAGCCTCCTTGCCAACGCCCCGCTGTCCGGGTTTTCCGAAGCCGTTCGCCACATTCTTGCAGGGGTCAATCTCTCGCTGCGGCGCAAGCAGCGTCGGTCACCGACCGATGGGGCGGGGGCCGTGGTGATGGTCGCCTCGGCTCACGCCAACGAGGGCAAAACCACGGTGGCCCTCAGCCTCGCGCGAGCGTCCGCGATGTCGGGCAAGTCTACGCTGATCATCGATTGCGACCTGCGCAAACCCAGTCTCCACGTCCACCTCGGCCTCAAGCCGTCGGCGGGCCTGCTGGAGTTTCTGAGCGAGGGGGCGTTGTCGAGAGATGTTCGGGATATCATCAACAATGATCCAGCGAGCGAGGCCCGCGTCATCCTGGGCTCGCATCACAGCGACACCCCCACCGATGATCTGATTACCAGCGAGGCCTTCAGTCGTCTCCTGGCGTCGGTCAAGACCCAGTTTGACGTCGTGATCCTTGACACGCCTCCAATCGGCCAAGTGGTGGACGGCATCTATCTGGCCGAGTTTGCGGACGTCGTCGTCTTTGGGGTGAAATGGGCCAGCACGCCGCAGGGCGGTGCCAGGTCGGCCGTGGCGTCGTTGCGGGAGTCGGCGCAGGATGACATTGAGATCCTGACAGTCATCAACCAGCAGAAGACCTCGCGCCTGATGCAGGCGCCGGGATACGCCGAGTACTACTACGAGCGGTAGGCCCGATACCCCCGCACATCCGGAACTTTCCCGCTTCGATCTAGCAGAAGGCCTTTTGCAGGGCTGCGGGGAATTGTCCCCCGTCGCTGCCCACGGAGGGCGAGGGCGCACAGGCGCGCTGCAGCGCTGCGGCCTCCGGCGATTGCGGCTGCAATGCCGGCAGCAAGGGCGCCACCAGTAGCGCCACAATCGTGGCGGCAGCGATCGGCACCCCGAACGGGACACGGCCCGATTTGGCGAGGTTCTGGATGTAGACCCGAAACCACCGTTCGGGCAGCATGTTCGGAAATTTCGCGATGAAATAGGTGGCAAGCGTGAAGACCAGGAACGCCACCACGAAGGGCTCGCTACCGGAAACCCCGATTATCAGCGGCACCGTCGTCAACAGCTTCACATCGCCGGCGCCGAGCTTGCCGGCCAGCCAGAAGGCGAGAAGGAGCACAAACACCACGGCCGCCGCCGCAATCGTCAGGCCAACCGCCATACCGTCCCCAGTGACAAAGTACGTCGCCACCAGAATGCCGAGCGCCACCGCGAAAAGTTCGCGCACGTGCTCGTTGCGGATGCGTTGCGTCTTGAAATCGGAGA
>Ga0157374_10003211_pt1 | contig 13728 bp, 9 predicted proteins | sample M25metaG_FD_115308 | JGI IMG/M metagenome (GOLD analysis project Ga0157374, IMG submission 115308) | Miscanthus rhizosphere microbial communities from Kellogg Biological Station, Michigan, USA - M2-5 metaG | ecosystem: Host-associated > Plants > Roots > Rhizosphere > Soil | place: USA: Michigan...
AGAACTACACCTACGTCAATAACGACATCAACTCTGCGGATTTCCTTCGATTTGGCAACTATGAGGGCCGGGCTTTTACCGGTCGCCTCCGCTTCTTGGGGAAGAAGTGATTCCGCAAGCTATGCGGTTGCTTCTCCATAGATCTCGGCAAGCCGGTGCTCGATTTCGGCGACCTTCTGGCGAAGGTGCTGCTTGAGCCGGAGAACATGAGGATCGTTGTGAGGCACCAGCCTGAGGTCTTCGAGCGATTGGAGGCTACCCTTGAGCGATTCGAGCAATTGAAAGCTAATGGCTTCCCGCTCGTATTGAGCACCCTGGCGCATAAAGTAAGCGTTTTCTTTTGGACTCGCCTAAGATGCCATGTCGGAGTATCAATGTGCGATACCGTACATTCTGTATTTATAGAATCACTGCACGGGGGCAACGCACAGGTCCTTCAGGAGCTGATTTTGACCAGTTTTTGGGCCTGACGGCAAGACCCAGTACGACATAAATAAGGTAGTGATAGGAAACACCCGTGCCATGCCCAGCTCGGGTGTGCTCTTGCGGCAAATTCGCCGACAGCAGGGTTAGGTCTAGAAGCTGAATCCTGGAGCTAATTGCACGGGCAACACCGTCACTGAACCGAGCCCAAAAACGGCGGCGGAAACAGAGGTTGCCAGCGAGGTGTTTACGACAGCGGTGTTGTCGCAAATCGTGACGCTACCGAGATTGTTGTAGCAAACATTTCCGGCGTCTAGGCGAGCTTGGACGGTGACGACATGCTGTCCTGATCCCACCTGTTTCAAAATGAAATTGAAGCTATGTGCACTTGTTGTCGAGAGAATTAAGTCGATCTGTTCAGGCGTGCACGTACTGAGATCCACAAGGCAGGTGCTGGTAATTACACTGCCCAGAGTTGCGGTCAGCTGCTGAATTCTGGCGTCGAACACGATTCCGCTTCCCGCGGCATCCGGATACCCGGCCTAGAGAAGTAGGCTGGGGTGGTCTGGGGCGAACCGACTGCCGCGCAATTCGAACAGTCGAGTAATACGCGAACGGCAACGCTCGCCACTGCGGTCGCCGTTTGTGATGTTCCACTTGAGCCTCCTTTGACCTGCGTATTGGTGTAGAGCCCGGTTACCAGCGATGGAGAGACGAACAGAGTCTTGTTCGTCGACGTCTTAATCGAGGCGTTCATGACCGTAAACCACTGGCCGTTGTTGTTCGAGTCTACGCAGGGCTGGAAATTCTGTGCACCAGAAATGCCACTTTGGCTGGATGCGCAGATTGCATTTGGCCCGGTGAAGATCGCCGCACCGCCCTGTGGACTGGTGCTCGTTTGGGCCTTCATACTGGCGGCGCAGAAAGCGATGGCGCAGGCAAGAATTACCAGTCGTGCGTGTCCCCTATGCTTGCGAAAGGAGAGCATGGGCAGTCCATCTGCAAACTTCATGGCGGTTCCCTCCATGTGAAACAAAATCTAGATTTTGGCGAGTTCGACTATTGACCAGGCATGGCTTTCAGGAGTGCTCTTGCGCCTGGCTGACGGGTGGCTTCACGAACTATATTTCAAGGTCTGAGTGAAGTCAGGGTAACGGAAGTGTGCTTCAGGGTAGAAACAGTTCACCAGAGCAGGCGGCGGAAGTTCCACTCCAACATGAAGGCAGGACATCCCAAAGTCGGGGCTTTGCCCCACGATCAACGGGAATCAGTTCAGTGAGAATGCGTGCGATGGCTGGAGCGACCACAGGATGTTCTTAGAATTTTCGTGCTGAATCATCCCTAACTTATCCAAACCTCTGATGCGTTCTCCAAAACTCGGCCCAGCCCTGTTTGGGAGGCCCGCAAACGTAAATGTCGGGATTATCCTCGCTCTCTTCATTCTTTACCCCAAGCGAGTTTCCGTTGTGACCTGCGACCCGACAGCCGGTGAAAGCCGCATCCAGTTGTTGTTGCCTCCAGCCGACGACAATCAACGTGTTTGGTAGAGACGCAGGATAGCTCCTCAGCCATCCCGAGTTCGTGAGTTGAATCGCTGGCGGCAGATGATACTCTGACCCCAAAATCGTGATTGCGCCGCCTTCGCCATAATTTCCAACCACTATTCCGAAGTTCTCTCTCTGCTCAGGGGTGAGCCCATCCCGGACATCGGCCACTGCACGCACCAGATCGTCCCAGCCAATCTCCTCGCGCAGATCGCCATTGTTTTTCAGCGCAAACTCTCTCAACCGGCCACTCGAAGCCCAGGGAATGATTACCAGTGCAAAATAGATCCCGCAAACTGCCATCCCCGCAAACAATGCGACCTCGATGGTCCAGCGCCAGGTCCGGCGTAGGTTCGAAATCCAGCGCTCGCCCGCAACCGCGCCCATCGCCAGCAACGCGGGATAGGCCGCGCCGACATAGTAGAAGCGGGCCTTCGTCGCCGCGAATAGCGCTAGCGGAATTACATACATCCAACCCAGCATCCGGTATCGCTGGTTGCGAAATGAGAAAAACAATCCCGCAATCCACAGAGGCGCTGACGCGAGATTCGTCGCGATGCGAAACTGATCGAGCCAGAATCCTTGGCTCCTTCCTTGTCGCACATCGCGTGCGTGAATGTGCTGCAGGAAGTGCAGTGAAATGAGGTCGTGGCGAAACTGCCAAATGAGATTGGGCAGACAAATCAGGAAGGCCAAGGCCGCTCCAATCCACAACCACTTGCTCTGAAAGAACCGCCTCCCGCCCGTCAACGCCATGCCACCCACAATGCCAGCAACATAAAACCCCATGGTGTACTTGGTCATAAACCCGAGGCCGATGACCGCACCGATAGGTACACACCACCGCGGATCGTTCGAGTTCAGCATCCGGATAACAAGGTATGCAATCAACACCCACCACAGGTAATCAAATGTCGTGTATTGAAACTCCGTTCCTTCAAACATCGAAAGCGGCGACAGGGCCACGGCAATTGCAGCCGTGATCTGTGCCAGGCCTCCTCCGCCGAGTTCTCGTGCCATCAAGCCGCTCAGCAAAACAACCGCAGACTGTGACACGACTGAGAACATTCGCAGCCCTATCATCGAATGTCCAAACAAGGTCATCGCCAACCGCTCTACCAAAGGCGTGAACGGCGGATAGGCTACGAATCCCCAATCCATCTGCAACGAATCACTCAGGGTCTGCAGTTCGTCGCGGTGAAAGCCGTAGCGGCCGTTCGTTGCTATGTGCACAACGGCCACTAACGAAGCGATGGCCAACAAACTCAGGTTGTCGCGACGACGGGATGGATCGATGTGGCTGGGTGCTTGCTCTATCAATTGATTCCGCCTCTAGATCGACGTCAGACATGATACGGCACTTGAGCAGGTCAATGAGGTAATCCCACAGAGCTCTTCGATCTACTGAACCAACAGCTGTTTCACTTGAGTGCGCAATTTCTGGTACTCGGGATCGTTATCCAGTGGAGGAATGGGAGCGGCTTCGAGCATGGCGTCCTCATGCCGGTTGAGTGATACCTGCAGATAGGTGAGAGCCTCCGACCGCATCCCCAATGCGGCGTAGATAGCCGCCACGGCATAAGCTGAACCTCCTCCGCGATCAACCAATTCTTTCTGCACGGGCAATTCGCTTTTGAGTAGTCCCGTGAGCCCGCCAGAAGCAAGGCCCTTTTCTCGAGCATCGGCGACAGCGAGTCCCGCCTCGTCGTGCCTTAACACTGCCAAGCGCCTCCATTCAGCGAGTGCTCGGCCATAGTCTTTCTCCTCCCAGTAAATGCGCCCCAGATAATCGTGGGTGGAGGAAAACTGGGGTTCGGTTGTTTCTAGCTGAGTGAGGAGATCAAGCGCTTCGGCGTGCTTGCCCGATTGCCAGAGCATGAGCCCTTTGTCAGCTAGTATCGGGGTCGACGAGGGCTCCAGTTTTCGTGCCTGTTCAATCTGATCGAGTGCTTCCGAGTAGCGATTTCTGCCTAGAAGGTAGGTGGCGTACCAATGATGGGCGCGGACTGAGTTCGGATCTAGTTCGAGGGCGCGCTTGAATTCCCGTTCGGCGGTCACGGCTTTCCATGACCACCAATAGGTTACGAAGGCTAGAGATATGTGAGCTTCGGAAGACTTGTCATCGAGCTCCGTCGCACGTTGGGCGGCAGACAAAGCGCGGGGATACGCTTCGGTTGGCGACATGGCGCCGAATTCTCTTAGCAAGCTGTAACAATCGGCCAGACCTACGTAGGCTTGAGCACCATCGGGATCTTTGACAATGGCTTGCGTGAAGTAGTCGATTGCCCGGTTGAGATCGTCCGGAGTCCGGCGATTCCAAAAATATCGTCCCTTCAGATAGAGTTCTTGAGCTTCGGGACTAGGCACGTGCTGATTCGCGGAAGCCTTAAGGAAGGGTCCGCCTTTGCCCACGAATATGGCGACGCTCGCAACAAGAACCAGTAGTAGCAGCCAAGAGCTCGTCCGCGACGAGACTAGAATCTCAGTCGCAGATCTAACCACTCTCGAAAGTGGCTGTGAGTCATTCCCTGAGACTGGACGCTTTTCGTCCTCGTGGCCGGGTTCGCTTACCCTGCGGTTCGGGTCTGCCTCCCGGCCTGGCCCTTTCAGCCAGTCAGCCAACTCATCGCTGTAGGCAAAAACAGCACCGCGACCGCCTCCCGGCACACGATGCACCGGAAGTCCGCGCTCCGTTTCCCAGCGTTTAACCGTGCGTTCAGCCCGTGCGAAAAATGCAGCAATTTCCTTCCACGAATCCAGCCGCTTCTTCTCGAGCGGGTCGGGACTTGCTGACATAAGAAAGGAGACGACCCTTCTTGGCCTGAATAGGCCCCATTTGTCCCTTGCTGGGGGATTTGCAAGGCGGGCAGAATTTTAGCACAGGCTGAGTAGTACTGCTCCTTCGGTTGCGCATGCCAACCTACGTCGTGCTGATTAGGACGAAGCAAATAACGGGCTCACCTATTCCCGACCACATTGACACCGACCGACATACGCAGGGAGAAGTACGTTCGCATGAAACTCGCAGAGCTTGGGAGACCAATCCATGTCGTGTAGGCGATGCAGTTTCGACAAGACCGGCACTTTCGTGAGCGAGATCGCGATTCATTTTCCGGGCCTCAATGGACTAAACAGACCGATTGTCTGGGTCTTTCCCGAAGTAGCGGTCTGCTTTCGCTGTGGATTCTCTGAGTTCATCGTCCCAGAAGAGGACTTGTCCGTGCTCTCGAAGGATTGAACGAGCGCCTTTTCCTGCGGCTCATTCCCCACGCAAAAGGCCCGTTCCGCAACGAGTCTGTGCAAGGAATTGCACACGGGGAAGGGCCTTTCACAATCCGCTCCAGGCAAGCGTTTTGAGGGACTTTTAACTTGACAGTCCTGAGGATTTCATTTCACCTAACTAAAGTAGTCCCTTACGGCGACGCAATTCATCCCTCCCCCTTTGCTCGTCGCGGCTCCCAGGAGGGCCAGATCAATGTGCAAGTTTCGTAGCCTTTTGTCGGCATTCGTGTGCCTCTGCTCTACTGGACTTTGGGCCGCATCAGGAGCATCGCAAGTCTTCGTCTCCACGGGAACTTCGGGGATCGTTTACAGCCTGAATACGGCGAATGGTGCGCTAACCACCCTGATTTCAAGCCCCGGGTCTGACTTTGAGGGGATGGTGGTCGCCCCCTACAACGTCGGGCAAAGCAATACCGACGAAACTACACACTACCTGCTTTATGTGTGTGATCCGGCCGCGAACCGAGTGTGGCGTTTCGATCCTACCGCGGCGGTACCGCAGAATACGCTTGAGAAGATCTACGATAACAACGGTCCTTTGACCGGGCCGCAATGCGGACGAATCACTTCTACAGGCGATCTGGTTGTTTCAAGCACCAGTGCGGGATCGGGACTTTGGACATTCTCTGGGGTGACGAATCTCGCCCTTGGCTCCGCGCTCCAAACACCCAGCCAGTTAGTCGGAGTCCCAGGAAGCAGCGAAGGCCTGGCTCAGAAGAACAGCGGCGACCTGCTGGTTGCAGACAGCACCAATAACAAGGTGCTTCGAACTCCGCCCAATGCTCCTGCGGCTACTACGTCTTTTATCTCCTCTAACCTCGCGCAACCATTTGGTGTCGCGCGCAGGGGCGACGGTTTTATCTACGTAAGCAACCGAGGAACCAACCACCCGAACATTATGCAGTTCGACGCGCAAGGGAATAACCCGCTCACCTGCGCTTCCTTCAATTCTCCCGATCTGCCCAACTTCATGCAGATGGCACTCGACAATACGCTTTACGCGGCGGTGACAGGCGGCGGAGGCACCGCAGGGAGCGTGCGCAGCATTAACGCGAACACCTGCCAGCAGATCCACAATTTCACAATTCCCCACGGAGCAGTAGGCCTCGCGCTTCCACCAACCATGACGGCAACTCAGAATGTTGCCGCTTCGAACGGCGTGGTGCTTGTCAATTTCGGATTTGGCGCCTTTGAGTTGAACCAGATCGTGGGACCTTGCGGAGGAACGATATCGGTGGGTCTTGCCAGTCCTGCCGCCATTGTTACTCTGATCTCGAACTCAGGCTCTCCGGCCACGCCGGCTGTAAATCTCGGCTTGGATGGTTTTGAGGCGATCTACAGTACGGCGAATCTGAGCGGATGTTCTGCGGGATCGGCAGCGAGCAATACCAACAATTTTCAGCTTTCAAATCTGCTTTCGCCGGCAGTCAACAATCCCGAGATTGTGGTTTGCAGCGATCCGAATGTGAATCCGACCAACTGTCAACCGGTCACCACCAATCTTTCTCAGCTTGGAGCTTGGCCAATCGGCGGGTACTTGCCTGCGGATTTAACCCATAGCGCCACGAAGTCCCTCCGGTGCCGAATATTCATGGCAAATGCGATCCCTGTCAACAGCGCTCCAGGGCAGGAAATCGGAACCTTCTGCGGATTTCAGTCGCCGGTAAATGACACCTTCACCGGCGTCCTGAACAGCTGGAACGCCGCGGCAGCATCGAGCTTTAAGCCAGGCAAGTCGGTTCCCATCAAGTTCAAGCTGGGCACCGGGACCGGCCCCAACGCTTGTAGCCCACCCTACATCACAGACGCAATCGCGTTGCTCTCCATTGCGCAAATACTCGACAAGCAAGGTAACTCTGTGTTTGTGCCCATCGGACTCCTCTCGAATGGAAGCTCGGGGCTTGCCCAACCTCTGTTCAAGTCCGACAGTAATCAACAGTACTTGTTTAACTGGGACAGCAGCAGCTGCATCCTTCCGTCGGGTGCGACCCAGACGTGTCCCGTGGGTACCTATAGTGTGACGGTTTTGTTCCTCACCAACAACACCATTGGTGGCGCACAGAGTATCTACGGCGCACAAACCACATTAGTCACGCTGAAGTAAGATGGTTCGACAAGAAACAAGGGGGGCGGGGTGAACCCGCCCTCTATTTTTTGGGTGTTAGTAAGGGACCTGACTCACGAGGGACAATAAAAACACCAAAGGCCACTTCCCCCCCGGGAGCGGCCTTAAGGGCGAAACGGCGGTTGTGTAAGAATCAGCTACTCGGGACCGTGGATGCTACTGTCAGAACTGACAGGGCTTCGGTACGGCTTCGAACACAACTTACGGCAGTTTCGTCATCACGATGTCATGTTCGTCGCGATCGCGCTGCGAGTAAATAAGGGCTTTCTTGTCTGATGACAGGGTCAACCCGAAGAACGAAGGTTTCTCGGTCTTCCCCACCAGCGAAATCTTTCCACTTGAAAATTCCATGAACTTGATGTCAGCAGCTAGGCCAGGCCTTGAGTTCATGAAGTAAATGCCATCGTCAGAGACTGCCCAGTTCGCCCAGTCATCGGGCTCGGGATCGGGGCACGCGAGCCTTTCTGCCCCGCCATCTACGGGGACGTTCCAAATTCCAGGCTGAGTTAGCCTGGAGTAGTAAACCGAGCGGCCATCGCGGGATTCAAACGCCATGAACCCGCTGTTCCGGGTGACTTGGATAGGCATGCCTCCCTCCGCCCGGACTTTCCACAGATGAAAATCCTTGCTACCGCGATTGGAAGCAAAGTAAATCCAGCGCCCATTGCCTGACCAACTGGGAACGACGTTGTCCGCGTCGGGAGAACTAACAAGAGAGTGCGGTGCCCCGTTAGGAAGCTCAACAACGTAGACGGAGGTGTGTGCGTCGGAACGAAAATCAAATGCCAGGGCCTTACCGTCAGGTGACCAGCGCGGGCTTCCCGAATAGCGCTCGAGATGGGTTACTTGTGTCGGGTTTGAGCCGTCGGCGTCGCTCATCCATATTTCTTCATATCCTGAGCGGCCGCTCTCGAAGGCAATCTTGGTTCCGTCAGGAGAAAGCTGGGGCATAAGATTGTGCGTCCGCTGGGAGAGAAGCGCCCGAGGCGGTGCACCGCTGCTCGCGTGATTGTGGATTTCCATGCGCCAGACGTTTTCATCCTGCACGATGTACTCATAGGCAAGTTCACCGGTTGTAAAGGAAAGGCTGGGATGATCGGCTCCTGGCCCTGCGCCCGGAATCGCCGCGGGGGTGCCTCCCCCGACAGGAATGCGCCACAAACTCTCCATACCGGCACGATTGGATGGAAAAAGCAGCTCCTGTCCATCCTTGGTCCAAACCGGAGCGCTGTAGATTCTCCGACGTTCGAAGGTGATCTGTTGAGGCGTCCCGCCAGTTACAGGGACGATGAAAATCTCATCTACAAAAATTGGACCGGTGGAGCGAACAAATGCGATTCGGTCACCGGTCGGCGAGAACACCGGTGCCGCGTCCCGAAAGCCTGTCGGGGGCGAGGTCAGCGTACGGGATTCCGAGCCATCGAGTGCGATTAATTTGATGAAACTTTGCTGGGTTTCCGGCGTCCAGTCTGCAAATGCCAGCCACTTCCCGTCTGGAGAGAATGAGAGTCCTTCGGGACCCCACCAGGGACTGTGCTCGCCGCTGTGAAGAAGCCGCTCGGCTCCGCCGAGAGCGGGCTCCAAGTAGATTGAGACCTTCCGGCCAGCATAGCGCTCGAATGCGATGTATCTTCCATCGGAGGACCACGCTGGCCACTGATCGGCTGCATTGGTTGTGAGACGGATCTTGCTCTGGTTACCTACGACGGCGACGTAAACACCTGATTGAGCAACTTCCGGGGCCTGCCAAACAAAGACCACCCTGTCACCGTCGGGAGAAAGTGCCGGCATCCGCTGTTCTCCGGGCAAACTGATGATCGGCAGAATCACCGGTTCCGCGATAGTGGAATGAGATCCCGCGAATTTTTTCAAGCTAGGGGTTCCCCACAGAAGAAGCCCGACGGCTCCGAGTATTACAACGGCCAGACCGGCCACCAATAAGATTCTTCTGCCCCGCGCTGGCTCAACACTTTTCGAACCGGCGCTTAACGGACTCGGTTCAGCTGCCTCAGGCCCCTCGCGACCCACTGCCGGCGTTTGATTCATAGCCCTTCCAGGGCCTGAGTCGGCTGACTGGGACACCGGGATGAGCAAACGATAGCCGCGTTTAGAAACAGTCTCAATCACTGGCCCGTGGCCATTCATCACTTTGCGAATTTGGGAGATGTTTTGTACGAGCGCAAGGTCCTCGACGAAAGTGTCCGGCCATACCCGCTTCATGAACTCGTCTTTGGTGACGAGCTTCCCCCCGTTCTCGACCAGCAGGAGAAGCGTTTCGAAGACTTTCGGAGTGAGGGGAACGGTCGCGCCATTGTGCTGCAGCAGGCGCTCGGCGGGATCAAGCCGCCACTCCCCAAACTGGTAGATCTGCCCCTTGAACGCAGACATAGCACGACGTGGCGAAGTCTCAGGATTTTATCAGGAAAATTGCAGCTTTTTATGAATACTTCGCTAGCCAGGCCGGGCTATCCAGGAGCTGCTTTGACGTGCGGATGTGAAAAGCTTTGCACGTTCAGTCGGTGATTTTCGAAACCTCACTAACTCGTGGCGACCAGTCGTCCCGCATCTCGGGGGAGGAGCGGAGGGCGAACTCGCCCATGTTTTGCCAGGGGTTTCGGTCGAACGTTGCCAAGCGGGGAGTGAATTCATGGACGCACGACAATCGAAACAACACAAGGAGATCCTAAATGCTTCGCGCCGCCGCCTTCGTCCTTTTGGGTGTTTTATTCCTTGGCAATCTAGCTACCGCCCAAGTTCCGCCCAGCCAGGATGCTTTTATTTCTCCGGCAAAACGTACCACGAACTATGGAACGAGCGGCTCTCTCGCCGTCCAAGCCGGGGGTGGAATTACCCTCATTCAATTTGACTTGTCCTCTCTGCCGTCGGGCGTTACCTCGAGCCAATTGAATAAGGGGACATTGAGTCTTTTCGTTACCGGTTTCACGACAGGCGGAACTTTTGATGTGTATCTAGTGAACGCGCCGTGGAGTGAGGCGTCTGTGACGTTTAACTCTGCGCCAGCGCTGGGGACCCTGGTGGTTCCCGGAGTCTCCATCAGCGCTAGTGCGAAGAACAACTTCATTCAGTTGGACGTGACGTCGGCCTTGAAGCAATGGATATCAGGGACTCCCAATTATGGCGTGGCGCTGGTACCGAGTCCGTTGTCGCAGATTTCTGTAACCTTCGATAGCAAAGAGGACCCGACCTTGAGCCACGAACCGGAGCTCCTCTACAGCTTCAACGGCCCAGCTGGGCCGCAAGGACCCACGGGTCCCACAGGTCCAATTGGACCAGTGGGTGTACAAGGCCCTCAGGGAGCACAGGGGCTTCAAGGGCCAGCTGGACCGCAAGGACCGCAGGGGCCGATGGGCACAACCGGAGCACAGGGGCTGCAAGGAATTCAGGGATTGCCTGGAATTCAAGGTCTTCCCGGACCGCAAGGTCCGCAGGGACTCGGTGGTTTGAATGGCAGTCTGGGCTTTACTTACTTTCCCGGCGGTAGCTCGATCTTCGGGGTTCCGCCGACTCCAGGGCAATACACCTTCACGGTGCCCGCTGGAGTCACTAGGTTGCAGGCTGATCTCTATGGAGCAGGGGCTGCAGGCAGCGGCTTGGGAGGTGGTGGTGGCGGTGCTTACATGCGCGTTTACGTCACCGTAAATCCTGGAGACGTGCTCTCTATAAACATAGGCCAGGGAGGCTCCGGAACAACAACCACGCTGTTTGGGACAGGGGCGGGTGATGGTGGCGATACCACCCTCGGCCTACAAGTCGCCGGAATCCCGGTCACAATTGCGACAGCCGGGGGAGGGCGAGGAACCGAATTACAGAATCTCCAATCCCCGACTCCGGGCGCAGGGGGTATTGGGACTTCAACTCCAACGGCGCCCGCCTCCGTCGAGGTCGATGGCGCTTCTGGACTGCTCAATTTCACCATCCCATTTGGAGGAACATTCACTGGAAGCGGAGGCTACGGGTTCACTGTCCCCACCCTGCAAACAGGCAAGGGGCCACTTTCACCGCTTACCGGGCCACCTAATAACGCTCCCGGTAACGTCGGTGCCGGAGGGAACGGCACAACTGACGGAAGTAACCCTCCGGGCGAGGACGGCTACGCCCTGCTGACTTGGTGATCGTGGGAGAAAACGCGTCTCTCGGTGAACTGCCGGGCTCAGCCATTGAATCGCCGCGGGTGGTTTCGTGGCAACCACCCCAATGCGACCGGCTCTTAGGGCTGCTGACGCGAAGCAAATTGTCGCAACCCGTCCGAGGACAGTAAGGGACTTCTTTTGTCGGCAGCATTACCAGGCTACAGGCAAAGAAGTCCCGAAACCCTCGACATCTGCCCATGGCGTACTGGCAACTAGCACTTCCAATCGGCCTACCAAACGAGCACCACGTAGCCAGGTTGGCCACTCTGGAAGAGGTCTCCCCCTCGGCCCGTCTGTCCACCGTTGGGGCAGAACATTGCACCGAACGCCAACCCTCCTCCAGTGAGCGTTCCTTCACCACCAGAATTGCTTATGGCAGCGGACGAATCTGATAGGCCACCAGGCACGCTTTGGAAACCGTCACCATGAGAACCCCCGCCAGCAAAAATCAATTGCTGCGTGTCATTGCTGAAGCTACTCTGCGATCCAGGCTGCGCTGAGGAGACGTGAGCGAATGGGTTCAGGGCCTGGCCGCCCCCTCCCACTTGGACCGTGTAGATCACCCCAGGCGTCACGTCGAGCACAGTGCGGCTGTATGCGCCACCTCCACCTCCCGTCATTGCGATGTCCCACCCACCAGCGCCTCCTCCTCCCCACATCTCAACTGAGACATGGGTTATACCAGGGGGAGCGGCCCAAACGTAGGTCATTCCGTCCTGGATGTTTGCTGGATTGGTGAACTGCTGCATCCCGGTGAAACCTCCGGGCCCCTGCGGTCCAACGGGACCCACAGGCCCGATCAGACCCTGTATTCCTTGCACACCCGGGAGGCCACGAGGACCTGGGTCTCCTTGGATACCTTGCAGGCCTTGAATTCCTTGAAGGCCTTGCGGCCCGGGAAGACCCTGGGGTCCGGCGGGACCATTGAAACTGTAGAGAAGGGCCGCCTCATGGCTGATGCTTGCGTCTTCCTTGCTGTCGAAGGTTACAGAAATCTGCGACAGCGGGCTTGGTACGAGTGCCAGACCGTAGTTTGACTGCGCTCCCGAGATCCACTGTTGCAGTGCCGAGGTTACGTCGACTTCGATGAACGTATTCTTCGAGGTTGAGGGTACGTTTACGTTTGAAATAACCAGCGAACCAAGAGCCGGGGCGGTCGAGTATGTGACGGTACTCTCGTTCCAACTTCCGTTTAGCAGATAGACGTCGAAAGTTCCGGCGCTGGTGAATCCTGACACGAAAAGCCGTAACCTCGCGTTATTAACCTGGCTTGCACTGATTCCCGTAGGAAGGGAGGCGAGGTTAAATTGCAGGAGCGTATTTCCCCCATTGCCCGATTGGACGACCAAAGAGGCATTCGAACCGTAGTTAACTGTCGACTTGGCGGCAGAGATGAAAGTATCTTGGCTAGGCGGAGCCTGGCCCAACAGGTTCAGGCCTATCGAGGAAAACAGGGCAAGGAAAATGATGTTACGGTAACCCACGATTCTGTTCATGCGCACCCCAGGAACCTCAGCGCTTGTACCCACACCGAGGATTTACGTGCGACGATGCCTCATGCACTTTCGCGAGGTCAAGGATTCCGGGGTGAGATGGAGGTAAGTTTCTGGTGAGGAGTGCTAACCAGTTATTTATCAAGGCAAATCGAGAGTTCGGGCTATAATGGCGGCCTTCCCCAGGGGCAGCCCCAGGGTGCTGGGAGCATACGGTTGGTCACGCAACCACACGTCCGCCAAGTGGTTTCATTCGGCGAATTCGAGCTTGACGTTCGCACCGGAGAGCTTCGACGAGCCGGATCTGTGCTTAGGCTTCAGCCTCAGCCCGCGAAAGTCCTCACCATCCTTGTCAGCAGAGCCGGCGAGATCGTTACGCGGGATGAGCTGTCTCAACAGGTGTGGGGTTCTGATACCTACGTCGACTTTGAGCACGGACTGAATTTTGCGATCCGGCAAATACGATCTGCTTTGCAGGACAACGCCGAGAGTTCTCGTTACCTCGAGACCATACCGAAACGTGGCTATCGCTTCATTGCGCACGTGAACGACGTGGCACAAGCTCCTCCGCCTCTCGCAGAAACCACCCCTGTAGGGGCTCCTCGAAGATCAACCCTTCGAATACTGACCTTATTGTTCGCAGCCGCCTTGCTAGCGAGCGGCTTCTGGATTGTCAGCGGTAAGTGGCGGCGATCTGCCCCCAATCGCAA
>Ga0157374_10003212_pt1 | contig 13726 bp, 10 predicted proteins | sample M25metaG_FD_115308 | JGI IMG/M metagenome (GOLD analysis project Ga0157374, IMG submission 115308) | Miscanthus rhizosphere microbial communities from Kellogg Biological Station, Michigan, USA - M2-5 metaG | ecosystem: Host-associated > Plants > Roots > Rhizosphere > Soil | place: USA: Michigan...
CCCGCCGCATCGGCCGATGAAGCGGCGGTCATGCGGCAGGCGTTCGCCGGCATGTTGTGGAACAAGCAGTTCTACAACTACAACGTTGCCCGCTGGCTGGACGGCGACGCGAGCCAACCGCCGCCTCCGACGCAGCGGCGGAACGTCCGCAACGCCCGGTGGCGCAGCTTTGAGGCGTTCGACGTCATGTCGATGCCCGATACGTGGGAGTATCCGTGGTTCGCAGCCTGGGACTTGGCATTTCACTGCATCGCGCTTGTGCACGTCGATCCCGCGTTTGCGAAGTATCAGCTGTCGCTGTTGTGCCGCGAATGGTTCCAGAACCCCAACGGCGCCCTGCCCGCCTACGAGTGGGACTTCAACGACGTCAACCCGCCGGTACAGGCATGGGCCGCGCTGGAAGTGTTCGCCATCGACGGCGGCCGCGACTTCGACTTCCTCAGCCGGATCTTCGACAAGCTGTTGGTGAACTTCACCTGGTGGGTGAATCGCGAGGACGCCAACGGCTCCAACCTCTTTGAGGGTGGATTCATGGGTCTGGACAACATCGGCCCCATCGATCGCTCGCATCTTCCTGTCCACGGGCTCCTCGAGCAGTCTGATGCCACCGGCTGGATGGCCGGATATGCACTGTCGATGGCCACCATCGCGGCCATCCTGCACGGGTCTGGACATCGGCCCGCACTCGACCTGGTGCAGAAGTTTCTGGAGCACTTCGCCGGAATCTCTGAAGCCCTTGAAGCGGTCGGTCTTTGGGATGACGGGGACGGCTTCTTCTATGACCGCATCCTGCTGCCTGACGGCAGTGCCGTGCCCGTCCGCGTGCGCTCGGCGGTTGCCATGATCCCGCTGCTGGCCGCGGCGGTTGTTAACGAAGAGGCCATCGACCGGACGCTTGTGACCGACAAGATGTTCGCCGATTACCTTCGACGTCACGGGCTGGGGGGAACCACGGAAAGGGCCTATGCCGGCATCCTGCGGGGGGAGCCGGGGAAGCGACGGCTGTTAGTCGGCGTGACAGGACTGGACAGGGTTCGGCGGCTGTGCCAAACCCTGCTCGATCCTGCGGAGTTCCTGTCGCCGCACGGGCTCCGTTCCCTGTCCGCCTACCATCGCGACCATCCGTACGTCTTGGACGTGGAGGGTGTGCACGCGGGCATCGACTACGAGCCTGCGGAGTCGACCACGGCGATGTTCGGCGGCAACTCGAACTGGCGGGGCCCAGTGTGGTTTCCCTTGAACTATCTTGCTGCGACGGCGTTGCAGCGCTACCACGAATTCTTCGGCGACGAGCTCACGGTCGAATACCCGACTGGATCGGGAAACCAGGTCACTCTCGATGTCGTGGCCGCCGACTTCTGGGAACGTCTCGTGTCGATCTTTCTCGTCGACGACAGCGGACGACGGCCCTGCTTCGGCGGCGTCGAGCGGCTGCAGAACGACCGGCGCTGGCGGGACAACCTGTTGTTCTACGAGTACTTCCACGGCGACAACGGCGCCGGCCTCGGCGCGTCTCACCAGACGGGGTGGACGGGGCTGGTCGCCGACGTGATACGGCGCCGCCACCACGCCTACCCCAAGGCGTCGGAAGTCATCCAGCGCCTGGTTCAGGGAGAGTAGACCGCGTGAGCGCCACCATGCTTCCGGGCCGTCCCGCCCCGCTCGGCGCGACGCCGGGCCCGCAGGGCACGAACTTCGCCGTCTCGTCCAACGGTGACGAGGTCAGGTTGTGCCTGTTCAGTGACGACGGCAGCGAAACCCAGTTGCTGCTGCCGGAGCGTGACGGCGATGTTTGGCACGGGTTCGTCCCCGGTGTGGCGCCGGGACAGGCCTACGGTTACCGGGTCAGCGGACCGTACGATCGCGCGCGCGGCCAGCGCTATAACCCTGTCAAACTCCTGCTCGACCCCTATGCGCGGGCGATCAACGGCGACGTCCGGTTCGGGCCCGAATTGCTCGATTACGCAATGGATAACGCCGGTGCTCCCAGCGCGTTGGATTCGGCGGGTCAGATGCCGCGCAGCGTGGTGACGGCCCACGCCTCCACGCCGCTACCGCCGGGGCCGGGCTATGCCCTGGCCGACACGATCCTCTACGAGGTGCACGTGCGCGGGTTCACCGCGAAGCATCCGGGCGTGCCGCCGGAACTGCGCGGCACCTACGCGGGCTTGGCGCACGAGGCGGCGGTGCAACACCTCGTCGACCTTGGCATCACGACGGTCGAGCTGCTGCCGATCCACCACAACGTGCCCGAGTCCTTCCTCGTCGAGCGAGGATTGACGAACTACTGGGGCTACAACACGATCGGCTTCTTCGCTCCGCATGCGGCGTACTCCGCGGCGGTGCGGGCCGGGCGACCCGGAGGGCAGGTCGAGGAATTCCGCAACATGGTCGCGGCGTTGCACGCGGCCGGTTTGGAAGTGGTATTGGACGTCGTCTTCAACCACACTGCCGAAGGGGGCGCCGGTGGCCCGACGCTGTGTCATCGCGGGCTGGACAACGCCGCCTACTACCGACTCGAGCCGAGTGACCTCAGTCGCTACGTCGACACGACCGGGTGTGGCAATTCACTGAACACCGCGGACGCGACAACGCTGCGGATGATCATGGATTCGCTCCGCTACTGGGTGTCCGAGATGGGCATCGACGGTTTTCGGTTTGATCTGGCGCCAACCCTCGGCCGGGAAGACGGTGACTTCGACCCGTTTTCGGCGTTCTTCGACGTCGTCGGCCAGGATCCGATCGTGTCGCAGGTGAAGCTCATCGCGGAGCCGTGGGACGTCGGCCGCATGGACAGCTACGACATCGGCCGGTTCCCGCCGCTGTGGAGCGAGTGGAATGGGCGCTTCCGCGACACCTTGCGCGACTGGTGGCGCAGCCACGATCGGCTGCTGCCGGACTTCGCGACGCGCCTGTGCGGATCCGCCGATATCTACGACCGGCCCGACGAAGGGCGTCGGCCCAGTGCGTCGGTGAACTTCGTCACCGTGCACGACGGGTTCACCCTCAACGACCTTGTTTCGTACGACCGCAAGCACAACGAGGCGAACACGGAGAACAACCGCGACGGCACCGACGACAACCGGTCTTGGAACTGCGGGGCAGAGGGGCCGACCGGCGACGGTGACGTGAATGCCCTGCGGGAGCGGCAAAAGCGGGCATTCCTTGCGACTCTGCTTCTTTCCGCCGGCGTACCGTTGTTGCTGGGCGGCGACGAGCTCGGCCGCACTCAGCGTGGCAACAACAACGCCTACTGCCATGACGATGAGATCACGTGGTTCGACTGGTCGGCGGTCGATGAGGGCTTACTTCGATTTACTAAGGAGCTCATCGTACTGCGCCGCGGCCATCCGGTGTTCCGCAGGCGTCGCTATCTGACTGGCACGGCAGCCGCGGATCTGGGCTGGTTCACCCCGGCGGGGACCCAAATGACAGCCGAAGACTGGGCCGACCCCGAAGCCCGAAGTGTCGCGTTGTTCATCGATGGTGCAACGGATCCCGACGTCGGTTCCGACGGGACCCCTATGGTCGACGACGACTTCCTCGTGTTGATCAACGCTTGGTGGGAGCCGTTGACCTTTGCTGTGCCGGTCAATCTCTCTTCTCGCCGATGGGATGTCGTCTGCGACAGCTTCGACCCTGCGCGCAAGGTCACTGTCGCGCAAGAGCTTACGGTCGGGCCGCGGTCATTCGTGATCCTGCAGTCGCCGTCGAGCTGAGCCTCGGACATGGCATTACACGGCGGCATGCTCGTCGCGATGTCCGTATCACGGACCTCCAATATCGGCGTGATAGGTCACGTCGCGAATTGCTGAGGTAGTGCTCGCGTCCCCCGACGACAAGCGACCGAAGAATCCCGCCCGTCGACCGAGCCGCGGAGTCGTCAAAAGACGTGCCCTTCAACCTGTTCCTGACAAAGCGCGAAAGGAGATGACAGCCAGGTGCTGGCTCGAGAGGCGCATGGCCATGCTGATCGCCACATACTACGCCGCGGCGATAACCGCCTTACCAGACGACGAACCTGACAATGCAGGTTACGGGGGCCCGGCATCGGGTGCAGGACCTTCGCCTGTCCGCGCGACACGAAGCGCGCCAACAGAACCGGCAACTCGACGTGCCGGCGTGGGCGAATCGCAAGCACATCTGCGGGTTTCGAATATCCCGACATGTTCGCAGCTCTCGCGGGGCCAACCCGGAAAGCAGTGCCCGTATGGGCGTTGTCGACGGGCACTGCAGCGCGACAGCGATGTTGTGTCACACCACATCGCAATTGACTACGGCCGAGAGCATTCTTGACTTGCTGTCGCCGTGGAGGGTTTGGCGAGGCTACGTCAATCGAATGCTGAGGAGTACCAATGAGCGAGACTCGACATCAGGCCGCGACAACATCGGTTGGGCCAGTGGGTCGTTTCTTTGACGACGCCGCGTCCAAGACCCGGTTCTGGTGGCTGCTGCTGATCACCGGCGCCGCCTGGATCGTGCTTTCCATCGCGATCCTGCGCTTCGACTACACCACCGTCGCTGCAGTGGCCGTGCTGTTCGGGGTGTACTGCCTGGTTGCCGCGGTCAAAGAGATCACGATCGGGGCGGTGTCCTCGTCCACCGGCTGGCGCATCGCACACGGGCTGCTGGCGGCACTGCTGGTGGTGGTGGGTGTGATGTCCCTGGCGAACCTCGGCGCCACCTTCGTCACGCTGGCCGCCATCATCAGCTTCTACTTCATATTCCGCGGTTGTTTCGATATCGCAATGGCTTTCGCCGGCAGCGCCGTATCGGGCTGGTGGGTGCTGCTGATCTGCGGACTCATCGAGTTGGGTTTGGGGTTCTGGGCTGCCGGATCGTGGAATGTCTCCGTGGTGGTCCTGGTCGCGTGGGTGGCCGCCGGGGCGATGGTGCACGGCATCGGCGAAATCGCGCTGGGCTTCCAGATCCACCAAGGACGCAGCGGCATCACCGCCATGAAGGGTCTAGCCGATCGACTCGGGGTCACCAACAACCACCTCGCATCCGACGCAGCCGTCCCCACTCGGTAACCGACCAGTCTCGAGGAGCGAGTGGCCATGCGAAGCGTCGAACGTGTCCACGGATTGTGGGTTCTGCGCGCATGCGGCCGCAACCCGCTGGTGCGTGGCATCGACCGCCTCGAACTGTTGATCATCGCGGTGGGAATCTTGGTGGTTTTGGTGGCTGCCGCCCTTGCGGGTGCGCTAGGCACGGCCGTACACGATGCGCGCAGCCGCGTGTACATTGCGCAGGCCCAGACGCGGCACGCCGTGACCGCCAGAGCCACGGAGGACAGCACTCTCGTTCTGAGAGTCGACGACAGCACGGCAACGCGGGTGAACGCCCGGTGGCAGGTCGACGGCACCGAGCACACCGGCAGCCTCAGTTGGGACCACGTCGTCAAACCCGGTGACCCGCTGATGATTTGGGTGGATCGTAACGGTAACCGTGTCGATGCGCCAGCGCCGGTATCGCAGGCCGCGGCCGACGCGATCGGTGTCGCCTACGTGGCATGGCAAGCGGTGGTCCTTGTCGTGGCCGGATTGGTGTGCTTGGGCCGCTGGAACCTTGACCACCGGCGCGATTCCGCCTGGGAACGCGACATCCGATGCCTCATTGACGATGACGGCGGGCGGACAAACCGTAGACCATGACCGCTCGGCGAGGAGGCTCAGTGCCACAGTCCGTCTGTCCCGGTGTACACATCGGCACCGACGGTACCGCGGACAGCCGAGCGAATGCTTCACATCGAGTGCAGATGAGGTTGAATGATGGCGGCTGCACAACCACGAGATGCATTTGCCTACTTCATAAACGTATTGGTCGTGATCGGTATCCCCGCGGGTCCCGTCAACCGGGCGCTTAGCCGATATGCGATCGACAGCTCGCCCGACGGAGTGATGGTGACCGTGTTCAACGACGTTGCGTGCCTGCCACGCTACCGCGAAGCCTTGGAAACCCGGGCGAAGCCGGACGCAGTCGTCGACTTGCGTTTGGCCGCTGCTGAGGCTGATGCGGTGCTCGTCGTCACGAGCTACCGCCGGAGAGTTCCCTCGATGGCGCACAACGCAATCGACTGGCTGACGCGCCGGTGGCGTCGCGGTGCACTGCACGACAAGCCGCTTGCCCTGATCGGCCGGTCGGCTGGGTGCTACAGCGGCGTGTGGTCACGTCAAGTCGATGACACCCGTGGAGGTTTGGGCCCCCGAGTGATGGAGCCATTGACAGTGCCGACTTTGCCCGAAGCGGTCAAGAAGCTCGCAGATGAAGTGCACGGAGGCAGGGCTGCTGCAGCGATGTGACCTTTATGGCCGGTGGCGATTGCAGCCGCTGATCGTTCGATCGGCCAGGGTCAATCGGGGAGGACGCGGTCGAGTTGGCTACGCGAATTGATGCCGAGCTTGGTGAAGACCTTGCGGAGGTGGTGCTGAACTGTGCGCGCGCTGATGAACAACCGGGCACCGATCTCCGGATTCGACAGGCCCTCGCGCGCCATCCGCGCGACCTGCCACTCCTGCGCCGTAAGTCCCTGATCGCTTGTCACGACCGTGCGGCTGCGGGCCGTCTCACCGGTGGCCCGCAGCTCACGCCTGGCACGTTCGGCGAACGCCTCCATCCCCATCGACTCCAGCATCTCGAGGGCGGTACGGAACTCGGCCCTGGCATCGACCCGTCGCCGCTCCCGACGCAGCCATTCCCCGTACACCAAGTGGGCCCGCGCCAGGTCTGCCCGCACCCGACAGCGGCCGAGACACTCGATCGCCTCACGATAGAGACGCTCCGCGGCGTCCCCTTCACTCAGTAGTGCCCGCGAACGCGCCTCTATGCCCCGCCCCCAGTCGGTGCCGCTGACGCTGGTCGTCTCGGCCAGCCGCGCGAGGGCGTCGGCGGCGATGTCGTTGTGTCCGCTGCGCGCGGCCGCCTCGATCAGCTCGGCCATCGCCCACGTCGGGGCCGTCATCTCCCTCAGATAACCGGTCGACCGCTCGGCTGCTGTCACCGCTTCCTGGTAGTTGCCCAGCCCGTTGTTCAGCACTGCGTGGGCCCAATCCACGACGGTCAGTCCGATTCCTTCGCCGCGCGGGGTTACATCCCGTGTGATGGCCTCGATCAGAGCGGTCGCTTCTCCCGACCTTCCCGCTAGAACGGCGAGGCCAAGGGCGGCGTAGGGAGCGAGTCTGGTGCCGGTCGCCTCGATCGCCGGTTGCAGCTCCTGAATCAGCGCTGCCGCGGCAGTCAGCTCGCCGGCGAAGAGCAGCATGAACGCTCGCGAATTGAGTGCGACCGGCAGCTCGCTGAGTGCCCCGACGGAACGGGCCAGCTGCACATGCCGATCCGAGAGCGCGTGCCAGCTCTCGTCATCCCAAACGTGGCGGGCGACAATGCCCGCGACCCAGTGCCAGCGCAACTCCTCGTCCTCCCGCATGCCTGCGCCAAATGCCTTGAGCGCCTTTCGGAGTATGGGCAGACCGGCCGCGTACCCCTGGTTGTAGTGCGCGACAAGCCCATCCAGCAGAAGGTCGGGTGCACGCGGGGCACGCGTTGGCAGGGGTGCGGTTGCCGCGGCTCGCGCGACTTCGAGCACACCCCCACCCGTTGCGAGGCGGCCGGCGAAGTAGCCCGACGAAAGGGCCTGGAGGTAGGTCGCCCGGGACTGTTCTGCGTCGATCGGCTCGAGCCGCCTTGCCGCTTTCAACAACAGAGCCGGCGCGTCGCTGCCCCGGGTGGTGAGGAGCGCGAGTTGTGCCCACATCGCGTCGATTCGGGCTTGTTGAAGGTCGTCAGGTGACCCCGATTCCGCGAGGGCCAGCAGATCGCGGGCAGCGTCGAACGCACCGGCCTTGATCGTCGCCGATGCGGCCTCCAGCGCGCGCTCGGTGCGTCGCGGGGAACCCACGCTGAGCACCGTCGCGCGCTCGAGGAATGGGGCCGCAGCCGCCAGGCCGCCTCGGGCACGCGCGCGCCCCGCCGATCGCTCCAACTCCTCGGCGACCTCCTCGTCGGGTCCGGGTGCGGCGTTGGCCCGGTGCCACGCGCGTCGATCGGGATCTCGTTGCAGATCGGTGGCGTCGCCCAGCGCCGCATGCACTTCGCGCCGTTCCCGCGGTAGCGCGGATCCATAAACCACCGAGCGGACGAGGGGATGCCGAAACTGCACTCGTGAACCGACCTCGACGAGGTTGGCTTCGACGGCGGAAGCCGCAGCGGCGGCGTCGATCTCCATCTGCGCGGCGGCTCGCCACAGCAGGTCCGGGTCACCCACGGGCTCGGCTGCCGCGATGAGCAAGAGTCGCCGCGTCTGGGTCGGAAGGGCTTCGATCCGCTGACGGAAGTGCTCTTCGATACCGCCCGACAAGCGCACGGCGCCGGGCAGCCAGAACCCGCCGGCGACCTGTTGCGGGGTCACTGCACGAGACAACTCGAGCAGAGCCAACGGATTGCCCCGCGTCTCGGCGACGATCCGATCAAGTACGCGGCTGTCCACCGGCCCCGTCAGAGTGGTGTCCAACAAGGCTCGCGCATCTGAATTCGCAAGTCCTTCAACAGCGAGCTCCGGCAATCCAAGTAGCTCGCTACTGGGCACGCGAGCCGCGAAAATCAACGCAACCGATTCCGCCATCAACCTGCGAGCGACAAATCCGAGCACTTGCGCCGAGGCGCGGTCGAGCCACTGTTCGTCATCGACTACGCACACGAGCGGTTGTTGCTCGGCGGTATCGGAGAGCAGGCTCAGCACCGCGAGCCCGACCAGGAATCGGTCCGGTGCCGATCCGGCACTCATGCCAAATGCAGTCCGAAGCGCTTCCCGCTGCGGTGGCGGCAAGTGGGGGAGGTTACCGAGCATCGGCGCGCACAACTGATGTAGTCCGGCGAACGGCAGTTCCATCTCCGACTGCACGCCCGCAGCCCGGGCCAGTCGGCACCCCGACGCCTGCTCACTCAGATACTCGAGCAGCGCTGTCTTGCCCACGCCGGCCTCGCCGGAAACCACCAACACCCGGCTCTCACCCGCGTGAATAGCCTCGAGCAGCCCGTCGAGGGCGCCGCACTCGGCGTGGCGGTCAATCAACTTCATCGCGTGCCTGCACCCGTGAAATCCGCCGCCATCTGCACGGCAGTGGCGCTAACACTACATGGCGACCGAGGCGCCGACCGCCGGTGTGATGGTTGGAGGGCCCGGCGTCGCGGTTAGGGCGGTGACGGTTCGCGCTACGGGGTACGGCGCGATGCAGCTAGCAGGCGATGGGGTGTTCGGTCCTCCGCGCGATCGGGGCGAAGCCGTCGCGGTGCCGCGCGGGGTCCGATTCAGAACCGCTGCAGGGTGAGGCTCTCGACGGCGTTGGGATCTATCTCGTAGCCGAGACCTGGCTTGCGCGGCGCGCCAATGAAACCCTCACCATCCACGGTGGGAAGGTCCGCATCGAGCATCCCCATGCTCAACAGATTCTGCGGCACCATGATCTCGGCGAACGAGCAGTTGCGCACTGCAAGTGCCACGTTCAGGTACATCGCCAGATTAAGTGTGGGTCCATAGCTGTGGATCTCATAGTTCAGGCCGAACGCCTCACAGGCATGGGCTGACTTCATCATCTGGGTGATGCCACCCGAGTACTCGGCGAGTGTTCGGACGTAGAAGCCACTTCCACTGGCCAGGTACTGGTGTATCGCAGGAAAGCCGGCGAAGTTCTGCTCGCCAACGGCCAGTGGCACGCCGAGCTTGCTCGCGAGGAACGACAACCCCGTCATATCGAGATCCGAGATGGGATTCTCAAACCAGAAGAAGTTGAGGTCATCGAGAACTCGGCCTACGGACAACGCCTCGGGCACGGTGTACGCACATACCGGGTCGATCATGAGGTCGATGTGCGGGAACTCGTGGCGTATCGCCTGCGCCAGCTCGATGTCTCGTCCGGCCTCCCGGAACGGGTGAAACTTCACCGCAGTGAAACCCTCCGCAACGGCACCGCGGGTCGCGTCGAGGTAGCCGTCGATGGTGGAGTAGGCAACGGTGCTGGCATACGCCCGAATCTTTTCCCGCTGGGCGCCAAGGTATTTATACAAGGGGAGACCAGCCGCTTTGGCGTTGATATCCCACAGACAGGCGTCGGCTGCCGCCAGAGCAGGCGGATTCGAGTAGGGCGGCAGGGCATTTGTCATCTCATGGCTGAGTGCGCCGACATCGTAAGTGTCACGACCGACGAGAATCGTCTTCGCGACCTCGGCGGCATGCTCGACCGACTTCGCCGGAATCAGATAGCTGACGTAGTGCCCATCGATGCCTTCGTCAGTGGAGACCGTTACGAGGACCAACTGAGGCAACTTGTCCACTGCGCCCTGCGTGGGGATCACGGTCTCGTCGAGTTCGGTGCGAAGGATGGACAGCTGGACATCCTTGATCTTCACTTTTCAAGTCCCCTAACCGTTGTGGTATCTAGTTGTGCAGATCCATGACCGGTTCGCAGCCGGCTTCCTTGAGGGTGGCGATGTCCTTGAAGCCGCAGATCGCCAAGCACAGGTCCAGTTCGGCGAGGAACGAGTGCAGGAAGTGGGTGAGGCTTTCGGCGCCGCCATAGGACAGGGCGTATGCGTAGGGCCTGCCGATACCGACGGCTGTTGCGCCCCGGGCCAGTGCGATCACGGCATCCGTCGCGTCCCGCACGCCGGAGTCGAACATGACGGGCGTGGAGCCGGCCGCCGCCACGATGCTGGGCAAGAGCTCGAGCGTAGGAATCCCCGAATTCGCTTGGCGACCACCATGATTGGTGCAGTATACGACATCGGCGCCACTGTCGATCGCCATCCGGGCATCATCGGGGTGCTGAATCCCCTTCACCGCGATCGGCAGATTGGTCTGCGACCGAATCCAACGGAGGTCTTCCCACGACACCGGGTGCTGAAAGATCTTTCCGTAGTGCTGCAACGCGGCGGCCTGATCCTCGTGGGGCGGCTTTGCGAGGTGTTTGGTGAAGTTCTCGTCGGAGTAGTAGTTCTCCATGCAGAAGCCGCGGAACTGCGGAAAGTTACCCAGCTGCAGGTCAGCAGGTCGGTAGCCGAGAGCCCACGTATCGACGGTCAACACCAAGGCCGAATAACCGCTGGTTTCAGCACGGTTGATTAGGCTGGCCGCCAGCTCCCGATCTCCTGGCAGGTACAGCTGGTAAAAGTTGGGCGTGGTCCCGGCGTGTTTGATGACATCCTCCATCGGTGCCTGGGAGAACGTCGACAGGGTAAACGGCACCCCGGTGGCGGCCGACGCCTGTGCCGCAGCCACATCTCCCTGGAAGTCAGGGGCGCACAACCCGATCAAGCCTATGGGGCACATGAAGATCGGAGAGTCGAAATGCTTGTCGAACAACGTGATCGACAGGTCACGCTCGGGCGGGCTGACCATCATCCGGGGAGTAATTCCGTAGCGTGAATATGCTGCAATGTTGGCGCGCTGAGTCCGGCCGTCTCCGGCCGCCGACGAGACATACCGGTACACCCAGTCGGGTAGAGCCTCGGCCGCCTTCCTCTCGATGGACTGAGAGTCGAACGGGTATCGCGAGTTGACGCCTTTCACAGCGTCCAGGTAGACGCCGATCTGAAAGTCACCGAAATTGCTTGTCATCTCTTTTCTTTCTGTCGATGTTGTTGCAAACCGGTCTGGCGGTGTCCGTTACCGGCCGCCGTCAACTTCCGGCGAGCCAGGCTTGTTCTTGACCCGGCTCAGGGAGGACGCGGCCACCTTCGACGGCGAAACTGGCTGGGCTTGGCTGGATGACGACGAGAACCCGCTCCACGTCGATCTCAAAGATCTTGGTCACAGCCTTGGAGATTTCGGTGGCGAGCCTTGTGGTGTCATCCGCGGGGTGGCCTTCACGCACCCAGCCGGTGACCAGCACCGGGCTCGCCGGTACGCCGCCGGCGTACAGACCGTCGGCCGCCAACTCGTGAAAGGCCACATTCACATAGGTGCTCGGCACGTGGATCATCGATGAATGAATACGCGCGATCTCGCCGGCCAATGCGCGCTTGGTGTCGGCGCTGAATGTCGATTCGGCGACAGTGCAGGTGTAGATGGGCATGCTTGTCTCCTTCGTAGTTCGCGATCTTTAGTCGTCGCCTTGAGGGAAGAAATTGGTGACCGGCGGCGCGTCGTTCAGCTGAGCGTTGCCCGGTGGTTCGCATTTGTATTCGGCGGCGCCCAGTTGCGCGCAGGACTGACTGAGCGGGGACGGCTGGTCCGGTGCGACCGGTTCGTCGGCGGCTGCCACCGGCGCACTGCCGATAGCCGCCACTACTGCAACTGCCGCGAGCACCGGAGCGATATGTTCGCGTGGTGTCCGCACAGTCGTCCATCTCTCGCTCAAAGCAGACCGGGCTCGCCGCCGTACGGATAGAAGGACACCGGCGGAGGGGCGTCGTTAATCTCTACATTTCCCGGCGTCTGGCACACGGTGGAGGACGCTCCCGCTGTGTTGCATGACTCCTCAGGCTGGTTAGGATCTGAGTTCGGATCCGCCGCGGCAATCGGTGCGCCTGCTATTCCTGCCGCGATTGCTGCGGCGCTCAACAGCGTTGCGAATCGTCTCCTCATCGATAGCTCCCTCTAGTCGTTTGACATCCAGAAGCGGGTGAGGGCCGCATGGGCTCGTGCACCATCCACCAAATGTCCTGTCAACTCCGTATCCTCAGCCCAGATGGGCCGGTTGCGGTTTGGTTGGCACCACGATCACGGTGGGACCGTCGGCGTCCAGTGCGTTGGTGAACTCGTGCGCGAGCTTCTCGCAGCTGTCGACATTCACCGTTCGGCACCCGAACCCTGTTGCGAGGGAGACGATGTCAAGTCCCGGCAGGTCTAGACCCGGTACGCCTGGTGTCTCCTCGAGCACCGCGAACGACTTGAGAATCGAGTATTCCTCGTTGCGCATGACAACGAACACCACCGGTAGCCGGTGTTGGGCCGCGGTGTAGAGCGCCTGCACCGAGTACTGGCAGGACCCGTCGCCGATGGTCGCCACCACCGTGCGTTTGACGCCGCGCGCGCGGTCTCCCAGTGCAAGGCCAACCGCGGCGGGCAGTCCCCAGCCGATTCCGCCGCTGGCGGTGGCGAAGAAGGACGCCGGGCGGGTGGTGGGTATCCAGCGCAGTTGTTGGGCCATCGTCGCGGTGGATTCGGTCACCAACGGTGAGTCGGCGGGTTTCACCGAAGCCAGGGTCGACCACACCGCATCCGGGACCAGCGGCGGGGACGCCGACAAGTCGACCGCGGAGGTATGGACCGGCGCGGCGGGCACGTTGCGATCGCGGTGGTCATCGACCATGTCCACGAGGTGTTCCAGCGCCAGCAGTGAGTCGCCGAGCGCGCTGTCGCCCACCGGTGCCGCCGCGGCCAGGGCCGGATCGTTGGTGATTTGCAGCAGATCGGTGCCCTCGGGCAGGTACTCGCCGGCGACATAGGGGTAGTAGCGGAAGACCTGTGCCCCGATGACGACCGCCAGATCGTGCCCGCGAAGGACATCCGTCGCACCGGCGATGGTCATCGGCAGCGGGCCCTGATAAAGGCGGTGGTCTTCGGGAAAGGACGCCCGGTCCGGCAGCGGAGCGGTGTAGACGGGTGCGCCGAGTTTCTCAGCGAACGCCACGCCCGCGTCCCACGCGCCGCTGCGATCGATCTCGGGACCGTAGACCAGCACGGGCCGTTGCGCACGGTTGATGCGCTCGGCGAAGCCGCGCAGCC
>Ga0157374_10003213_pt1 | contig 13723 bp, 12 predicted proteins | sample M25metaG_FD_115308 | JGI IMG/M metagenome (GOLD analysis project Ga0157374, IMG submission 115308) | Miscanthus rhizosphere microbial communities from Kellogg Biological Station, Michigan, USA - M2-5 metaG | ecosystem: Host-associated > Plants > Roots > Rhizosphere > Soil | place: USA: Michigan...
ATTTCTCCCGTTTTTGTTTCAATAAGATGAGCAATGATAATAATGTAATCGCCTTCTTTGTGCACATTACCTTCTATAAGATTTGCGACACTTAATTCTTCGGACAACTCTGCAAAACTCTTTTTCGAGTCTTTATATTGTCTCATTGCCGTTGAGGATTTTACTTTAAGACCGGATACTCCGGCAAGAGCACTTGTCAGCTCTTCTGTAAAGCCGTGGCTTAACCATTCAATAGTATCGTCGGTGTTAATGTTGTAAAATGGAAGCACAGCAATAGAATTATGGCGAAACCGTGGTTTTTTCGGCTTCGTTACGGGCGATTTTTTTTCCCCGGTCTTTCCTTGCAATGTATTTGGTATAGGTATTTTTAATCCATCATGGGCAAGTGCAAACACTTCAACCTCCTGCTGAATATTTTTGAGTTGATAAATGCCCATTGAAATAGTTTTAAACTCAGGGTGATTTTGAATCTCATCATTTATCTTACCTGAGATCAATACACTACCAGCCACTCCCAATGATTCTATCCGTGAAGCAAGGTTCACGCCATTGCCAAATACATGTTCCTCGTCAAAAATAATATCTCCAAGATGTAAACCCATCCGTACCGGAACCTGTGAATGACTGAAAGCCTGTTGCATTGTTATAGCGCACTGAACTGCATCAATAGCACTTTGAAAAATGCTTAATGTACCGTCACCATAATAGTGAATGACGCGGCCGTTAAACTGCTTATGCTCTTTTTGCACGATTTCGCTGTGGCGTTTTCTCACGGCCAATCCCATCTGTTCGTCTTGTTGGACAAGAGCAGAATAGCCTTCTATGTCTGTAAAAAGAATGGCAAAAAGCTGGCGGCTGGGTGGCATAATTTAAATATAATGATTATTTAAGGGAATGTACAGCCTGCGGGAATTCAGCAGCTATCCCAATCTCGTGAATTATTTTTGACTTGACAAACTGAGCATTTTTTGATGCAGTTCTATCACCTGTGGTATCAGTAAATGCTGTTCATCATTATAAACAACAAAATCGCACAGTTTCATTTTCATATTTTCATCAAGCTGTTTATCCATTCTTTGTTTTACTTCATCATAACTCAGATGATTTCTTTCCATTGTTCTTTTGATGCGTAGCGGGGATGGCGCATATACGCCAATAACATAGTCCAATAGTTCAGCAGATCCTGATTCGAAGATCAAGGCCGCCTCTTTGATGATATAGGGCGCCTCTTGGCGGGTCATCCAGTTAGCCGCGTCGCGAATTGTTGCGGGATGAACAAGGGAATTTAATATCTCTAACAGGAAAGGGTCAGTAAAAACCTTTGCTGAAAGATAGTCCCGATTCAATTCTCCGCTGTCATAAGCTTCCTTGCCAAATTGTTTCTGAATAGCAGTTTTCAATTCTACATCTTCATTCATGATCCTTTTAGCAGCATCATCAGCATAGTACACGGGTATCCCCAACAGTTCAAAAATTTTTGCCACCGTTGTTTTGCCACTGCCAATGCCACCGGTTAATCCGATTCGGATCATAGAACCACGATTGATAGGATTAAAAATGATTAAAAGGAAAGTTAAGAAAGAACCACGATTAATAGGATTTGAAACGATTGTGAGGAAAAGGCTGAGCTCAATTTCCTTTTTCATCGTAATAATCTCTTTAATCGTGGTTCTGGGGTTGCAACAAAAAAAGGAAACTGTTTCCAATTTCCATTTAATCCATACTAATCTTATAAATCGTGGTTCTGTTCTATTTTTTTTCCGTTGTTTTTCCCACTTTATTCAATTGATTGGTCCAGTCCATACTGATGGCAGATTTTTCAATCTTGATATAGCTGCCGGGACTTGTTTCAAGGTTGATCGTCGCGTCCTCGTTTACTTTATTGATAGTGCCATGAATTCCGGCGATAGTGACTACTTTATCTCCTTTTTGAAGGTTCTCTACAAAATTTTTCTGATTCTTGGCTTTTTTTGCCTGTGGGCGAATAAAGAAAAGCCAAAAAACAAGTATCATTAATGGTAAGAAAATTAGCGGACCTATTCCGCCACCGCCGCTGCTTTGTAATAAAAAAATATTCATTCTTTTTGTTTTGGTGATTAACTTTTTTCAACGACTATCCGGAATTTTAATTCCTGGCTAGTGGTTCCTTTGGTATTTGCAATGACATAGATCGATTTATTGTTTGTGCCGGCATGCCCCTCTGTTGTAAATTTTGCTTTGATACTTCCTGTTTCGCCGGGCTGGAAGGGTTGCTGGGGCTTCTCAACAATAGTGCACCCGCAGCTCGCCGTCACATTTTCTATGATAAGATTTTTATTTCCCGTGTTTTTAAATTTAAAACTTATATCAACCTCCGGACCCTCCTTTACACTTCCCAGGTCCTGGAACGTAGAATCGATCCATTGGATGCTGGTAAAATTAGCGGTATCTCTGAGCTGGTAGTTTTTTTCGGCCTCTGTTAATTGCTTTTCTCCCGCGGTTTTTGAAGTTCGCATCTGGCAGGAGACCAGGCCTGCTGCGGCTATCAGAACAATCAACAATTTTTTCATGCTGTCGGGGATGTTTTTTGAGTCGCGATAATTATCGGGAGGCAAAGGTAATTGGTTTCTGGTTATCACTTCATGCTTTTCTGAAATCTACCTTATGCATTTTTCCCTGCTGCACCAGTTCTTTATGAATGTTATCCAGTATCCCGTTTACAAACTGGCCGCTTTGGGAAGTGCTGTATTCTTTGGCAAGGTCAATGTACTCATTGATGGTTACTTTTGGAGGTATGGTTTCGAAATATAAAAATTCAGCAACCCCCATTTTCATCAATATCATATCCAAAAGAGCAATGCGCTCGGGATCCCAGTTTTTGAGCTTGGGTATGACCAAACTTTCAAGATGCTCTGATTTTTCACGCACTGTTTGCAAAAGATCTTTCGCGAAATTCCATTTCTCCTCACTGATCATTTCTTTGAAGTTGTAGGTGCCCGGCTTTTGCAGGTAATTTGTCAATAACAATATTATCATTTCAGCATCATCATCCCAGTTGGTAAAATTTTCTTCGATATGCGATAAAAAATTTTCCTTTTCGAGCATGAACTTTTCCAAAATAAATTCCAGTATTTCTCTCTCTTCCTTTTTCTCCCTTTTTGGCTTCGCTAGATAAGCCTTGTATTCCTTTGTTTCAACCATGTCCTGGTAAATTCTTTTTACCAGTTCCTTGTCCAGCAATAATTCGGGACGATCCTTTTTTACGAATTCCCTGAAAGAGGGATCTTCATTGATCTTTAACAGTATTTCGTTTCCCGAGAGTTTTGTATTGACATGAAGGTCTTCGTAAGTAGGCAGATGTTTACTGGCGCGGTTATGAGCACTTGTTTCGGCATAACGGGCAAGCTCTGACAAAAAATAGACGAGATAAATAAATAGCTGCCTTGTTTGGTCAAAATGTTTCTGCAAAATCTTTACCACATCACCGGGTTTTGTTTCTGCTTCCAAAGTTGTAATCGTGTACAGGGTTTGCATCACTTTTACCCGGATATTTCTTCTATTGATCATGTTCGCAAAGAACTTTAGGCGGCGAATATAGTGAATAGTCAAAATTCAATCTTCAACGCGAAGAATAAAATTTCACACAATTAATCAGTTTATAATTTTTTGAACTTTTTAGGATCAATATCGAGCAATTCGAAATCTGGGTTGTTCCAGAAAAAATGCCACCATTCCGTTTCCAGCGCGACGAAACCATTTTTTTCAAGCTATCATCTTTCAATGATCTCTTATAAAGACTGTATTCTCTAATGACTTGAGGCTCAGAATTTTTTTGAGCATATAAAACGGGCAACGATGTTGTTGAAAAAATGATCGTAGTGAGTAATTTAATATTCAAACGATTTGTTATTTTGTTGGGCATAAGGATCATTACATCTTAATGAAATTATACACAAACCACCAAATACAGATCATTCGCCGGGAGCGGGTTGGTAAAATAACTCTACTCCTGGCAGTTATACTGCCTTTTATTTTATTATCCTGCCATCAAAAGACTGCGCCTCCCAAGATAGAGATAGTAAAAACGCCGCAACAAATGAAAGAAACGGTTCCTGATGTGATCAGGGCCATTGTTGGCCAATTGTCAGACAATGGTAATAAAATAGATACTGTCTCTGTTTTACAACCAGAGTTAGTCAGGCATCTATATGACAAAAACAATGATGAAGCCAGGTGGAGCAGAGAAGCGAAGTGGACACCTGCGGGTGGTTTGCTGATAAAGTTCATTGAAAATGCGCGACTATACGGTTTATTTCCGGAAGACTATCATTTTGAAAATATTTCAACGATCAACCGGCAGTTCGAGACAGATACTGAGGCAAGAAAAGATGCTGTTCGGTGGTCGAAGGCAGACGTGCTTTTGACTGATGGATTGCTGCAGATCATTAAAGATGTAAAACTGGGACGATTGCAGAAAGACAGTATAACGTTGCGAACTGATTCAGTTCTTGCAAAAGAATTTTACGAACAACAGGTAGATAATATAATACAATCCATTTCTGTAACGAGGATCATTGATTCACTGGAGCCGGTAGTAAAAGGATATCATGAATTAAAAGAAGGGATAAAAAATTTTTTAGACAGTGCACAATTCAAAGATTATACGAATGTGCCTTATCCTGTCTCTGATTCTGCTACATATAAGCTGGCATTACGAACCAGGTTGTTTGAAGAAGGACTGCTGGACTCCCTCACAGATTCGCTGCATGTTCGCAACGCGATAAAAAAATACCAGGGAAAAATGAAACTGAAGGTGGATGGTACAGCCGGTGGTGAGACGGTCCGTTCACTGAACTTAACGGATAAAGACAAATTTGTCCGCATTGCTTTAAGTCTTGATAAGTATAAAATGCTGCCTGCAAAAATGCCGGAGAAGTATGTGTGGGTAAATCTCGCAGGATATTATATGCAATTAAAAGACAGTGATACTGTAAGAATTTATTCAAAGGTTGTTATAGGAAAACCACTGACGCGGACGCCTGAATTAACGAGTGCGATCTCTGAGATGATCACTTACCCGCAGTGGAGCGTTCCTCAAAGCATCATTGTAAAAGAATTTTTGCCCGCGTTGAAAAAGGATCCTGGTTACCTGGTGAAAAAAGGATTCAGCCTGCTTGACATGAAAAATGCGGAAGTCGATCCATATTTCGTTGACTGGTCAAAGTATAAAACCGGCATTCCTTATAAAATAGTACAAGGTAGTGGCGATGATAATGCGCTGGGAATTATGAAATTTAATTTCCCAAACAAATATGCTGTGTACCTGCATGACACAAACCAGCGATATCTTTTTGCCCAATCAGCAAGAGCCCTCAGTCACGGCTGCGTACGTGTACAGGAATGGCAGAAATTAAGTAGTTATATTCTTCAGAACGATAGTACCTATGTAACATCTTTGAGCAACAGCTCATTTACTAAATCGGATTCGGTTTCAAAATGGCTGGTTAAAAAAGAAAAGCATTTTATCCCCGTAAAATTTCGAATTCCCTTATTTATTCGCTATTTTACCTGTGAGGGTAAGGATGGTAAAATAGTTTTTTACGATGATATCTATGATGAAGATCGTAAACTAGGGGAAAAATATTTCGCAGGGAAATAAAGGAAATACCTGTTCATACTATAAATCCAAAGTCCTTTGGAGCGGCGATGACTAAAAGTCGGGACAGCCGCGACCAAAGCTTAATCAAGGAAATGAAATTGATGGCAAAATTAATTATCAAAAACCTGGTTAACTATGAAACAAATCCTTATCTGTCTCATCTTTCTCATCTTTCTTATTTTTTATACTCGTAAAACCAGTGCCCAGGGCAGTCAGCGGGTACAGATATCCTCTAAAAAAATCCCCGATGCGTTGTACGGTACGGCAAGTTATTACGCAAATAAATTCGAAGGAAGACTTACAGCCAATGGCGAAGTTTTCAGCCAGAAAAAAATGACAGGGGCGTGTAACGTTCTGCCTCTCGGAACGTGGATAAAAGTAACTAACCTGTACAATGGCCGTTTTGTGATCGTAAAAATTAATGATCGCCTTCATTACAAGAATAAGAGATTAGTGGACCTTTCAAAAATGGCAGCAAAAAAAATGGGTTATACCGGTGGGGGCTTGACAAAGGTGAAGGTGGAACCGCTCGAGAAGAAACCGTCTTAGTAAAGTAATTAAACAGGCCAATAAATTTTTTTTGGATATTGAACTTAGCCGTTATTTTTGTTTAGCTTAACCAAACAACTCTTTATGAAGAAATTACTGGCCTCTGGGATAGCCTTGTCTGGTTTGCTGATCACAGCTCATGGCCAAACCATTGCGCCCGTAAGACAGTCTGCAATTGGAATAAGTTATACCCTCACTGATTTTATAACCGCTCAACGTATCCGCTCAACCTCTCTGACAAGTGTTCTCAATGATAAAGCAGTAGCGAAAGTTAGCGAGATGGCCGCCGGCCTTGCAATTAGTTATTATAAAGGTCTAAAACCAAAAATAGATTTGGCCGTTACATTCAATGGAACTTTTGTTGAGGTTCCGTTTCCCGACAAACCTGCTACCGGAACCAGTCATTTCTTAGGAGAACTTGACGCTTCTGCCCAATTTAAATTAGTAACAGAAGATTATTGGGTGATCCCCTATGCAGACCTTGGTCTTGGAGCTAGTGTATATAAATCTTACTATGGGGCATTTTTGCCTGTAGGTATTGGTTTCAGAATAAATTTCTTTGATGAGGCTGGGATCAACATTAATTCGCAGTATCGGATACCAGTCAGTCCGGAAACTTCAAATTATCACTTTTTTCATAACCTGGGTATTTATGGCATCATTGGTACTAAGAAGGAAGCGGCGAAGGCGGTACCAGTGATCCCTGCTGTTGTGCCAAAAGATTCTGATGGTGATGGTATCATTGATAATAATGATAAATGCCCGGACGTACCAGGTACTGCTAAATACGATGGCTGCCCGATTCCCGATTCAGATAGGGATGGTATCAATGATGAAGAAGACAGATGTCCAACAGTTCCGGGAATGGCTCGTTACCAGGGCTGTCCCATTCCTGATACTGATAAAGATGGTATTAATGATGAAGAGGACAAATGTCCCAACCAGGCTGGTGTGGCAAGGTACCAGGGTTGCCCTATTCCTGATACTGACGGTGATGGCGTAAACGATGAGGAAGATAAATGTCCTACTGAAATGGGATTGCCGGAAAATTTTGGGTGTCCCGCCCTGGATGCCCGCAGGATACAGTTTGTATTGGGCAGTGCTAAATTGACACAAGCTGCCATGGCTGAGCTGGATAAAGGAGCCAAGGTATTGGAAAAATATCCGTCGGTAAATATATCCATTGAAGGACACACGGATAACACCGGTTCGGCCGCTGGAAATCAAAAACTTTCCGAACAAAGAGCTGCTGCAGTAAAAGCCTATTTGGTGAAAAAAGGAATTAGTGCAGACAGAATGGTTGCTGTCGGTTATGGTCAAACCCAACCAATAGCAGATAATAAAACGGCTGCAGGACGTGCCACCAACAGGAGAGTAGATTTTAAAATGACACACTAGTTAAGGTATCAATATATAATTGAAAAAGCGCTCCAGGTTTCGGGCGCTTTTCGTTTGGTCAACGGTTAGTTACTTGTATTCATGTTTTCTCAAAATGCAATGAGCGCAACTATTTTTTCGAGAAAAACTTTATCAGTATCATCAAAATAGTTTAACTCTTTACTATCCACATCAAGCACACCTATCACTTCATTATTTCTAATAACAGGAACAACGATCTCTGATCTTGACAAACTGCTGCAGGCAATATGTCCCGGAAATTTTTCGACATCAGCAACTATAATTGTTTGTGCCTTTTCCCAACCAGTGCCGCAAACTCCTTTGCCTTTCCTGATCCTGGTGCAAGCAACCGGACCCTGGAATGGCCCGAGAACTAATTCCTCCTTGTCCGCCGATTTATCCGACGAAGCCTTGACGGAATAGGAAGCTTCACCGAAGGCAGGCATGTCTGCCAAAGCTTCAGCGAAGGCAGGCTTGTCCGTCGAAGCCCTAGCGGAGACGGGCTTCACCAAATAAAATCCGATCCATAGCCAATCAAATTGTTCTTTTAGTGCAGCGACAACATTGGCAAGATTAGCAACGATATCAGGTTCACCTTCCAGGAGACCTTTTATTTGAGGTATCAATGACTCATACTGCCCGGCTTTTGTACCGGCGATTATATTCAGATCTTCTGACATGCAGCAAAGGTATTCCCATTCATTTATTTTTCGGATACACCCACTCCCAAACATCTCCGTCTTCGGGGTCATTCACTGTACCTGAAAAAATAAATCCATTCTTTTCCAGGATCCTTGTGGAAAAACTTTTTTGTGGTAGTGTGCGTGCCGTGATCGTGACAGAAGGATCCGTTTTTAGTGAAAGCTCAACAAGTAGTTTGCAAATTCCTGTTCCGATGCCTTTTTGCCTAAAGGGTTCAAATGTTCCATAAGCAATTTCTACGGCTCCATTTTGAGGAGCTCCTTTAAATGCTCCGCAACCTACCAGGCCGCCATTTTCCGTCGCATAATAACTGATCCATGGCTCTTTGTAGCCGACTCTTTTAAAAAATTCGATCGTCATGTAAATAGTTTCCTGGCAAAGCGGGTTGTCAGTAAACTCTTTGTTGTCTTCAATATGTTCACTGATAGGTACTAGGTCCATTCAAGAATATTTTAAATTTTAAAGCCCTTCCAAAAATATGAAAGGGCTTTTTTCTTATCATAATTTTTTTACTCTGTAGCGGGTATTGGAAATTCTTCCCAGACATCGTCCCCAGGGCGGTCAATGGGTAATGTATTCAGTCTATTGTAACGTCGCATATCGATCCAACGATGACCTTCTCCAAACAACGAGTATCTCCTTTGGTTCAGCATTTCATCAATAATAGCTGCTTGTGTAACGGCACCACTATAGTTTGCTAAATTTGCAGCATTACGAATATTGTTGATCGCCGTAACTGCGTCATCCAAATTAGCTGTACCGCCCAGTTGCGCTTTTGCTTCCGCATATATTAACAACAATTCTTCATTGCGTATAATGGGTATTGGGTCAACATTGGTTTTGTAAACAAAAAAATCGTAATCGCTGGTCAACCCATCCAGTGTAGTAGGGTCCGTCCTTTTTGGTGCTTTGGAAAGCCTGGTATCTCCAGGCGCAGCATCTGTGATAAATGAAGGCTGAACAACTCTTGTCTCGCCACTTGAGTTTTGTGGGAAGTACATAGGATTTAATTGATCGCCACCGGCATTTGAAAAGAGATAAAATACACCTGCATTCAGGTCTCCATCAATATCAAAGAAAGAATTATCCAAAGCCGTAAGCGCCCCGGCCCAGTCTTCCCGATAAACCGCAACTCTTGCAGCGAGTGCCCGGTTGAATTTGGCAAATTGACCGGCTGTGTCACTATAAAGTGTTGTCGAAAACGGGAAAGTTGCAGAAGCATTTGCTATAAGATCTGTATAAGCTGTATTCAGCAGATCATTAATGGCATTAAGTGATTCTTCTTTGGTTAAAAAGGGACCCAAAGCATCAGGATTGGCAACGTCTACACGAATACCATTATTATACTCAAGATTGAATACCATCAGCAACTCGTGTGCCTTTACTGTGTTGGCATAAGCCTTACCAATTGTGCGATCAACATTGTCGATATCTGCGGAAGTTGTATTTGTAAGTCCATCCAGCAGGATATTGATGTTTTTTACTACACGGTATCTTGCGGCAAAGGGATTAGTGATATAAAATGTGTTGTTGTCAAGAACGGATGTTCCCTTACCCAGCAGGTCTGATGTAAATCTCGGATCGGAGCTGGAAAAACGATATATCTCACGGCCGATCACACCTGCATCGTCAAGATAAAAATTGATATTATCTCTTATGCCTGATTCAATACCTGTGACCAGGTTTTGAATTTCCCCGGGTGTTGGATTTGCTGAGATAGCACCAGCACCAGGATTATTTGGATCGGGGAATGGTTCTATTTTACACGAGGAAAAAAATATCAATGGAAGAACCGGTATGAGAATGATGCTGAGTATACATTTAGAAAAGCGTTTCATATTTGTTAGTTTGTGAATTAAAGAATTTGATTTCATCTTCATTAAAAATTGACGCTTATATCAAAATTGAAACTCTTTGAAGAGGGGAATGGAGTAACGTCAACATTACTCGAAAGGGCATTCGTTCCGAAATTGCTGACTTCCGGGTCATAACCATTATACTTAAATACATTGATAAGGTTGCGACCTGAAAGGCCAACTCGTACATCAGCAACGTTATTAAACCATTCTTTTGGTAAGTGATATCTCAATCCTATTTCACGAACCCTGAAATAGCTTGCGTTCTGAACCCACGGCGATGCACTGGGTGAATTCAACCGGTAAGGCCCATTGGAAAGTGCTTTTGTCGGATCCAGGGTAAAGTCGTCATAATCAGGAGAGGTTCCAAACAGATCAGATAGCAACGTGGTAAGATTGATATTCTTTCCCCCCTGTTTCCAATGCATGAGTACGTTGAATTCCCAATTTTTATAAGTGAGATTTTCCACGAACGATATTTGAAAGTCAGGTTCTGCATCACCAAAAACAGCAAGCCCTGATTCGGGATCTACTTTATCATTCGGCCCGGCCACACCAACTATTTGTGTTGGGCTCTTTCCCTGTTGTATCCTGTACGTTCCAAGTGAAGCACCAAAGGCTCCCGTATTGAAAGCAGGTACGTCAAGGCGTGTTACCTTCGCAGTGTTTTTCCAGAAATTGATCTCTGATGTCCATCTCCATTCATTCTTATCAACCGGGATAGCATTTAATCCTATTTCAATTCCCTGGTTTTTGATCGCAGCTACATTTTTCCACGCGAAAGTGAATCCCGAAGCAGTGGGAACTTGCACATTCAATAAAAGATCGTCTACTTTTTTTGTATAGTAAGTCAGTTCAAGAGTTACCCGGTTGCGGGCAAAACCCATGTCAATACCAGTTTCGAGTTCTGATTGTCTTTCTGGTCCTATTGACTCATTTCCTCTTGTCAAGTCTATCAGCGAGCCGGTAGTACCGTTGAATACTACTGGTGGAAGTGGAGTATAGATGGCTCCGAAAGGTGCAAAATTTCCCGACTCACCATAAGCTGCTCTTAATTTTAACTGGCTGATCTTGTTGGAACTCCATGAAGGCAGTTGATGAATATTAAAGGCGCCGGATAATTTAGGATAGTAGTATAATTTATTTGCATCACCATTTCGCGATGATTTATCTCCGCGAAGCCCAGCCGTGATGATTGCAATGTCATTGTAATTGAATTCTTCCTGTACAAAAAAACCGCGGTCACGTTGTAGAATTTTATTTTGAGTTACCTGTATAGAACCAGCCTGGTCGAGGTTTGTTTGAGTACCTATCAATTGTGTGGCGGTACTTACAACATTATCGATGTTCACATTTTCTTCGGTAAAACCAACCTGGGTGCGGAAACTCATTTTATTGTCAGGTCTGAATTCATGTACGGCAAAAAAACTATAGTTGCTATTTCTTGTGATCGTGGTTCCGTATATCGTCGCCCCGTTGGTGCCATGCCCATTTTTTTCAAATTGCAATTCCTGCGGAAAGAGTGCAAGAGTATTGAGTGTATAATAATCAATACCACCCCTGGCAATTATTTTTAGGTCGCTTTTACTTTTATTAAAGACTTTCCATGTCAGGTTACCACCCACTAGGGTGCGATTGACTTTTTCTTTATTGGTAACAAGGTCCCTTGTTTGGATAAAATTGGAAGGAGCGAAGGGATTATCGGGATAGTTTCCATTCGCATCAGGATAAAGGTTGACCCATGATGGTGTAGATACAAACGAAACACCGAGTGTCGTGCTTGTATTGTCATTATTAAAATATCCGCGATTAGCTTCTGACTCGATATAATTGGCGGTTACTGCCAGGTCAAGAAAGTTTGTAACTTTTTGAGTCAGGTTCAAACGAAATGAAGATTTTTGATAACCGGTACCCTTCACGATCCCTTCATCATCTTTGCGGGTAAAGCCGGCGTAGTATGTCGTTTTATCATTGCCGCCGCTTATGCTTAACCTGGTGTTGTTCATCAAACCATGATTGCCATAAAGCTCTTTTTCATAGTCATAGATCTGCCTGTTATTGGCGGTGTAGTATGCCAGCCCTGCTGAACCAAATGAAGCCTGCACCTTTGAGTCATCCCATTCACGCTGACCCAATTTATTCAGTTGCACCTGGACTCCTATCGAGTGAGCTATCTCTATTCGCGGCTTACCGGCCCTTCCTCTTTTTGTGGTTATAATAACAACACCACCCGCAGCTCTTGATCCATAGATCGCAGCAGCAGATGCGCCCTTTAAGATCTCAATACGGTCAATGTCTTGTGGATCAAGATCAGCGACGCGATTAGAAGGATCATCCTGGAACAGAGTGCTTCCTTGTCCAGCCGCTTTTGAAACTACATTCAAACCCGCATTGATCGATGAGTTGTCAAAATAAACTCCATCAACAATAAATAGAGGTTGAGAATTGGCAACCAGGGAAGTGATCCCACGAAGCTTTACAGAGATGCCTCCACCCGGAGCGCCTGAGTTAGCCGAAATATTTGCACCGGTGAATTTTCCATACAAGGCGCCGTCGACTGTTGACTGAACCGTGGTTCCTACAAGATCCTTTCCCGAAACAGATGCAACAGCATTTGCAAGATTTGATCTTTTTACAGAACTGGCCAGTCCTGTTACAACCACTTCACTAAGTTTTGTGTTGTCAATGGCAAGGCTTATAGCCATGTTACTGCTCGCATCCAATGTTTGTGATACATAGCCTACATAACTTATCACAAGTTTTGCCTGCGGGCTAACGGAAATTGAAAAATCTCCATTCGCGTCAGTGAGTTTCACATTGTTGGTTCCCCGCTCTGAAATGGTAACTCCCTGTAGGGGAAGATGTGATCCCGCATCCATCACCCGGCCAGTGATCTGTGTTTGCGCAAAGAGGAGTGAGGGCAAGAGTAAAATAGAAAGGAGCAGAAAGATCTTGGTCATCTTTTTCATTTTGAATGTATTTAAAATTAGCAATCGTTTTAAGCAACGTTACTCTCATGTGAACATTCAGTAGAAAAGGACGGAGGTAAAATCTTAAATTAAAAGTAAAACTAATGGAACTACTAACCAACCGACTAATTGATGGCGTAAACTTTTTGGAACACTTGTTTATTGTTCTTTGATATTGTTATGTTTTTTTTTACTAATTGATTGTAAACTCAGATGAATTATTTTCAAGAATGGTCATCATCTTTTTCAACCTTAGTTCTTTGCCGTTACTCAATTTAATTGTTTGCACATCCAGCTTTCCATAATGGACAGCAATTATCGCTTTATTGCTGCTTACCGTTACATTTCCCCAGCTATGCCCGTTCGACCAAAAATAATTTCCAAAAATTGAGGTGATCGTAAATGTATGAGTCACTCCCGAATAATGGAAGCCACTTAATGCCACAATTGCTGACCAGCTGGCCATAGCCCTTGCATAGTGGTTACCGCATTCTTCTTCGTTGAAAGGATTTCGTTTGTACCCATCGTAGCGGTTGCGCACATCAGTGATCACATCATTGGCTTCCTGGCTCATTCCTTCATAGATCATCCCGGTTGCTGCAGTGTATTCA
>Ga0157374_10003215_pt1 | contig 13719 bp, 17 predicted proteins | sample M25metaG_FD_115308 | JGI IMG/M metagenome (GOLD analysis project Ga0157374, IMG submission 115308) | Miscanthus rhizosphere microbial communities from Kellogg Biological Station, Michigan, USA - M2-5 metaG | ecosystem: Host-associated > Plants > Roots > Rhizosphere > Soil | place: USA: Michigan...
ATCGCCTCCGCCGGTTCAATTGTATCAAACAGAACAATATTAGTATCAGCGGGCAATACGTTTTTCACCCAACTGCATTGTGCTAACTGCTCAGCCAGGATGCGGGCATGAGCATGATCTATATTTAATCGTTCTACATGATGATCTAATGCGTAAATACCGGCAGCAGCTAAGAAACCCGCCTGGCGCATCCCTCCACCAAAAACTTTGCGTACCCGGCGCGCATATTTGATGGTAGCTTTATCTGATAGCAGAACCGAACCGACAGGTGCACCTAACCCTTTAGAAAGGCATACCGAAATGCCGTCAAAGTATTTGCCGTAGTCGGCGGCTTTATCACCTGTGTGAGTTAAAGCGTTGAAGACGCGTGCCCCATCAAGGTGCAACTTCAATCCTTTATCATTGCAAAGTTTAGCTATCGGTTTTATATCCTCTAATGTATAGCAACTGCCGCCACCTTTGTTCACCGTGTTTTCGAGCACAACTAAACTGGTATGCGGATAATGTACATTCTCCGAATTGTTGATCTCCGGTTCGATCATTTCAGCAGTGATCCTTCCGCGATCCCCGTTCAACAATCTTGTCGAAACGGCCGAATTAAACGCGATCCCTCCACCCTCGTAACGATACACATGCGACGTTTGATCTGCAATTAACTCATCCAACGGCTGGGTAAAGCATTTAATAGCGATCTGGTTGGTCATCGTTCCAGACGGGCAAAACAATCCGGCTTCCATGCCGAACATTTTGGCGGCTTTTTCTTCCAGTGCATTGACAGTCTCATCTTCTCCGAAAACATCATCGCCCACTTTGGCGCTCCACATCGCTTCCAGCATGCCTGGCGTAGGTTTTGTAACAGTATCGCTTCTTAGGTCAACTAGCATATGATATAGCTAAAATTTGCGTTATTTGTATTAATCGATTATGCGCTCAATTTTAATCATTTTATTCTGCATGCTGATCGCTGTATCAGCAAAATCACAAAAGTGGCAGGCGGGTTCATTTACTGACATCAAAGGCAATAAGATAACGGGACTGATCCGCGAAAACCCTTCCAGTAAAGGCCCGATAAAGGATGAAGGATACATTGAGTTTAAAGACAACAGCAAAGCCAACCCGTACAAGCTCAGCGCAAGTGACCTGAAATCATTTATGATCGGTCGCGATAGCTTTGTAGTGGCTCATGCGCCTGGGAATTCTAACTGGAGCAAAAAGGAACTTGATTTTGTGCAGGTGGCTTTGGATGAAGAGACCAAGCTATACGTAGCTGACGTAGCCACAGGTAACGGTGGCGGTGGCGGACTTGGTTCACGGGTTCAGCCGGAGTTTGGCGGAGGTATCGGTACAGGAGGCTACGGTGGCTTTGGCGGTGGCGTAGGTATCAACCTCGGCGGAGGTGGCGGAAAAGGCAAAGTGATCACCACATTTTATTACGGCACCAATACGGCTACGATGCAGCAGCTAACCCCTATCAACTTTAAAGATGTAATGAGCGACATCATGGGCGATGAACCCGACGTGGTGGATAAGATACAATCAGGCCAGTTTAATATTTACAACATGGGTAAATTGATAGCTTATTTTGAGCAGGCGAGGGCGGCGCATAAGCAGCAGTGATGCCCTTGGGGAATTATACCCTTGCTATATTAGTTCGGATTAACGATATATTATTAAGATGACCTACAAATCGCATTTAACTTATTCCACACTATTTTTAAGCCTTTTTTTCTATTCATTTGCTTTTCAATCGCATAGTAAGGCGGTAATAAATAAAAGGTTAATCTTTGGTAAGTGGACTTATCTTAATTCTTTTGCGGGAAAGGTTATTATGGTGTTTAATAAAGATGGAACAGGCTACAGATTTACTGATTCATCTAAAATCGAACAAAAATTCAAGTATCAGATAACAAATCATTCGCTTCTGAAATTTTACATTAAAACGTACAAGCCGGAAACTTATCAAATTGATTCATTAACAACTCAAATACTTACTTTAAGAGAGTATCCAATTATCAAAATCAAAGAAAGTATTAGTGTTTATGAGACAACTTTCAGAAGAAATTAAAAAAGTCCCCTCCGCTCCCGCGAGTCTGCAACCCATGGATGGCATTAATAAGTTTTCAGCTTAACATCACGGCTTCGCATATGCATCAGACAGCACCAGATGCTCTTCCCGCAACGATTCTTCCGTAGTAAAATCTTTAAACAACAACTCCCACGAGATCATCAACCATACTACAATGCACGGCCATGCTTTGATAGAGTATTTGGCGATAATATCCTGGCGAATAGGTTTCGGCATGGCGTCCGTTAAACCCAGACCTGTTATTACCAGCAGTAAAACGATCAGTATGATATTAGTTGTGGTAAATGGCTTCTCTTGTATAAGCATCCACAAAATAGCTCCGAGTACGGCTATGATAAAGGTAGGATGCTCTGCACCGGTGCTGAAGATGACCACCATAATGAGCGACGTAGCCAGTATCTGCAGCCTGAATTTGTAAGATTGAAACTGTTTGATCCGAAACAAGGGCAATACAAACACAATAGCCCCCGCTACCAGGAATGGCAGATTTGGAATGTGCACATTACCCGTCAGCCTCCTTACTACACCCATTACGCACATATCCTGTGAGGTATTCAGCCCGGTATTCATTGCGCTTTTGACGCTTAGGGCTTCCATCCATTGGTGATAAGATTGTATTACAAACGAAGGGCTGGATACGATCATTGGCGCAAAGAATAATATTACAGCCCAAATAAAAGTCCATACAATAAACCGTTCCTTATGCTTTGAGAACAGGAAAAACGCCAGTCCGACAACGGGGTATAACTTTACCATAGTCCCCGCGACGATCAGTAGTGTTGCCCACCGCTCCTTCTCCTTTTCTATCAGCATAAAGCTGATGACGATCACCGCCGTAATCATCGGGTTGAACTGCATGTAAAACACCGAGTTGGCAAACTCAATGGCGCATAGCAAGAGCATGGTAGTTTTGCGCTTATTGTTCAGCGGCAACATACTTACGGCAAGTATCACAGCCAGGGCATTACCCACTTCCCATAAGAAAAACCCTACCGATTCAGGCGGTAAAGCAAACGGGGCCACAAAGAGACTAAATAACGGACCGTAGTAATAGATATCACCGTACTCGTTTGGGTAAGCAGCATACAAGTTCAAATGTGCGCGGGCATGATACCAAGATTGCTTGAAAATGAGATAATTATTATCAATATGCCTGAAGTATTTGAGCTGTCAGGAAAAAATAGCCACCGCCACATATAAAATGCACGTCCATTGATAGCCTGTTAACCCAAGGAATTTCTTTGTCATAGATGAAGGTTGGATCAAAAGTAGTTTTTTAAGGTGAAAGGAAGAAAGGTGAAGGGCGAAAGGTCAAGGTGAATGATCAATAATGAACGGTTAAAGGATTTCTCAACAATAGCTACCTTTTACCTTTAACCTCCTTCTACAGATTTTGTGCTATAACAAACCCACTTGCCCAGGCCCATTGAAAATTGTAGCCGCCAAGCCAACCGGTTACATCCACACATTCGCCTCCAAAGAATAAACCTGGTATTTTTTTAGATTCCAAAGTTTTGGATGATAGTTCATCTGTTGATACGCCGCCACGCATTACTTCAGCTTTATCGTAGCCCTTATCTCCTGCTGGCTTTACTTTGAATTCGTGTATTAAGCCGGATATTTTTTCCAACTCGGTATTGCTCAATGACGCTAGGTTTTTATCAGCCGGAAGACGGTCGCCTATTGCCTCGGCAAATTTGCGGGTAAACAAACCCGACAAAAACGCCAGCAACATCTTTTTGCCATTCGTTTCGCGTTCCTGTTGTATCAGCTCTGTGATGTTCTGATGTGGCAGCAAATCAATATATATCCATTCTCCCGGCCGCCAGTAGGATGAAATTTGCAGTATCGCCGGACCGCTCAAACCCCAATGGGTAAACAAAATATTTTCTTCAAAACTGGCTTTATCATTCCAAACCCGGCAAAACAGACTATTTCCAGATAACTGTGCATACCAGTCCTGATCTTTCCCTGTTATAGTGACCGGCACCAGGGCAGGTGCTGTTTCCGTTATTTTCAACCCAAATTTTCGCCCTATTCGTAAACCCAGGTCAGTTGCACCCATTTTAGGGATAGGTAACCCTCCGGCAGCCATCACCACTTTTGGAGCTGCCAGTTTTTGTTCTTTCCCATTTCGAATAACAATAACCGAAAACCCATCTCCAACCTTTTCAACATTTACCACCTCCGCATCGCACCAAATCTCCTGGCCCAAATCGGCACACAGATTAGTGAATACGTTTACCACATCTTTGGCTTTGTCGCTTTCGGGGAAAAGCTGGCCTAAAGTTTTTTCCTTACCGGCAATACCGTAGGTTTCAAAAAAGGTAACCGTATCCTCAACCGACCATTGCGCAAAAGCCGATTTGCAGAAATGTTCATTTTGCGAGATAAATTGCTGAGGTGAAGCGTACAAGTTGGTGTAATTACATCGTCCACCTCCGCTGATGAGTATTTTAGCACCCGGGCGGTCATTCTTTTCCAACACCAAAACACGCTTGCCCAGGTATCCCGCCTGTACAGCACACATCAGGCCACATGCACCGGCACCTATTATTATTGCGTCAAAGTCTGTTTGTTTTGCTAAATTTGTAGTCATGCAAGGGGTTTCGCAAATATCAGAATTTGGCAAGATACTCATATTTCTTATCATAGGAATTTTGATGGTGGCTGTGGCGTTTTTTGTATCGCGAATGATCGCCCCTAAAAACCCTACCCCTGAAAAGCTGACCTCGTACGAATGCGGCGAAGAAACCATCGGCAGTGCCTGGGTTCCGTTCAATTCACGCTTTTATGTTATCGCCCTGATTTTCTTGTTGTTCGACGTGGAAATGATCTTCATTTTGCCCTGGGCAACGGTATTTGGCAGTCACGAAGCAGCAAAAGCTGATCCAAGATGGGGATGGTTGTCACTGACAGAAATGTTTATCTTTTTAGGCATACTGATATTAGGCCTGGTATATGTTTGGGTAAAAGGCGACCTCGACTGGATAAAGCCGAAGCCTGTTAAACCTGTTGTAGATACGCAGGTGCCGGTTTCATTATATGAGAAGCTAAACTTACAGCAGAATGCATATGTGGTAAAGGAGTTTAGCCTGGAAACAACTATTCCTAATACGCCATCTAATGCCACTGCAGCTGCTACTGAAAACCCACAGCCGATAAGGAAACCGATGTTTAAACCAACTTTTAAAAAGCCCGGCAATGAATCCTGAAAATATGAATGAAACCGGTGGTGTTGTAGTAACCAAAATGAACGACCTGCTCAATTGGGCCCGTTTATCATCCATTTGGCCCCTGAGTTTCGGTATTGCCTGCTGTGCCATTGAGATGATGGGTTCATTTGCGTCCACTTATGATATGGATCGATTTGGTGTTTTCCCGCGTCCTTCAGCCCGCCAGGCTGATGTGATCATCATTGCCGGTACAGTCACTTTCAAAATGGCTGAACGCATCAAACGTCTTTACGAACAAATGCCTGAGCCTAAATATGTGATCTCTATGGGGTCATGCTCCAACTGTGGCGGCCCCTACTGGCAGCATGGATATCACGTAGTAAAAGGGGTCGATAGGGTTATACCCGTTGATGTATATGTGCAGGGCTGTCCTCCACGCCCTGAAGCATTGATCGGTGCCATTATAGAATTACAGAAGATAATAGAGGGTGAAAACTTTCTTGGCAAGGACAAAGCCGCAGGCGCTGAAGTTGCTTAAATAAGCTCTTATACCTATCTTCATCGGGTAAACTAAATTACCTATGAAAAAGACCTTGTTCCTTATTGGCTTTGCTCTTCTGTCACTAAAAATATCAGCACAGACTTTTAAGCTCGTAACAGACGTTTTTCCAGCCGGGACGGTGCATTATGATAATATTCCTTATGCCAATGATACTTTAAAAAAGCATTTATTGGATATTTATCTGCCTACAACAGGTAAAAGCAGCTACCCTGTAGTAATTTGGATTCATGGAGGCGCCTGGATGTCAAACGACAAGTATGCCGACATGGGCTATATGAAAAATACCCTAAAAGAGTTTATTGACAAAGGCTATGCCGTTGCGTCAATCGATTACAGGTGGAGCACTATGGCCATCTTTCCGGCACAAATACAGGATTGCAATCAGGCGCTTGAATTTATTTACCAGAATGCAGATAAATATAAGCTGGACAAAAACCGCATGGCGTTGATAGGCTTTTCGGCTGGCGGGCATTTGGCTAATTTGGTTGGCCTGTCAAACAATAATAACGTGAAAGACTTTTATGCAGATGGCAAAAAACTGCATTTCAAAATAAAGGTTGTATTGGATTTTTATGGCCCATCGGATTTTCTAGCTCTCAAAGGTAATGATTCAAACGATCCCCGCAATCCGGTTACTTTGTTGCTTGGCGGACCGGTTAATGACAACCCGGGCAAAGCCAAAACAGCTAGTCCGGTCACTTACATTGATAAAAATGATCCTCCGTTTCTAATAGTTCAGGGTGAAAAGGACGAATCGGTAAATCCGGACCAATCCATTTCATTAAGTGAAAAATTAAAATCTGCCGGCGTAAAAAACGATCTGATTATTGTTCCAAATGCGCCTCATTATGGCGTTATGTTTGATGTGGAGAATATAAGAAAGAAAATATTTGAGTACCTGGACGAATACCTGAGATAGGTAGTATTTACAGCCAGGAAGATTTTCGTGCTCTGATCGGCTGTTTAATGATCTCCTTTAATAAAGTCTGTAACACAACGGCATTCCAATGAATAGAGAACACGCAACATTTGGAACGCGTGAGATCCTCAATATGATGGATCACAAAGTGGGTTTGGTAGCTACTAACGGCTATTTCGTTCCAATTTAACCTATTATCATCGTCCCAGCTTATTCCATCATCATGAAATGTCACACCTGATAGTTCGAAGGTTTGCCGGATGTTGAACAATTCCATATAAAAGCTCAATTGGCTTTCCATATAAAAATCCCAGAAATGATCCAGCGCGTCAGCCCAAACCTTGTAATAGGCCTCCCGCTTAAAACCATAATAACTGTTTAGTTTTAAGCGAAATATCTTATTCTGATAGTCTCTTACCTCAATAAAATACCTCCGGCAAAAGGTCATATCAAGAATGTGCATATCCTTAATTCCGAACCTAAAACCGGCAATATTTTGGCAGGGAATAAACAGGTCGCCATCAATATTTAATGGCTTTTCAATGCTCAATCCCGACTCAGCAAACACAATCTTCCTGACGACCTTTTTTGAGATCAGCGCAGGAATTTCGATGATGTTCAGTGGATGAGCCATGGAGTTTTAAAAATAAACAAAACATTGCCTAATAATCAAGTGTTTGGACAACTCTTTTAAAAAAAATAAAATTAGAAAAGTCGTCCGCTCAGCCGGGTATGGGGTATTAAATGATATTACAAGAAACTTACTTTCAGGAAAATAGCTTGTTTATATAACGCTCAGAAATTGGCAATAGTTTTTGTTGTACAAAACTATTTTGAGGGGGTATCAAATAAAAAAATCCGGGTGCAAAATGCCCGGACTTTTTATAGAAAATTTCGGTTATGCTAAATTATTTTCCAACCAAAACGGCATTCAAACCGTGTATTACACCGTTTGAAGCAGCAAGGTCAAACCCAGTAACCAATGCTGTATTGCCGGCGGCATCAGCTAACTGCAATTTACCATTAGCAACTGACAAAGTAAGTTCTTGTCCGTCAAGCGTTTTTAAAGTGGCCTTCATTTTACCGGTTGTAAGTGCTTTTATTACGTCAGCTTTCATTAATTTACCGCTTACAATGTGTCCTTTTATCGCTGCAGCAAGCTTTGCAGGGTCTTTCATCAATGCATCGAGCTGAGCTGAAGGTATTTTTCCGAATGCTTCATTTGTTGGTGCAAAAATAGTGTATGGACCAGCCCCTTCCAATGTCTCAGACAAACCGGCAGCGCGTAAGGCTATTGAAAATGCAGTGTAATTATCAGATGAAGTGGCCGAGGCAACTACATCGCCCCCACCTGCAGGTGCAGCGGTAGCTGGAGCAGCAGGTGCCGTTTGTGCAAATGATTGAGTCGTAAATACGCTAAATGTTAAAAATGCAGCAACAATTAAAATAGGTTTTTTCATGTTTAGTTATGTTCGTTAATGTTAAGTAATTCTAGCAATTATTTTTCTCAAACGAATAATCGTTGAAAAAATTCTATACCAATCTAACTTTTGAAAGTTAAAAATGGTTTGAGAAAAATAAAAAACATTTAGTTTAAAGCCGTATCTAATCAAATGTAAATTATATGTTACAGTGTTAAAACTCCACAAATGCAAAAGGCACTTGTATACAAGTGCCTTAATTTAATAAATTGAGAGTGCAGTTAGTATTCTATTCTTATTTAGTTTCTTCAAACTTATCTATAGAGAGCTGTATTTTATCATCCGGTTCCTCTTTGCTCTCAGCCCAAAGCATTAATTTGCCGTCTTTGCCTTCAATTGTTATCGCAAAGTCTCTTGACTGGCCGTCATCCTTGGCAAGCGTTACATTAAGAAGAGTCTTTCCAACTTTAAAAGGCACCTGCCAGGTACAAATATTAGTGTTTATTTTTCCAGTAAGCTTTTCGTCACCATCACCATGGGTAATAGTAACCGTGATATCCGATTTACTAAACTCGACCACCGTTTTTTCATCATCTGCATGTTTTAGCTTACCTGATGAATCCAGGTGTTCTGTTTTTGAAGAAGTCAGGCTCACTTTTTTATCGCATTGCGCGAAACTCACTGCACTGCCGGCCGCCAGCAGGAAGAGCGTAGTAATAATTATTTTCATATCTCTTTTGATTTAATTATTTCCAATTATCTCAAATATATATGTTTTATATAGTATTATGCAATACATAGTTCTATAAAAATACACAATATTTACTAACTTATTGATTATAAAGTAAATAATTTGATTAAAAAAAATCCAGTACAGACAACAGCAATATTTATTTACTCGTTTTATATACCTTCATAGCAAAATATCCCGCTGATGGAAAGACGTCCGAAAAGCAAATTCGTTACGATATTACAAACTTGTTTACTTACAGGCACACTGGATGCTCTGGCCGCTATCCTGATCAGCTATAAAATCCCCCCGGCTGTTATATTCAAGTTCATCGCAAGCGGATGGTTTGGTAAGGAGGCTATGTCGGGCGGTACATCAATGATACTATGCGGATTAATCTTTCATTATCTCATCGCTGCTTTTTTTACTATTACCTTGTTTTGGCTGTATCCGCGAATAGCGATTGTTCTGAAAAATAAATACCTCATTGGTATACTATATGGCCTCATCATTTGGCTTATCATGAATTACGTGGTGCTGCCAATGACTAACATCACCAAAACGCATGGTCATCTCGAGTTGGTCAGTCTGCTGAAAGGAATTGCTGCCTTAATTATTTGCATCGGTCTGCCGGTTGCCCTAATTGCTGACCATAAAATGTCAAAGATTGCTCAACAGGCTCAAGCGTAGATATTATACCACTTGTGACATTGATTTAAGACCGATAAAAAATAATTGCCTTAATTTTGCGGCATATTATTCAATATCTATGAAAGGTCTGCACCTGATTCTTCTTAAAACTGTTCTGCTCGCAATTGTAATTTCTATTGCCGTTAACTGTATTTACTATGCCATTCTGACCCGCTCAGGTGAGCATGACTATGGCCGCGCTGTTTCACTAATCATGGAACGCACATTTTTTGTGGGAATAATCATTGCGGTGATGTCGCTGCCAATGCTCTTTCTGTATTATCCCAACTATTGGAGTACTACAACCAGCCGTTTATTGCTCTATTTTGAAGGACCGGTATTGTTTATCATCGCAGTTTTCTTTGTGGCAACTAATCCATTAACAAAAACATCTGATTTGTTAACCGGTGCGGTATTCTTTATTACCAACTGCATTTTTTATTACAGGCTAACAAGGAAGAAACAAGCTGCTTCAACTAAGACAAGAAAATAAGGTTTAAAAAAAATTAGGTAAACTTGCATCAATAAATGAAAGCATTTTACGGAGATCTCAAACTCGGAATTTTAGGCGGCGGACAACTCGGGCGCATGCTGATACAACAGGCCATTAATTATAATGTGACAGTTAAAGTACTCGATCCCGACCGCGAAGCACCTTGCAAAAAACTATGCGACGAATTTGTGGTAGGCTCATTGGGTGATTACGAGACCGTTTACAAATTCGGCAAAAAAGTGGACATGCTTACTATCGAGATAGAGAAAGTAAACGTAGATGCACTTGAACAGCTTGAAAAGGAAGGCGTATTGGTTTATCCACAGCCTCGTATCATCCGGTTGATCCAGGATAAAGGCCTGCAAAAACAATTCTTTAAAGAAAACGATATCCCTACTGCCGAGTTCCAGATCATTTCGTCACCGGAACAGTTAAAGAGTAGTCGTATCCCATTCCCTTACATACAAAAGCTGCGCAGGGATGGTTACGATGGGAAAGGCGTTTATAAAGTAATTGACGAATCGTACCTGGCAGAGGCATTTAAAGAATCAAGCCTTGTAGAACGTTGGATTGATTTTCAAAAAGAAATAGCAGTAATAGTTGCGCGGAACGAGGATGGTGAGATAAAAGCCTTCCCGATGGTGGAAATGGAGTTTAATCCGCAGGCTAACCTGGTTGAATTTCTGATCGCTCCTTCTACATTGCCGTTTGAAGTACACCAGGAAGCTGAGCGCATTGCTAAACACGTGGCCGAATGTCTGAACATAGTTGGCTTGCTGGCTGTTGAGATGTTCCTGGATAAAAACGGGAAAATACTGGTAAATGAATTGGCCCCGCGCCCGCATAATAGCGGTCACCAGACTATTGAAGGTAATGTTGTTTCACAATTTGAACAACACCTGCGGGCCATATTTAACCAGCCATTGGGCGATACTGCATGCCTTAATCATGCTATTATGATCAATGTGTTAGGCGAGGCTGGCTTTGAGGGCCCGGCGGTGTATAAAGGTATCGAAGATGTATTGGGGTGTGCAGGCGTTTACATACATTTATATGGAAAAGCCTTAACCAAACCATTCCGAAAAATGGGACATGTGACGATTGTGGATACCGACAGGGAAAAAGCCATTGAAAAAGCAAGGTTTGTGCAGAATACGTTGAAAGTCATCAGTTGATACTAACAATAATCTATATGTCATTGCTTCGACCTCGCAATGACGTTAAAAATACTAAACCAACACTATGAATCAACCCAAAATAGGCATTATCATGGGCAGCAAGTCTGACTTGAATGTGATGCAGGACGCAGCAGATGTTTTAAAAGAATTAGGTGTACCATATGAGATCACTGTAGTATCAGCGCACCGCACGCCCGAACGCATGTTTAGCTATGCCAAATCAGCGGCTGATCGCGGCCTGAAAGTAATTATTGCAGGGGCCGGTGGCGCAGCACATTTGCCAGGAATGGTGGCTTCACTAACTCACCTGCCGGTGATCGGTGTTCCTGTAAAATCAAGCAATTCCATTGACGGCTGGGATTCTATTCTGTCTATTTTGCAAATGCCGAATGGAATTCCTGTTGCAACAGTAGCCCTCAATGCCGCTAAAAATGCAGGTATCCTCGCAGCGCAGATCGTATCAACTGCTGACGAGCACATTGTAAAAAGCCTAATCGATTACAAAGAAAACCTTAAGAAAAAGGTAGAGGAATCGGCGCGGGAGATGGAGGGGTAGTTAATTAGAGATTAGTGTAAAAGCAGATCACTAATCTCTAATCAACTAATCTCTGTTCATCAATTCATATCCGGATTTTCCGGAAAATTGGCAATGTGTGCGTAGCGCTGGCCCATACTGATAATTACCTGGCGCCAGATGTTTTGATCGTCGTGCGAAAATATAATGTCGGGTGTAAACTTATCTGTCACTATCCAGGTATCTTCAGCTATCTCATCATCAAGCTGGCCCGGTGTCCATCCTGAGTATCCTGTAAAAAACCGAATTTCACTATCAGTCAATTGATAATTGGTTACCAGCGTTTTTACAGTTTCAAAATTGCCACCCCAGTAAATTCCGTCTGTTATTTCAATACCATCTTCAATTTTGTCCGGGCAGCAGTGTATAAAATGTAGTGTATCTTCCCCCACAGGCCCACCGATGTAAACCGGCATTTCTGAGTAAGGCAGATCGGGCAACAGATCACCCAGCATATATTCGCTCTGATGATTCAACACAAACCCCATCGAACCTGTACTTCCATATTCCGTTAGCAGAATTACCGACCGTTTAAAATTGGGGTCGATCATAAAAGGTTCCGATATCAACAACCGTCCCGACTCTGGTAAAATAGCACTTAGCATAAATAATTAGTTCTGGTTATTACAACATATAAACGTAAAAATAGATTCATTTATCAAATTAAAAAATACCTGCTTAATATACGGTACAATTAATTTGTAAGTTTGCAACAATGAACCAGGAAGACATACAAAATATACGTTCCGAATATCTTACGGCCTCATTGTCTGAAACGGACACCAAGGCCGATCCTATAAAACAATTTGACAAGTGGTTTAACGAAGCTTTGAAGGCAGAAGTTGCCGAGCCAACTGCCATGACTTTGGCTACAGCCACATCCGATGGCCGTCCATCTGCGCGAATAGTTTTATTAAAAGGCTTTAATAATGATGGCTTTGTTTTTTATACCAATTATTTAAGTCGTAAAGGAAAAGAAATTACAAAAAATCCGCTGGGATCACTTCTATTCTTCTGGATAAGTTTGGAGCGACAAGTGCGCATCGAGGGTACCATTGAAAAGGTTAGCAAAGAAGAATCAGAGAAATACTTCCAAAGCCGCCCACGTAATAGCCAGTTAGGCGCTATTGCTTCACCACAAAGCCAGGAGATAACTGACCGGCAGATTCTTGAAGCTAAATTTAATGACGCAGAAACGCAGTATGCAGATAAAGATATACCAAAGCCATCATACTGGGGGGGATATATTCTGAAGCCAAGGCTAATTGAATTCTGGCAGGGAAGAAGCAGCAGGCTGCACGATCGTATTCTGTACAAAAAAATTGATAATAAAAACTGGAAAAAAGTACGCCTGGCACCATGAACCTCGAAGAAATCAAATCCATTCTTATTCAGAAATTTGGTGAAAGTGTTATTGTGGGAGAAGAAACAACGGGTTTACAGCCTGCTTTATTGATTGATCCTGATCGAATAGCCGACGTGTGTCTGGAGTTGCGTGATAATTCGAAAACCTATTTTGATTTTCTTTCTTGTCTGAGTGGTGTTGATTATGGCGTTGAAGCTAATCGTTTTGGCGTGGTTTATCATTTGGCTTCTATCCCTTATCAAACGCAGTTGACTTTAAAGATCAGCAAAGAGAATAACCGGGATTTGGATAATTTACCATCATTCCCAACTGTATCAAATGTTTATCATTCCGCCGACTGGCATGAGCGTGAGGCCTTTGATATGGAAGGAATATTTTTTGACGGCCATCCCGATCTGCGACGTATATTAATGCCGGATGATTGGGAAGGATATCCGTTGCGAAAGGACTATAAGAATGCGGAGTTCTATAAAGGAATAAAAATAGACTAAAAATGAAACGTCATTGCGAGGCACGAAGCAATC
>Ga0157374_10003218_pt1 | contig 13712 bp, 8 predicted proteins | sample M25metaG_FD_115308 | JGI IMG/M metagenome (GOLD analysis project Ga0157374, IMG submission 115308) | Miscanthus rhizosphere microbial communities from Kellogg Biological Station, Michigan, USA - M2-5 metaG | ecosystem: Host-associated > Plants > Roots > Rhizosphere > Soil | place: USA: Michigan...
CGATCGAGACCGGAACGGTCGTTGCCGCGACCCCAGGCCCGCCCGGGCCACCGCTGTCCCGCCAGAGCAGCGCCACGCCGCCGACCGGTGAGGCGGGAGCGGTCGTCGTCGATGCGAACGTGCCGGTCAGCGTGATCAGCGGCTGACCGACGTAGTCGCTGCTCGCGAGCGGGTCACAGCCCGCGGCCAGCGCTACCAGCAGAATCCCTCGCATCGCCCGATTAGGAACGCGACCCGCAGAAAGCGGCGCGAGTCCGCGTTAACGCGCCTTGTTCAGCCGCGACGCGTCCGCATCACTGCGACGGCGAGCGCGATTCACGCGGGAAGATGACAGCGGCGTTTCATGCGATCGTCGCCGCGTGCTCCTACGCGCCCTCGCTCTTGCCTCGCTCGTCGCCTGCACGCACTCCGCGCCGCCATCGCCGCCTCCTCTGCCTCCCGCCCCGCACATGGCCTGGGGCCTCGTGCTCCACGGCGGCGCGGGCGTGATCACGCGCGACAAGCTGACGCCCGAGCGCGAGGCCGCGATCCACGCCGACCTCGAGCGCGCGCTGCGAGCGGCCCACGCAGTGCTCGCGAAAGGTGGCAAGAGCGCCGACGCCGTGACCGCCGCGATCACGATCCTCGAGGACTCCCCGCTGTTCAACGCCGGCAAGGGCGCCGTGTTCACCCACGACGGCATCAACGAGCTCGACGCCGCGATCATGGACGGCCGCGCACACACCGCAGGCGCGGTCGCCGGCGTGCGCACGATCAAGAACCCGATCCTGCTCGCGAAGGCCGTGATGGACAACGGCCGCCACGTCCTGCTCGTCGGCGCCGGGGCCGAGGAGTTCGCGGCCACCGCCGGCATCGAGCGCGTCGATCCATCGTACTTCCGCACCGAGGAGCGCTGGCAGGAGCTCCAGAAGGCGCTGACCGAGGATCACTTCGGCACGGTCGGCGTGGTCGCGCTCGACCAGAGCCACGACCTCGCGGCCGGCACCTCGACCGGTGGCCTGACGAACAAGCGCTACGGCCGCGTCGGCGACTCGCCGATCATCGGCGCCGGTACCTATGCCGACGAGCATTGCGGCGTGTAGGCCACCGGCCACGGCGAGTTGTTCATCCGCTACACCGTGGCCCACGACATCTGCGCGCGCGTCGAGTATGCGCACGAGCCGCTCGCGCAGGCCGCGGACGACGTTGTGATGAAGGAGCTCGTGGCGGCGAAGGGCGACGGCGGCATCATCGCGCTCGACGCCGAAGGACACTGGACGCTGACGTTCAACACGCCGGGCATGTATCGCGGCTACATCACGGAAGACGGCGTGCCGCACGTCGAAATCTTTCGCTAGACACGCGCGCGCTACTGTCACTGTCGCGGGAGTGCTCGAATTGCAGTAGCACAACGCTACGTGGCGTCATCGCCTGGCGGAGCAGCTACACCGAGCGTACACGCGCGACAGAAATTACGTAAATCAGCGTACGTAATACAACGCATCTGAGTACGAGTCTTGCTCAGCGTGCCGCTCGCCGCGAATCGCGGTCAGGGGGCTATCTACGTGCGCGCAATCAAGACCGAGTACGCATTGCTTCTCGTGGGGTCGCTGCTTCAACCGCTCATCGGTTGTAGGCCGCCAGACCTGTCGCTGAGTAGCCTGTCTTCTGCGGACACTGCTTCATTCCAGACGGGCACCAGTGGCTACTCGGGAACCATCGACGGGCTGATCACGAGTAGTGGCGGCGGCATCGGCGCGAATGACTTCACGAGCGCGAGCTCGCTCGTCATGAACAACACGACGGGCGGCTACGAGGCGAGGGCACTCGTGAAGTGGAGCAATATCTCGTTACCGGCCGGAGCGACGGTGACAGGCGCCCAGGTGTCCTTCACGTGGGAGGACTTCGCCGGAGGTCACGACATGAAGGCCTACTACCTGATGAACTCGTGGGATACGAGCGCGAAGTGGGCGCCACGAACCTCGACGCTCAACTGGAACACGCCGGGAGCGAAGGGCGTCGGGACCGACATCACGTCGAGCACGCCTGCGTTCGAGGATACAAACTGGACGGCATCCGGAGTGTCGACGAGGCCGTACACGTTATCTGCATCGGTCGTCCAGGGATGGATTGACACTCCGTCGACGAACCAGGGACTCATCCTCACGAATGCGACTGCGAACAAACAGCTCTTTGTCTACACGTCGCGAAACACGACGGCCGCGTATCGTCCGCAGTTGACGATCACCTACACGACAGGAGGAGGCGGCGCGGATGCAGCCGTCGACAGCGCAAGCAACTGCTTCACCGTCGCCACGGGAACCTGGAACGATGACTCCTTCACCGCGCAGACATCGTTCACGGCGGAGTTCGATGCGACGCCGAGCGCAGCTGGCGTCGACGAGGTCATGGGCTTCTCCCAGGGTTCGGCGGCGCAGTCGTTCACGAATCTCCAGGCAGCCGCGCGATTCGCGACCACCGGTGTGATCGAGGCGCGAAACGCCGGCGCATACGCCGCCGACAACACCATCACCTACTCGGCCGGGACTACCTATCATTTCCGATTCGTCTTCGACGACATCCGGACCAAGACGTATTCCGTCTTCGTGACGCCGTCTGGGGGCTCCGAGGTGACGCTCGGTTCGAACTATGCGTTCCGCACCGGCGCACCCGCGGTGACGGCACTCGACGATCTGGCGACCGAAGCGGGTACCGGAACGCTCCAGGTCTGCAACCTGTCGGTGAGCTCGATGACCTACAACGGACTTGTGCTCGCCGATAACCCGGTCGCCTTCTGGGGGATGACCGCCGGGGGCACCAGCGAAACGGATCTGACGGGCAACGGACGCACCGGCACCTACGTGAACAGCACGCCGACGACGTCGTCCATGCCCAATGGCGATACGGTCGCGGTGTTCAACGGGTCGAATCAGTACCTGACGGTCGCGTCGAATGCGTCGCTCTCGATCCCCACCACGCACAAGATGACGTGGGAAGCGTGGATCCGGCCCACCACCTTGGAGTTCCCCACCAGCCCGAATCACTATGTCAATTTCATGGGGAAGTGCGAGCACTACTCCCCCACGTGCGAGTGGGAAGCACGCATGTACGACACCACCACGACTGACCAGCCGCCGCGTTACAATCGCCTCTCCGCCTATGCGTTCAACTCGAGTGCAGGATTCGGAGCCGGCGCCGACTTTCAGCCCACCTCCGGTCTGATCCAAGCGGGGCACTGGTATCACGTGGTCGGCGAGTACACCACGCTCACCACGCCGTCAGACTGCTCGGGCGGCACGCCGCCGCGCGACCCGACGACCTATCCGGGCCAGATCGACATCTGGGTCGATGGCGTGAAATGGGATCAGGCGGTCCATGCTCCCACCGGCTGCATGGACCAGTACACCGTCACCCCCGTCGCCAACAACAGCAGCTTCCGGATCGGTACGGTGGAGGCGGACTCCTTTTTCGAAGGTGCAATCGGCAAGGTGGCGATCTACAACTACCTTCTGACGCAGGACCAGATCACCGCGCATTACGAGGCAATGACGGGCCTGGTCCCAGGCGGAACGTGCGGAGATACCTGCACGCTCACCAATCCCTAGGTCCGCCGGTCTGCGCGAACGGCCTGCCGACTACCAGTCGAGGCCGCGGATATCGCTCGCACTCATGCCGTCCGGTGCATAGCGCGGATACGGTCATCGCCGTGAACACCCAGTGGGTCGCGTCAGGCGACCAGTCGAGACCGTGGCGCGGATAGAGCGGATACGTGGCGCTCCGCCCCGCTGTCGACATCGAGAACGTAGAGATGCGCGTCGCGCATGAACGCGATGTGCTTGCGATCCGGCGACCACGCCGGCCAGAGCTCGGCGTCTGGCGTGTCCGTGAGCCGCATCGGCTGCCCGTGGTGCCCGTGGTCACGTACAGATCGGTGGCCGCCTGGCCGTGAGAGCCGCGGCAAATACGATCGCCGCGCCGCTCGTGTCGCACGAGCTGTCGCCACTGCCGCTGCCGTCGCCGGCGTGACCGTGATCGCTCTGGACGATGGTGGTTCGGTCATCGGTGCAGCCGGTTACCAAACCGATGGGGATCATTGCTGTCAGTACGCGCATGCGCGTGGCCGCTGCCAGCGTCATGCCGACAGGTCGGATTGCCCCGACGCGATGTGGCGAGCGCGCGCACTGCGGCTGCTTTGTACATGGCGTAATGGGCGAGCCGGCCCGCTTCGCGAGCACCTGCAGTGCCACCTCCGATGCGAATCAGCGTAGTAGCGGCCCGCGAGGGGTCCTGCGCACTCGATCAGATTGGCGCGCAGGATGCAGCCCGCGGCACGTGCAACAACGCGAGGGGAAACACGTACTCATGACTCCCGCAACCACAGAACCGACCTTGCGCCTTGACTCGGCGCTGCGCGAAGAAGCTGATTTCGCCAATCAGGACTACGCGCCCCATGCGAACCGCCTCGAGATCGATCCGGGGATGTTCCGGCGCTACACCGATCCACGCGACCTCAGCGATTGGCGCCAGCTGTCCTCGATCCTGTTGGGGGATCTGACCGGCAAGACGCTACTCGACTACGGCTGTGGCATGGGCGAAGAGTCGATCTACTTCGCAAAGCTGGGCGCGACCGTTACCGGGATCGACATCTCGGAAGTCGGAGTGGCAAGCCTGAAGAAGCGCGCCGAGTTTCACAAGCTGCCGGTGACCGCTCTCCAGATGCGCGTGGACCCCACGACGTTTGCCGACGCGTCATTCGACCGAATTCACGGACTCGGAATCCTTCATCACGTGGGAATCGGTGCCGGTCTACGCGAGGTGGATCGCCTGCTCAAGCCAGGGGGAATCGCCGTGTTCCTCGAGCCTCTTGGCGATAATCCCGTGATCGAGGCGGCGAAGACCTGGCTGATGATGAACGCGCGTTTCATCGGCGAGTTCGATCACGTGACGGAGCACGAACGCAATCTCACCTGGAAGGAGATCCAGGACGAGACTGCGAGGTTCGCCAACGTCGCGACGTTCCCCTACCACTTGCTCTATCGTCTGAAGCGCTTCCTCCCGAAGTCCGGACTCCCGCTCGCGCGACGCATTGATCATTCAATGCTGACGTTGTTTCCGAGCCTGCGAACGTTTGCCGGCGGCGTCGTCATCAGAGTTCAGAAGGCCGAGTAGACTAGACATCCGGATATTCGTCCGGAGTCGTCGACAGGCACTCACTGACTGATGATGTGGCAAGAGTGCTGAGCCAATTAGCGCGACGCGCGCCGCGGTCGCAGGTGGGTACAGGCAACTGCGTGCAATTACGTATGTGATGTTTCGTACGATAATTGCTCCGCGCACGCAGCGATGCATCAGCAACAACTTTCGGGAGGCGTCGGCGTTGCTGACGCAAGGCAATTCCATAGACGGCTTGTCTCCATCGCGACGTTCGCGACATCAATAGTCGCCGCGTCATGCGCGCCGCCACACGCGGAGACAACGAGTAGCTCGCAGTCTGCCGACACCGCGAGCTTCCAGACGGGAACGTCGGGATACTCGGGAACCGTCGACGGGTATATCGACAGCGAGTACGGCGGAAACGGGATCGCCTCCTTTGCCGATACCGAGAGCGCACTCTGGAACGACACCACCGACGCATACGAGGCAGAAACTCTCGTTCGCTTCGATGGTCTCAGCTTGCCTACCGGCGCCCAGGTCACTGGCGCGACACTGACTCTCACGTTCGAGGACTGGTACGGCGGAAACATCCTGCGCGGCTACTATCTGAAGAACGCGTGGAATCCGCCGCCGGCTGGAATCGGCTGGCAGGACCGGGACACAGGAGTCGCCTGGAGCTCGCCGGGTGCCAAAGGCGTCGGCACCGATATCGTCAGCGGACTCTCCTTCTCGGACACGAGCTGGACCGGCACGGGAGACGTGACCAAGACGTTTCCGCTGGATGCGGCGACCGTGCAGGGTTGGATCTCGAATCCGACAACCAATCAGGGAATCATCCTCGTGAACAACGAGGTCGATAACCACTTCCTGCGCGTGTACATGTCCGAGTCCACGACCGCGAGCTACAGGCCGCAGCTCAGCATCACGTATTCGACGGGCGGCGGCTCGAGCTCGGGGTGTGTCAGTGCAGGTCCGGCCCAGTGGACCAACTCGGGCTTCCCGTCACAAACGGGCACGTTCACCGTCCAATACGATGCGACGCCTTCGGCCGCCGACATCGATGCGGTGGCCGGACTCGCGCAGGGCCCGCAGCAGACCTTCGAAGGCCTTGCGACCACGACGCGATTCAACGCCAGCGGGAACATCGATGTCCGCAACGGGGGTGCGTACGCAGCCGACGCGACGATCGCCTACACCGGTGGGACGAGCTATCATTTCCGGCTCGTCGTCAACGCGACCGCCCACACGTACTCGGTCTACGTGACCCCCTCCGGTGGCAGCGAGCAAACGCTGGCGACAAACTATGCGTTCCGAACGACCGTGAGCTCTCTGAACGAGCTCGCGATCGAGACCGATTCGTCAGCGGGCAGCATCCAGGTCTGCAACATCCAGACGTCGACCTCGGATTCGTCGCCGCCGACGGCGAGCATGACAGCACCCGCGAACAACGCCCAGGTCAGCGGGACCAGCGTGCCTCTCACGGCCACCGCAACCGATGACGTCGGTGTCGCGAGTGTCCAGTTCTCGGTCGACGGCACGAACATCCAGCTTCCGGTCACGACGCCGAGCACAGGAACCTCGACCTACGGACTGTCGTGGGATTCGACGACGATCTCGAACGGTAGTCACACGCTCTCCGCGATCGCGAAGGACAACGCGGGTAACCCGTCGGCCGCGAGCAGCGTGACCGTGACGGTGAACAACCCGGTCTGTAGTACGGTCATCGCGGCGACCCCGCAGGCGTGGATCGACTCCGCCTTCAACGGCCAGAGCACGTCGTTCACCGCCGAGTACGACGCGACGCCGACCGACGGCCTCCAGGACGCCCTGCTGGGGCTGTCGAATGGCCTCGGACAGGCATATGCATCCAATGCCGTCATCGCGCGATTCAACAACACCGGCTTCATCGACGCTCGCAACGGCAGCGCATACGCGTCACAGACGTCGATTCCGTACACCGCCAACACCAAGTATCACTTCCGGCTCGTCGTGGACGTGCAAGCTCACACGTACTCCGCGTACGTGACTCCGGCGGGAGGGAGCGAGCTCACGATCGGTACCAATTACGCGTTCCGCGACGGGCAAACCGGTGTCCAGACGCTCAACGAGTGGAACGCGACGACCGACTCGACCGCCCAGAGCTTGACGATCTGTAACTTCCAGCTCTCCTCCGGAAGCGGGCAGCTGCAAGGCCCCACGGTCGCCATGACGTTTCCCACGCAGGGCGCGAGCCTCAGCGGCACGCAGTCGCTGAAGGCAACCGCGTCGGACAGCAGCGGCATCGCCAGCGTGCAGTTCACCATTGACGGCGGCGACGTCGGCCAGCCGGTCACCACTCCGTCGGGCGGCGTGTACACCCTCGTCTACGACACGAGCGTGCTCACGAATTCGTCGCACAACTTCGCGGCGCGCGCCGTGAACAACCTCGGCGTCCCGGCGACGTCCACGGCGGTGCAGGCATTCGTCAATCCGCCGCCGAGCGGCGGAATCAGCGGCCACCCGCGCATCTGGATCGACTCCTCGACGTCCGGTAACGGCACGTCGCTCGATGTTCTCGTCGCCAAGGCAAATGCCAACGACCCCAGCTGGCAGGCACTGCGCACGCAGTGCGAGAGCTACGAGAACGGGCAGGTCTTCAATCCGCCAAACGGTGCGACCGCGGGTTGCGACGACTGGACGTGCAACCTTCCGAACATCTGCTGCGAGCAGGAAGGCGGAGGCGATTCGAAGAGCTACTACGAGGCTCTGATCGCGAATGGTCTCTGCTACCAGATCGGCAAGCGGATGAGCCCGCCCGACCCGAAGTACGGGAACTGGGGGACCAAGGGAGTCCAGATCCTCACCGCGATGACGAACTACACCTTCTTCCACGGCGACGGCGGTTACGACATCCGCTTCATGGGCATCGGTCTGGCCATTGGATACGACTGGTTCAACGACCTGCTGTCGGACAACCTCAAGAACACGCTCGAATCTCACATGTTCGCCGAATCAGGTTGCAGCAGCCCGCCGTGCAGCTTCCTCGACTGGTGGGAGAACTGTACGACCGTGGGCCGGTGCGGGTACGAGAACGGCAACCAGAATTCTCCGTTCACGAGTCCGCCGTACCGCACGCAAGCCGGGACCAATTACTTCGCGCCGTACTTTGCATTCAAGGCCTATTCGTCGCTCGCCACCTACGACCGCGCGTCGGTGGCGCCCGCGCAGTGGAACAGCTTCCTGACGATGCTGCAAGGCGGCGCCAATACGCTGGGAACTCACACGGGTGTCGCCGAGTTTGACACTACCTATCTCGATGGCGGTGGCTGGACCGAGGGATGGCAGTACGGAAACGTTGCGCTGAGAAACATGGGCGAGCCGGTTCTCGCGGCCAAGACGGCGTTCGGCATGGATCTGGTCAACGATTCGATCGGATCCGGGGCGCACCCGTACCACTATCCGCTGCTGAACGCGGAGCATCTGATCCAGTTCACGTGGCCGTCGCGAAAGTACATGGACGACCGCGATACCGTTCACGGTGGCGGCGCCTGTCCCGGCAATGCGCGGCCGCCACTGAACGCGATCGTGTCGACCGCTGGCTTGTTGTCGCGGTGGGGCGACGCGATGACGGAGATGTTCACGTACTACGCGCTCGAGGTGGAGGGTATCGCTCTGTCCTACGGCGACAGCCCGTCGGCCTGGGAGAACTTGCTGTTCTGGGACAAGCGCACGGAAGCCAGCAAGGTCGATTATCGGAACGTACTCAAGCCGTACTTCCTCGGACGCAACATCGCGGCGATGCGTTCCGACTGGTCGGTGAACGCGGCATGGGCCTCGTTCCGCGCATGGGGACCGCTCGACGGCGACGAAGGCGAGCAGTTCCCCGACGGCGGCTCGCTCGCCATCAGCCGCGGTGATACGCCGTTCCTCGTCAACCCGGCGTTCCTGTTCCGGTGCTACGGGTCGACGTCCAACGACGGCTGGGACAACAACATCACCGCCACGAACCACGCCGACAGGCAGATCTACAGCATCTTCTACAACAACTCGACCTCCGGACAGAGTAGCGATGCTGGAGACACTCTCTCGCCGTCCATGGGCATCAAGTGGCTCGAGGGCTTCAACGGGTATGTCAGGACACGTGCGCAGAACCTCGAGGTCCTGTATCCGAGCTCGGCGGCGATCCAGTCGTGGACCCGTGACGTCGTGTTCGTGCCGAACGCGAACAGCACGACCACTCCGGGCGTCTTCGTCGTCTTTGACCGCACGGTGACGACGGGTGCGGCCCAGGATCCACACATGAGCTGGAACTTCCCGCCGGGTGTCACGCACGTGAGCGGCGGCCGCTACAACGTGACCGATGGACAGGGATTCAAGGGAGCGCTGACCTACCTCCTGCCCACCGGCGCAACTGCGTCGACCGTCAACGTGTACACCAGCAACAAGCTGTACCAGCTGCAGGTGCGGCCGGCTTCGACGGCGTCGGGGACCACGAACTGGCTGACGGTTCTCGATACGGCCAACTCGGCTGGCGGCGTCGCCGCGGCAACGATCCCGTCGGGACTGTCGTCGAACGTCAACGGCGTCCAGCTCGCAGGCAGCACGAATGCGATCGTGCTGTTCGGCGCCGGCTCGGTGTCTTCGACGATCAGTGGCGACGTGCTCTTCACCGCACCGGCGACCGCGAACCGCATCGTCATCTCCGACCTGCCGCCGGGCGCACGCTACAACGTGAACGTCACGGGCTCGGGACCATTCTCGGTGCGCGTCACCCCGTACACGACGGGGACCGCGTACACCGTGTCGCAGCGCGGCACGCTGTTCGTGAACATCTCGTCGACCGGTACCGTGTCGGCTGGTACCTGAGCCTCGGTGCCGGCGCGGAGGCCAATTGCCCCGCGCCGGTTACCGGTGCTGTGTGGCGCGCGCGTCCCGCTCGAAAGGCGGGGCGCGCTGTCACGTAAGCGCGCATGCGCGGTTGCGCGCGTCGTTACGGAATTGTTCGCACACCGGCGCCGGGTGGATGGTCAGGGGCTACCTGTGCCCCTGATCTCGGTGGCCGACTCCGGAATGGTCAGTGCATTTCCGTACATCCAAAATGGTGGCACACATGGAAACGGTCGCTCGGCTCGACGCAGGTCTGTCGGTCGAGTCACACGATTGGACGGAGTGGTCGCAGCTGGCGCCGCAATGGTCGGCGCTCGCGGCCGCCTGCGATCACGCGACCTTCTTCTCGACCGCGGAGTGGGTGGAGACGTGGCTGGACGTGTTTGGCCCGTTGCTTCAGCCCGCGGTGCTGCTGTTTCGAGGTCCGGGTAACGATGTCGTCGGCGCGTGCGTTCTGGTCCGTCGCAACGTCCGCAAGGGACCGTTCCTGATTCGACGCGTGTACATCAACACGGCCGGCGAGAGCGACGACGATAGCCCGTGCATCGAATTCAACGAGCTGCTGTGCAAGCCCGGTCACGAACACGGGATGGCGGTGGCGCTGAAGAGCTTCCTCGATGGCGGCCCATCGTGGGACGAGCTCAGCGCACCCGGCATGCTGGGCGGAGCGTCTCTCCAGGGACTGCAGGAAGCTTTCACCGGGTTGCACATCGATGACATGGAGAAGCATAGCTACTTCGTTGCCCTCGACGAGGTTCGCAGGTCGGGCAAGAGCTTTGTCGACACGCTCGCAAGTCGCGAGCGGACTCGCTATCGCCAGAACATCAGGAAGTACTCCGAGATCGGAGATCTGGTGCTCGACGAGGCGTCCACCGTCGAGCAGGCTCTCGCCTACCTGGACGCGCTTGCAATCCTCCATCAACAGACGTGGACCTCTCGCGGCCAGCCCGGCTCCTTCGCTTCGGCAACGTTCTATGACTTCCACCGGCGTCTGATCGCCCGCTGCTTCCCGCTCGGCGGCATTCAGCTGGTCCATCTGCGCGCCGGGGAATCGACCATCGGCTACCACTACAACTTCGTCCACAACCGACGGTCGTACTTCTACCAGTGCGGATACGACTACTCGCTGGGGGAGAAGACGAGCCCCGGTGTGATCGTTCACGCCTCCACGATCGAGCAGTGTCTGCAGAAGGATCTCGCCTGTTACGAGTTCATGGCAGGCGATATTGAATACAAGCGGCGGCTCGGCACGGGTTCGCGTCCGATGCACTGGATCACGTGGCAGGCATCGACCATGAAGATGCGCGGCTACGAAGTCGCGCGCCACGCGAAGCGTGCGGTCCGCGAGCGGTCTCTCGAGCTGCGTTCCATGATGGCCGGCTCGTTGCGGGGCCTTGTCTCCCCGCTCCGCGGGAACGGTTGACCCGTGGGCAGCGACCTCATCGAACGAATCAGCTCGCGGCTGCGGCGTGATGCCGGTATCAGCCTCGAACGCACGTACCTGTATTCTCGCGCCGCGGTCGATCCAACGCCGATCACGGTCAGCTCGGACGTGGAGCTTCGCATCGCACCGATCCGGGCGTCGGAAGCCCATCTTCTCGCCGCCCTGGGCCCCCCCGACGTTGTCGAGTGGAACCTGCGCTTCAGTCGCGGGGACGAATGCTTCGGCGCATGGGTCGACGGCCAGCTCGCGCACTACTCGTGGGTCCAGCTCACTGGAGAGCATCCGATTTCGGCCGCAGGCGTCGAAGTGAAAGTCCAGGATACCGAGTTCTGGATCTACAACTGTCGTACAAGCGATGCGCACCGAGGGAAACGAATCTATCCTCGAACGCTCCAGCATATTGCACTCGAATACTTCCGCGCCGGAAAGCGTGCAGGTTGGATCTATACGACGTTCGACAACGTCGCATCGCAACACGGAATCGAGCGCGCGGGATTCTTCAAGCTCCGCACACTTCACGCGCTGCGACTGGGACGGCATTACCGCCGACTCGGAAACGACGTCACAAGCGATTACGCTCCTTAGTGCGCGCTTGCGAGTCACAACGAGCACGGTCCGCACGCCCACAAGCACACTGGCAATCGGCCCGCTCTACATAATCGCGAGATCTTCGATACGTAGAATCCCGCACCTCCTGGCAGCTTGCTTGCAGATGTAGCGCCCCATGACCGACGAGCTCCTGGACGGCGCCACGCCGCCAGCGGGACTCCTCGCGTCGATGGAGGTCGCATGAGCAAACGCCTATTCCTCGCATCCGTGCTCGACAAGATCGGTGCGACCAGCGCCCTCCTCGGCCTCAGGCGCGCCGCCGGCTGCCCATGGTTGCCCGTCGTGACCTTCCATCGCGTTCTCGATCCGACCCGACAAGGTCCGTATCTCCTCGACGATGGCGTCGTCGACGCGTCGCCGGACGAGTTCGAGCGTCATGTCCGGACCATCGGTCGCTACTTCACGCCGATCGGTACGGATGACGTGGTGGCATCTGCCGCCGGCGTTCCCCTGCCCAAGAACCCGATCCTCGTGAGCTTTGACGATGGCTACAAGGACAACGTCGAGGTTGCGCTGCCGATCCTCAAGCGGCACGGCGTGAAGGCGACCTTCTTCATCGCAACTGACTATCTGTCTCGCCGGCGCGTGTTCTGGTGGGATCGGATCAATTACATCCTGAAGCGCTCCACTGCCGCCAGGATCACGCTCGCGTATCCATCCGATATCGAGCTATCGCTTGCCACACCGGACGATCGCGCGGCCGCCATCAACCGCGCGTTGCGCGTCGTGAAGACGCATGTCGGCCTCGATCTCGAGCGCTTTCTCGATGAGCTCGCGATCGCTGCGGATGTGCGCTGGGCCCCCGTGGTCGAGCGGGATCTGGCGGAAGCGAACTTGATGACCTGGGATCAGGTACGCGAGCTTCGCGCTGCGGGAATGGATATCCAGTCGCACACGCGCACCCACCGCGTGCTCCAGACCCTCGACGCAAAGCAGCTGCGCGAGGAGCTCCGCGGATCGCGAGATGACCTCGAACAAGAGCTCGGCGCTCCGATCTCTGCGATCTCGTATCCCGTCGGACATCGCCTTCAGCAACGCGACGACCTCCGTCAAGCGCTGAAGGACGCCGGCTACAAGCTCGGCTTCACGAATGCGACGGGAACACATCGCATTCGCCCGGATGGCGACCCGTACGACGTCAGCCGGATCGGGCTCGACTTCGGAATGCCAGACACGCTATTCCGCGCGATGCTGGCGGCGCCGCCCCTCTTTGGTTAGAGGTGGCCTTCCTTGAGCGCATCGACAGATGCGGTGAGCGCCGTCGTCGTGCCGTCGATCGTGATCGAGCCACCGGCGCTGTCGCGGTTGAACAGCACCGTAGCGGTGCCGCCGCCCGCGAGGTTGACGGTGACGCCCGGTTGCGACGCGGTCCCCGTGGTCACGGCCGAGCTCACCGCGCCGTCGAGGGACAGCACGTGCAGATACCGGTTGTTGCCGCCCGCGTGCTTCTCGTCGAGGCGGAAGCCGTTCGAGTAGTCCGCGTCGCTGGTGTAGCTGTAGACCGACGAGGTCGTCGAGGTCGGCGAGAGCCGCATGACCTTGAGCGTGTGGCCGGCATTGGTGAACGTCGCGTTCGACGACGAGATCGACGGCTTCACCGGCGACGCGAGCTGCCAGGTCTGCGTGGTCGATGACGACGTGTTGACGCGGTCGTACACGA
>Ga0157374_10003219_pt1 | contig 13709 bp, 7 predicted proteins | sample M25metaG_FD_115308 | JGI IMG/M metagenome (GOLD analysis project Ga0157374, IMG submission 115308) | Miscanthus rhizosphere microbial communities from Kellogg Biological Station, Michigan, USA - M2-5 metaG | ecosystem: Host-associated > Plants > Roots > Rhizosphere > Soil | place: USA: Michigan...
CTCCACAAGCTGATCCGGCGCACCGACATGCTGGGTATCTACGCGGGCGACCGCGCCGCCGAAGCCGCGGGTTATGCGGCGTACCGCGACACGCTTGCGGCCGACGCCTCGAACCTGTTCGCCGATCGAACCGGCATCTACGTCGGCTCGGGTGCAGGTGCGTTCGAGAACCAGCACGATTTTTTCCCGCTGATGAGCGAGTCAAAAGGCGACCTGCAGGCGTTCGGCCGCGACCTCGCCGACACCGTCAATCCAATGTGGCTGCTGCGCACGCTGCCGAACAACGTGCTGTGCCACATCGGGATCCGCAACCGGCTGAAGGGCACGAACGCCTGCATCACGAACCACAGCGTCGGCGGCGCGCTTGCCGTCATCGAGGCCACCGAAGCGCTGCGCAACGGCGAGGCGGATCGCGCGCTCGCGATCGGTCACGAAACGCCGATCGAGCCACAGAACGTGCTGTTCTACCATCGCTGCGGGCTGCTTGCGACGGGCGGGCTGCGACCGTTCGACCGTGCGCGCACCGGCAGCTTGTTCGGTGAAGGGGCCGGCGCGCTGGCGCTGGAAACGGAGAATGCCGCGCGCGCACGGAACGCGCCGGTGATAGGCGAAGTACTCGGAGGCGGCAGCGTCGGCGACGCGCTGGGCCTGTTGGCGATCAGCGACGACGGAGACGGGGTCGTCCGCGCGATCGAAGCCGCGCTTGCCGATGCCCGCGTGCACGCTCGCGACATCGGCATGATCGTCGCGCACGGCAACGGGACGGTGCAATCCGACGCAACCGAAGCGGCGGCGCTGCGGCACGTGTTCGGCGATCAATGCCCACCGGTGACCGCATTCAAGTGGGCGTTGGGACATCTGATCGCCGCGGCCGGCATCCTGGAAACGTCGCTCGCGCTTGCTGCGATTCGCAGGCAAACCGTGCCCGGCATCGCGACGCTCGATTCGATTGCGCCCGAATGTACAGGCGTGCCGCTGTCGCGAACGGCGCAACGCCCGCGCAGCGACATCGCGCTCATCGTGTGTCGCGGCTTCGCCGGAACGGATGCCGCGCTGGTGGTTCGCACGGCTTCCGCTTGACAGCCGCGGCGCCTGCGCCTTCCGACGCGTTCGACGAACCGATCCGCTGCGGCATCGATTCCATCGAGATCGCCCGCATCGAGCGACTGCTCGCGGAGACGCCGGCCGACGAACTCCGCAAGCTGTACTCGGCGAACGAGATCGGTGACAGCGGGGACGGCGCCGGCCGCGCGGCAAGCCTTGCCGCCCGTTACGCAGCGAAGGAGGCGTGCGTCAAGCTGTTTCCGCGCGAGCTCGCCGCAGGACGCGTCGCACCCGCCGACTTCTCGATCGTGCGCGACGGCTACGGTGCGCCGCGCATCGAGTGCAATGCGAATGCGCGCAAGGTACTCGATCACGCGCGCATCGCCGACATCGCCGTGTCGCTGACGCACGATCGAACGCGCGCATCGGCGGTGGCGCTGGCGCTGCCGATGTCGACCGCGGTGCCGCTCGCAGGCACGCTGCTGTTCGGATTGCTGCCGTTTCGGCGGCGCGTCGTCATCGACAACCTGCGGCGCGTGTTCGGCAGCGCCGTTCCCGAAGCCGAGCTCAGGCGCCTCGCGAAGGCCCACTATGCGCACCTCGGGAAGCTCGTCGCCGAGTTCGTTCGCTTTCGGTTCCTGTCGGCGAGTACCAAGCGCGAGCAGGTTCGCGTGGAGAACGTCGAGCTTTTAGTTTCGGCGTTGCAGCGCGGCGCGGGTGTGCTGATCCTCACCGGCCATTTCGGCAACTGGGAAGTGGCGACCGTGGCCGGCATCCAGAACTATCCCGAGGTCCGCGGCCGCTTCCATTTCGTTCGCCGACCGATCAAGCCGCGCTGGCTGGATGCGCTCGTCACGCGGCGGTTCAACCGCTCCGGTTTCGGCGTCATCGCGAAACGCGGCTCGCTCGACGAGATCGTCTCGCTGCTCGAGCGCGGCGACGTCGTCGTGTTCCCGTTCGATCAATATGCAGGCGGCGCCGACGGCATCGACGTCGAGTTCTTCGGCCAGCCGGCGGGCACGTTCAAGAGCCTTGCAGTGATAGCCCTTTCGACCGGTGCGCCCGTGATGCCGGCGTCGTCGTGGCGCGAGCCGGACGGACGGCACGTGCTGCGCTTCGAGGCGCCGGTGCAACTCGTCGACGTCGACAACGTCAACGATTCGATCTACCGCACCACGCGCGAATTCAATGCGGCGATCGAGCGACTGGTGCTGCGCCATCCCGAGCAATGGTGGTGGGTCCACCGCCGCTGGAAGTCGGCGCGCCGCAAGCGGCGACGCACCGCAGCGCGCGACGAGCAAACCGCCGCGGACGGCCAACGTATAAAGTAGCCGTGATGCCCGCATCAGCCCGGGGCTCGCGAAGCCGCGACGACTCCGCAGTCGCGGACCCGCTCCGGCGCCAACCCGCCTACAACCGCAACACGAGGAGAGTTCATGTCGCTATCGATGCATCAAGCCAGCGTGACCGCATTCACCAAGTCGCTGCTGAACCTGAAGGCCATGCTGCAGAAGGCCAAGGCTCATGCACTCGAGCACAAGGTCGAGGAATCCGTCTTCGTCAACGCGCGCCTCTATCCCGACATGCTGCCGCTGTCGAGCCAGGTGCAGATCGCTACGGACATCGCGCGCAGCACGACGGCCCGCTTAGCCGGCGTCGAGCCACCGTCTTACGAGGACAACGAGAAGACGCTCGACGACCTGACCGCGCGCATCCAGCGAACCGTCGATTACATGGCCGGCCTCGACGTCAGCGCGTTCGAGAACGCCGCCACGCGCGAGATCACGCGGCCGGTGCGCGGACAGCCGCATACGTTCACGGGGACCAATTATTTTCTTCAGTTCGCCGTGCCGAACGTCTATTTTCACGCGGCGACTGCATACGGGATCCTGCGGCACAACGGCGTGCCCCTCGGCAAGGCGGACTTCCTGGGGGTATTAGACTAGCTTTCGTTTTGTCGGATAATTTTACAGTTGCCCCCAGTCGCGCTGAAGCCGATCGCCGCGCCGGCCCAAAAGGTCTTACCCATCAGTGATTTGTTTTTGTCGGCCTGTTCAAGGTTTGGTTTTTGCTATATCCTTATTTCCATCGCGGGAATGTCCGTAATTTTCACCTGCGTTTGCAGAGACCGAGGCAACGGAAACAAGAACAAATTAAGTAGAATGGGTCGCCCATCAAGGCGACTCGATTCCAAGCGTGACTTTGAGGACGCTCCATCGTGGTCGCGGATGGCAGTTTCCGGAGTATGTACTGCGGCTTCCAAGGGATGAGCGGTGGCGGAGAGATTCACGACGCACCGCCCGCTTGAGAATTGCTGACGTCTGTTGACGTTCCAAAGGAACACACCATGAACGGCTTGCGGAAGTTCTTCACGTTGTTAGTGCTCTTAGCCGTTGCGGGATTCGCCTTGCCCGCCATGGCCGGTCCCTCGAAGCTTTACAAGGTCGACATGTGCGTCGGCACATTCGCTCCGGGTATCAGCGGTGCCTGCACCGTCACGCAGGAGCAACTCTTGAATGACAATACCAAGCCTACAACGCTGCAGGCACGGATTGCCAATTGGAGTCCACCAAATATCAATTCGAATTTCAATTCGGCCGATCTTTTCGTCGGGGTCAACTGGCGAGCCCTTAACGGATCCGTCACGGTGTTGAACAATTCTGGAAACTACAACATTGACACGACGGTCCCTCGACACGTTAAGGTATCGAATCTCAGCCCGGTCAAGCCGAATGGATATGTCACGCTGCAATTCGACGTTGACAACGCCTCCTGCGGCGACGGCACTTGGGACGCGAAAGTTTATGGCGGTTCTGGTTTTACCGGCGCGGTGTTTGATCCTGCACCTGGCTACGTGCCGAACAACACGACGGTGGCATGCCTCAACCTCGCTTGCAGCGGTGTGGCGTACACCGTTACGCCTCAAGGGAACGTCCTCGGCAACGACCCAACTTCGATTCAGCTGACCCGCGGCCTGTATGACACCGACGGGACAACCTCGGGGACCACTCCCGATTCTTGCACCAAGCGCTTCGTCTATGTGACCCCCACGGTTACGTCGTCGACCAAGCTGGACGTCCACACGACTTGGGATCAGGGCACGGCGGACGCACAGGCCGCGTTCTCATATACGATCAATGCAAGGTCGGCTACTACAGCCTCGACGCCGCCAACGATAGCCCTCGCGTGGCTGCTGACGACTACAACGCCGCCGGTGCCTGACTACCAACCGGCGCTCGCCTGCGACCTCAATCAGAATTATTTGCCCAAGCCGCTTGCGACGGTCGTCGCGGACAACGGCAACAAAATTGACGTGGCCTTGGTGGTGCTTGCTTCGGCCCTGCCGCCTGTTCCGTTTGCGGTGGTGATCGAAGACGAGCGGTTGCTCGTAACGAAGGTCAATTTGCAAACCAACACGTTCACTGTTGACCGTCACACGGGAGGCACGTTTCAAGTCACCCATGTTGCAAACTTGCCGATCATGAGCACGCCCTTCAAAATCGTGCAAAGCACGGACAATTTTGCGGCCTCCTATGTGGGCAAGCCGGTGAAGGTGTGCCTAAGCGGTTGGGCGCAAACGTTCAACCCAGGCGCTACCAACGAGTGGAAGGCGACCATCATCGACGGCAGCGACGCCTGGGTTCGCGTGGGTCAGTAACCGGCAGCGAATCCGTCAGTGAGTTCCAGCGAAGCGGTCCCTCGGGGCCGCTTCGCATTTCCACGCCTTACGCAGCAGGCAGCGGCACGGGCGGCACCGCGCGGATCTTCAGGTTCGCGAGCATGAAGCGGTTCTCCGTCACCATCTCGTGCGACGGCTCCACGCCTTCGAGCCGATCGAGCTCGATCAGCGAAAGCGTTGTCAGCGTCGACTCGAACAGATCGTTGCGCTCCCGCGCTGCGGCGAGACTCGCTTCCAGTGCGTCTCGTGCGCCCCACAAATCGCTCTGTTGCATCAGGATGTGGCCCTGCAGGCGCGTCAGCAGCGGCACGATGCGCGTGACGCCGGTCGACGAGGCTGCGCGATCGAGCAACGCATTGACGATCTCGAGTGCAGCGTCGGTATTGCCTAGCGCGACGCGGCATTCGGCGATCCGCGCGTCCACGGCGGGCACTTCCTGCTCTGCGCCAACGTGAAGGAAGTTGGCCTTCGCGTCCTCGAGGCGGGCAAGCGCTTCCTCGGGCCTCCCGCGCCGCAGCGACACTCGACCGAGGATCGAAAGGCACGCGGCAAGATAATAGTGGTATTGCGACGCCTTCCACAGCGGCAGCGTTTCGAGCAACAGCGCTTCGGCTTCAGCCCATTCGCCGCGATCGGTCAGGATCTCGGAGATGTTGATGCGCGCGAGTGCGGCACCGACGGTGTCGCCGATCTTCACCGATTCGTCACGACCCTTCTCGTAATATGACAACGCTTCGTCCCAGCGGCCCTCCCACTGGCAGACGACGCCGAGACTCATCAGAACGCCCGCCTGCCGCACGAGGTTGCCCGAGCGCCGGTACGCTTCCAGCGAACGCTCCATCAGCGGCAGCGCGCCCTCTTTCGCAAGCTCGCCGTACGCCCAGCCCTTGACGAAATAGGCATCGCCGAGCGCCTCGGCGTCGTCGACGGCCTCGGCCTCGACCAGCGTGCGCTCGGCCCAGGAAAGTGCGTCGTTCGTCCGGCCTTCGGCTTGAAGCACGGTCGCGTACCACGCGGCGGCGCGTGCCGCCTGGCGCGCAGCGTCTTTGCCCCCCAGGCCCTGCAGCGCCTCGCGCGCCTGGTCGATGTATCGCAGCGCCCCGGTGTAATTGCCGAGCTTCTCCTCGAGCTGCGAAAGCTTCATCAGCAGCCCGGATTCGGCGAGCGGATCGTTTGCGAGCAGAGGCCGAGTCGCGGGGAATACGTCCGATGCCTTGCGAAACTCCCCGGCGCGATACCACGCCCATCCGAGGAGCATCTGCACTTCCGCGAGTTCGCCCCTGTCGAGGTCGGGAACCTGCCGTCCCGCTTCGAGCGCGCGCGTATAGAGTCGCGCCGCCTCAACGTACGAATAGGCGGCTTCTGCGCGAAGCGCTGCGAGGCTGCCATAGCGCCACGCGCGCGGGTAATCGCCCGCTTCGAAGTAGTGCAGCGAAAGAATGCCCGCTGCCTCCTCCGGGTAATCCATTTCGTCCTCGAGGCGCGCGGCGACGACGGCGTGCAGCTTCCGCCGAAGCCGGTACGGCAGTCCCTCGTAGGCCGCGTCACGCAGCAGCGTGCGCCTGAACCGAAGGTAACCGTCGGGCTCCTCGTCGAACAATTCGCGCAGGCGCTCCCACAGTGCCGACGATGGCACGGTTCCTTCGCCCTCGTCGGCGAACCACGCGAGCATCCGCGGATGGAACGTGATGCCGAATACGGCCGCGCGACGGACGACCGAACGGTCCTCGGGCGACAGATCGTCGATTTGCGCCATCGCAGCGGCCTCTGCCGAGTCCGGCAGGTCGGCAATACCGCCGGATTCGATCGCCGTGCGCAGCAAGTCGCGCAGAAACTGCGGGTTGCCCCCGGAGCGCTTCGCGACGACGTCGAGCACGTGCGCCGGCAGCGGACTCTGCTGCGAGGCGAGTTGGGCCATTCGCAGCGAGTCCTGCGGCGCGAGTGGCTTGAGCTCGATCCGCACGACCGATTCCGTCTTCGGCGGATCGAAGCCTCCCGCGACCGGTCGACGGGCCACGGCGAACAGCCACGGACGCGACGCCACTTCGCCTGTCAGGTACGACAGCAGCTCGGCGGACGCTTCATCGATGTGGTGGGCGTTCTCGATCTCGATCAGCGTCGGTCCGGGAACGACGATCTCGAGGAACCGTCGCACGGATTCGTGCAATCGCGTTCGTCGATTCGCATCCGCCAGCATCTCCACTTCCGGCGTCGGCGTGATTTCGACATCGAAGGCCATCCCGATCAACGGCAGCCACGCGACGAGATCGGGCGCTTGCGTCGCCACCGCGCTGCGCAGCTGGTCGATCACCGCGTCGTCCTGCATGTCACGAGCGATGCCCATGTGCTCGCGGAGCAACTCGCGCCACAGTGCGTACGGCTTCGATGCGGTGTACGCCTCGCACGTTGCGTGCAGCTTCTTGAAGCCCGCCGCCGCGTCGCGCAGTGCCTCGAGCAGCCGCGTCTTGCCGATGCCAGCCTCGCCTACGACATCGATCAGCCGCCCCGCGCCCGAGCGCGCGCTCGTGAACGCCTTGCGGATCGCACCAAGCTCGGTGTTCCGGCCGGTCAGCGGCAGCCGTTGCAACGAGACCTGACGCGTCCTCGATCCCTGCGCATCGCCAACGGCCCACGCCTGCACCGGCTCCGCCTTGCCCTTGACGGCGAATGGCTCGATCGCGCGCATCGCGAACAGCGTGTTGCTGCGGTCCAGCACGTCGGCCGTCGCGTAGATCGTGCCGGGCTCCGCCTTCGCCATCACGCGCGCCGCGAGGTTCACCGCGTCGCCCATCACCGTATAAGTACGTCGGTAGCGCGGCCCGATGTCGCCGGCGAATACCGCGCCGCGATGCACGCCGATGCGCACCGGAATCGGCAGCGGGCTCGCCAGGATCGCGCGCAACGCGAGCAGAACGCGCTCTTCATCGTTGCCCATCCCCTTCGGTGCGCCGCCCGTGAGGATCAACTTCCCGCCGTCGGCATCCACGTCCGACGCGAGGAACGCGACGCCATGCTGGTCACACGCTGCCTCCGCGGCGCTGACGACGCCATGCAGCGCGGCCGCGGCCGCGTCGACGCCGTGCTGCTCGATCAGTGCGTCGGTCCCTTCGAAGCGCAGGAATGCGATCGTGACCGGCCGGTGCTCCGACGAGCCGCCGCCGCGCAGGACGTGCTCGCGAATCGGCGCCGACAGACAGCGCTCTAATATTTCCGGTGACAACGGCGGGCGCGAGCGCAGCGGCGATTCTTCGCTGTGGCCCGGAGGTACGGCAATGAGCAACCGGCCGGTGGGCCTGTCGGCACCCAAGCACTCCGCCGGAAGCGCCGCGGCGGTTTCCGTGCTGACCGCGATCTCGTCGGGCTCGGCGCAGTGCTGGATTGCGACGAGCCGGCTCCAGGCCGGCCCTACCGGAAGGAGCTCGCGATGCGCGGTGCCGACGGCGAAAAAGTTGAACTGCCCCGAATGGATGCCTTGCGACATCCGCAGCGCGATCGTCTCGCCCGGAACATCGATCCGGCCGACGATCGCGAGCGTGTCGCGCATCAACACCGTCGCGCGGGATGCGCGCGCCGCATGGTGCTCGCCGTCGAACCAAATTAGCAGTGCGTCGCCGCCGAACTTCAGAAGGCTACCGCCGCTCGCATACGCGACCGAGAGCATCGCCTCGAATACGTGGCCGATCGACTCGGCCACCTGCTCGGCGCCGACGCGCCCTTTCTTGGCGAGCGATTCGGACAGCTTGGTGAACCCAGAGATGTCGACGAACGCCGCCGAGCCTTCGCTCGACCATGTTCGCTTGTCAGGGTCCGTCGCGAGATGCTGGATCAGCATCCGCGACACGTACGGACCCGCGCGCTCGGCGACCGTGTCGCCCGACGCGTCAGCTTCGCGCACGCCGGACTGATCGGCGAGCGTCATGTCAATGCCATTCGAGGCGATCAGCGCATGTGCGCATTGCCATCGATTCTACGTTGGGATGCATGCGACTCCACACCCGCGCGAACATGCATACGAAGCGCCCCACGCTTCATAGCATTTCCGGAATAAGTCGGCATCTGAACATTTGTACATCATTGCAACGGATTGCGCCCAACGGCGGCTCTACGTCTCCGTATGCGTCGAGAAACGCTGGTTGCGCACCAAATGGGGCGATCGATCTCGGCGAGACAACCCGCCTGCTCCGCCTTCGGTCTGTCGAAAAATTTTGCACCTGTAGTCTGCAGGACGTATCGCGCTTGAAATGAAACACTTTAAATTCAAACACTTGTGATACTACAGCTATTGCGGGAGCGTTTCTTGCACCCTAATCTCACGGTGTGCTTCCACGATCACTTGCGCATTCGGACTATCGGAGATTACTTTGTCGCCAAATACGATCATTAAAACCGCCGTCGCCGTCCTGGGTTCCGCATTACTCGCGTTCGGGAGCCTTGCCACAGCGGCCATTTACCGCCAAGTAATCGATCCGCCAATCTTTTTTGGTGTGGGCTTGTTCGACGTCGATGCGAGCTGCATCCCAACAACAGACGGATTGGCGTTCTTGACACCCGGCGTTGATTGCGGCGCAGCGGACATTGTCGATCTCCTGCTGCAAGGAAATGATCCTCCGACCGGGACGATCCGTTTCGCCGGCCCGCAACCGACGAACGTCATTTCGGGCGCCGTTACCGGTCTGCTCTGGTTCGATCAGGCACTCGTAGGTATCGACACCACTTTATTGTTCGGCGCGGGAACCGGCGACTTTTCCAACCCCGGTGGTTACTCGCTGCAGTATTTCGCCGGTCCTCACGTCTCGCCGAGTAACGAGACGTTCAATCCAACCGCGGTGCTTTCCTGCCAGTCCTCAGACGTTATTCTTTTGGCTGACGTCGTCGATCCGGGGCAATGTTTGGCGCTCGCGGGGGACGGCGGAATCGCAATGCAGGAACCCGCCACCCTAGTTCCGGAGCCCGGAACGGTTGGCCTCCTGTTGGGTGCATTGAGCGCGGTATTGTTCGCCAGGCGCAGAGCGCGGTCGATCTAGCATCCGAGACCGTGGGATGAAGCGCGCCGGCATATCGCCGGCGCGTTCTTGCGTGAGGCGGCTCAAGGGCGCCGAAGCTATACGGTTGCAGGCTCGTTCGACGTAGCTGCCAGTGCTTGTTCTACGGCTTCGCTAATTTGCCAGGTTGATCCCGCGGACCAAGCCAACTCGAAGTCGCGAGCGTCCATGCGCTCACGCGCTGTTTTGATTTCGGTCTGCAACCGCCGTTCGGCTCGCGGCGGGCGTAAGAGCGCGAGCCTTTCGCGCAATCGCTCCACTGCCGCACAGAGCTGAATGGCTTGATAGCGCTCGCCGCGAGAGTTCAGCAGCGCCGCAATATCTTCGATACATCCGAGCAATTCCTCGTGCATCTCGAAGGCCTGAAAGGCTCGCAGGGCTCCGGTCAGGCGGACGCACGCCGCGCGCAAATCGTTTTCCGCCAGATCGGCCCTCCCCGTCCACCACAGGGAAGTGGCTTCCCCGCGCTTATCGCCTGCTTCACGACAGACTTCCAGCGCCTTCACGAATGCCGCCCGGGCGGACTCAAGATCGCCACTGCGAAGCGCTAACTCCCCTAGACTCAGCTCGCATTCGCTTTCAATTTCGGCGTAGTTAACGGCGCGCGCAATCGCGGCGCACTGTTCTATAAACTCGCGTGCCTTGCAATCATCACCTGCGTAAGCATGGATCTGCCCGAGGTGAAGCAGCCCGATGGCTTCGCCAATGCGATCGCCGATCTGCCTGAATATTTCAAGCGCTTCCGCCTCGCCTTTTAATGCGCTGGCCGCATCGCCCGAATGCAGTTGCACAAGCGAAAGCGTCGATAGAGTTGCCGCGATGTCTACAGGTTCGCCTAGCCCGCGACGAAGTTGCAGACATTCTTCCAGCATGTTCCTGGCTTCGACGTAATTTCCCTGTCCGTCGGCCAGCCCTGCGCCAACATAGAGGCCGTGGGAGTGAATCAGCGGTGATGACTTCACTGCGGGTAATTCCAGCGCGCTTCGCACGTATCGGCGCCCCTCCGATGAGTATCCGCGCAGGAGCCAAAACCACATCAAGGCCACTGCCAACTTGACCGATATGATTGGATCGACACCACCAGCGAGCGCAACTGCCATCGCCGAACGAACGTTGTCGAGGTCTTGTTCCAGCCGGTCCGTCCACGAAGCCTGTTCGGCGCCCTGAGCGCCACGGTTTGCCGCCTTGGCCATTATGAAAAAGTACTCGCAGTGGGCGGCAGCGATTGCTGCATGCTCAGTTCGTGCCTGGAGCTTCTCGCGCGCGTAATCGCGAATCGTCTCGAGAGCTCGATATCGCGCCCCCTCGTCGCCTTCCTCCGTGTTGATCAGAGATTTCTCGACGAGCGACGTGATCAGGTCGAGGATGTCGTCGGCTTGCAGCGGCTCGACGCCGCAGATCGCTTCCGCAGCGGGGAGATCGAAGCTTCCGGCGAACACGGCGATTCGCGCGAGCAGGATCTGCTCGTTTTCCTGCAGCAGATCGAACGACCAGTCGACGAGCGCACGCAGCGTCTGCTGGCGCGCTTGCAGCGTTCGATCGCCGCTCACCAGTAGCTTGTACCGATCCTGCAGGCGCTTGTTGATATCGGCGAGGCTCAGCGATCGCACCCGCGCAGCTGCGAGCTCGAGCGCGAGCGGAATGCCTTCGAGTCGCGCGACGAGCTCCGCAATCGCCGGCGCCTCGCGCTCCGTCAGCGCGAAACTCGGCTTGTGGAGCTTCGCCCGCTCGACGAACAGCTGGACGGCCGTCGATTCGGTCAGCGCGTCGAAGCTTCCGCTGCGCGACGGCACCGGAAGCGGCTGCACGAGGTACGTTTGCTCGCCCGGAACGCGCAGTGCGGTGCGGCTCGTCGTCAGGATCCGGACATCCGCCGCCGCCCGCAGGATCGCACCGGCAAGCTCGGCGCTCGCGTCGATGATCTGCTCGCAGTTGTCGAGAATCAGCAGGAGCTTGCGCGACTTCAGATGTGCGCACAGCGTTTGGATCAGCGGCCGACCCCCCTCCTCGCGAACACCGAGCACGCGCGCCGTCTCGCCGGCGGCGAGCGCCGGATCGCGGATCGTCTGCAGGTCGACGAACCAGACGCCGTCGGCGTACGCGTCCATGACGCCGGCGCCGATCTGCAGCGCGAGCCGCGTCTTGCCGAGGCCGCCCATGCCGAGCAGCGTCAGCAGGCGCGTCGTGGCGAGGAATCCCTCGATATCCTGTCGCTCCCGCTCGCGCCCGATGAACGTCGTCAGCTGCTGCGGCAGGTTGTTAGGCGTCGCTTCCAGTTCCCGTAACGCGGGGAAGTTCTGAAACAGCTTCGGATGGACGACTTGGAATACCGCTTCCGGCGTCGCCAGGCCCTTCAGGTGCACGTTGCCGAGGTCCTTCAGCGTCACGCCGGCCGGCAGGCAAGCGCGCAATAGATCGGCGACCGCCTGCGAGACGAGCACTTGCCCGCCATGCGCCGCGCCCATGATTCGCGCCGTGCGATTGATCGTGCTGCCGAAGTAATCGTTGTCGCGCGCCTGGACCGCACCGGTGTGCATGCCGCAGCGGATCGCGAGTGCCATTCCCGCCGTCACGGAAGGATCGAGCAGCGCGAGCTGGATATCGATCACGGCACCGAGGCAGTCGTTGGGATTGGCGAATGCCGCGTAGATGCCGTCGCCCGTCGTCTTCACGATCTTGCCGCGATACGCCTCAACCGTGTCCCGCAACAGCGCGTCGTGGCGCGCCACTGCCTGCGCCATCAGCTCCGGCTGCTCTTCCCACCTCGACGTGCTGCCCTCGATGTCGGTGAAAAGAAAAGTTAGGATCGTCGAGTCTGTCATCCGAAACGTGCGCACCCGAGCAGGGTTGTATCGTACATATCGTACCGGCGCGGCTTATTGCGGGGCAATCCGAATTTTCGGCACCCACGTTATAGCGCACGCTTCCCCGAAACACGAGTCTGTGCGATTCTCGACCGCGCCCATGCGGCCATCCGCCTCGGAAAACTCGACTCCATGCAGCAGGTCGCCGGCAGCACGATTAGCAACGAAGAATGGAGGCAACTCGCGGATGCGGCGCACGTGGCGAGCGAGCGCGCGTACTGCCGCTACAGCAACTTTCGCGTCGGGGCCGCGGTCCTGAGCAGCGATGGCGCGATTGCACTCGGATGCAACGTCGAGAATGCCTCGTACGGCCTGACGATCTGCGCGGAACGCAATGCGATTTTTCGCGCGATCGCCGATGGGGCGCGCACGATCGTCGCATTGTCGCTTTATACGCCGACGCCGGTTCCCGTAGCGCCGTGCGGCGCGTGCCGCCAAGTGCTTGCGGAGTTCGGCCGTGAAGCGCTGATCCGCTGCTTCTGCGACGGTCCCGATGTGCTGACGTTCACGCTCGAATCGCTGCTGCCGCAACGATTCGCGCTGGATTAAGGGCCTAGCGCGGTCTACAGGTTGGGGCTTAGACGGCGTCGCGCCGTCTCGATGTCGACACCGCTGCGCACCGCGTAGTCGTCGAGCTGGTCCTGCGCGATCTTGCCGACGGCGAAGTACCGCGCAGCGGGATGCGCGAGATAGAAGCCGGCGACGGAGGCCGCCGGCAGCATCGCGTAGTTCTCCGTGATCTCCATGCCGGCATCCCGTGCGCCGAGCACGCCGAATAGGTCGGCTTTAACCGAATGGTCCGGGCACGCCGGGTAACCGGGTGCGGGGCGAATGCCGCGATATTCCTCGCGCACCAGCGCGCCGTGGTCGAGGTTCTCGTCGCGCGCGTATCCCCACAGCGAGCGGCGCACGTGGCGATGCATCCATTCGGCAAACGCTTCGGCCAGGCGATCGGCGAGCGACTTCAGCATCAGCGCCGAATAGTCGTCGTTTGCACGCTTGTACGCCGCCACACGGTCCTCGACGGCGCCGCCGGTGGTCACGGCGAATGCGCCCACGTAATCGCGCGTACCCGAATCC